>JGI24707J26582_10002783_pt1 | contig 12955 bp, 11 predicted proteins | sample BioPla1DNA1_FD_26582 | JGI IMG/M metagenome (IMG submission 26582) | reverse complement strand
TTGGAGGCCAAGATAAATGAGCTCATGGATGGTATAGTCCAGAGCGACTTGCAGAAAGACGAGCGGGAGTGTACATGCCGGTCCTTCTACGTATTTTTCGGCACCGCGGATGCTGCAGGTGTGGATGATGGCGCGATCGGGACGGTAGAGGGGTTTGTCGGTGAAGATGACATATTCTTCGGGAAAGATCGCATCGGGAGGCTCTATTTTGCCTCGGATGGCCGGTACGTCCCAATAATCAAGTGCGAATCTCCCGTAAATGTACTTCTCAACGTAACTGCTCATGCTAGAATTTGTCTCCATTCGTAATTGCTTTTGCTTGAAGTCTATCGACCAGAGCGAAGTTAAGATGAGGGAATTTATGTCCACAGCAGGTGATATTAGTCAATTTGTCGTAATCGGAGAGTGTATTGACTGGTGTTTCTTGAGAGCACTTGTTTAGGGCATCATAAACAAACTAAATATCTTGTCGCGTGAATTGATTTGGCCATTCATTTCTTAGCTATATTTTTGTGGACAGACACATTTGTGGTCTGCACTTTTTCATGGAGATGTCACAAATATAACATCATGCGTAGAGCATTAGGAGTAGTATTGGCAGGAGTAAAGAAATGAAAATTCTCGTATGAGCGGAGGTAAGTAAATGTTATTTGTATGCTATCCCAAATGTTCAACTTGTAAGAAAGCTAAAGAATGGTTGGACGACCGCAATATGGATTATACGGAGCGTCACATTGCTGAGGATAATCCCTCTTTTGATGAACTATATGAATGGTTTCAGAAAAGTGGTCTTACTCTAAGAAGGTTTTTTAATACGAGCGGCATGCTTTATAGGGATATGAAACTTAAAGACAAGCTGTCGACTATGAGTGAAGAATCTCAATTGGAGCTCCTCGCAACAAACGGAATGCTCGTTAAGCGTCCAATTGTTGTAAAGGGTGATATGGTGCTTGTGGGTTTCAAGGAAGCGGAGTGGATTGAAAAACTGGGCTGATCTAGGCAGTTATTGTTTTAAAGAGAAAGAGTGAAGAACTGAATTGACGGTGCAAACGTACCTAGCGCACTAGCATAAAGATGCTTATGGTGAATATCGACGTGACGTTTTTCCCATTCCGGTTATTAGCGTTGTAGGATTGTGCGACATCGAGCTCGATATTGACAATGATTGCATTATGAGTAAATTCACAAAAAATCAAATCATAGTATTTGATTGGAGTACGTTTAAAAATGTGGATTTTGAGGTTTACGGTGCTGATCATTTCTTGACTGATTACGGGAACAATCTGTGTACCGAAACGATTAATGATCGTGTTTCACCTAGTTGTGAGAGTGAGTTTTTTGTTTCATTTTCCATGCCCTTCAGTACAAGTGATGATGAGGTCGTAAGTTTGTTGAGGATTTTACGCAAGAACCATTTTTACTATTAGTTAACCATTCGATATCATTGCTGCCAGTGGGTTTTTTTCAATATTTTTTGATGTGCAGGAGAGGGTTTCTATTGTCATCCATTTTTTGATGTGCAAGAGGGTTTCTTTTGTCAATTATTTTCTTTGTTATACAAGGAGTTTAAGATGGCGCAATGTAACATACGAGAGCGCCCAAAGCTATTCACCATGGTGTGTTCAGCAAACTTGACGAGACTTTCGTTACGTGTGAAAATCGTATAGGAAGGAAAGTTTATATGGCTCAAGTTTACGATAATACAAGCATTTCACAATTGAAGGGAGCCGATCGCGTTAGGCTCCGCCCGAGTGTCATTTTCGGTTCCGACGACCTGCGCGGGGCGCAGCAGTCGTTCTTCGAGATTCTTTCAAACTCGATCGACGAGGCGCGTGAAGGCCATGGCCATGTGATTACGGTGACGCGCTTTAAAGATGACTCCATAGAGGTCATTGATCGCGGAAGAGGTATTCCTCTCGATTACAACCCGAATGAAAAACGGTTTAACTGGGAGCTTGTCTATTGTGAGTTGTATGCAGGCGGAAAGTATAAAACGAATCTTGGGGAGAACTACGAGTACAGCCTCGGACTGAACGGGTTAGGCGCATGCGCGACGCAGTACGCATCGAAGTGGTTTGATGTAACGGTTACGCGCGACGGGTTTAAGTACGAACTCCATTTTGAGAAGGGCGTCAACATCGGCGGACTTAAGAAGACACCGATCGATTCTAAAAAGACGGGGACGATCCAGCGCTGGATGCCCGATGATGAGGTCTTTACCGATATCGTGATTCCGGGCGAGTATTTCCGCACGACTTTGAAGCAGCAGGCTGTCGTCAACAAGGGCGTGACGTTTGAATTCTTTGACGAAAAGGACGGGACGAAAGAGGAGTTCTGTTATCCCGAGGGCATTCTCGGTATGGTCAGGGAAATGAACGTCAACGGCTTGACGCAGCCCGTTCTGTTCAGCGGCGAAGGTGTCGGACGTGATCGCAAAGATCGCGATGACTACACGACGAAGTGCGACGTCGCCTTTGCGTTTAATAACCATCAGGCTGAGATTTACTACTACCACAACTCCTCTTGGCTTGAGTACGGTGGATCTCCTGACCGAGCCGTTCGCTCTGCTTTCGTGTCGGCTTTTGACGCCTTTTTGAAAGAAGAAGGCAAATACCGCGCCAATGAGGCGAAGATAACGTTCGGTGATATCGAGGAGAGTTTGCTTCTGATGTCGAGTTCTTTTTCGACGGTGACAAGTTACGAGAACCAAACGAAGCGTTCGATCAACAACCGTTTCATTCAACGGTTTATGACGGACATGATCCGCGAGAATCTGACTGTCTGGTTTATCGAACATCGAGAAGACGCGCTCCGAGCGGCAGATCAAGTACTTCTTAATCGCAGGAGCCGTGAAAAAGCTGAGAAGACACGCCTTACGGTGAAGCGCGACTTGATGCAGGAGATCGATATGTCGAACCGCGTGCGTCTGTTTGTCGATTGCCGGTCGCAAGACGTGAATGAGCGTGAACTTTACATCGTTGAAGGCAACTCGGCGCTCGGTTCTGTCAAGATGGCGCGCAATGCCGATTTTCAGGCGGTCATTCCGGTGAGGGGCAAGATTCTGAACTGCCTAAAGGCTGACTATAACGCGATTTTCAAGAACGATATCATCATGGATCTGATCAAAATCTTGGGGTGCGGTGTCGAACTTCCGAAGAAATACAGCAAAGCTGCCGCCCCTTTCGACATCAATCGCCTTCGTTGGAACAAAGTGGTGATCTGTACCGACGGCGATGTGGACGGTTTCCAGATTCGGACGCTGATTTTGGCGATGTTCTACAGGCTTACGCCGGAGCTCATCCGTCAAGGCAAGATTTATATTGCTGAATCTCCTCTTTACGAGATCGGTCACCGCACGAAACGTCTTGAGCGGACATATTTTGCCTATTCCGATCAGGAGAAAAATGAGATCATCGCGTCGCTCGGAGAGGGCAACGTCCATGTTCAACGTTCAAAAGGTCTTGGTGAAAATGAACCCGAGATGATGTGGAACACGACGATGAACCCGGAGACGAGAAGGATGATCGCCGTTATGCCCGAATCTGAGGAAGTGATGAGCAGTACATTTAATTTGCTGCTCGGTGACGATGTCCCCGGACGTCGCGCGTATATCGAGGAGTCGGGGCATCTCTACATGGACATGTTGGATGTCGGCTAGAAGAAGTTCCGAGACTGACTTCTGTCATATTTTTGATCCGTTTTCATCGATAGATATGTAGTTTAGTATTTGATTAAAAGGAGCAGACGAGTTGATGACAACCGTAAAGCCTGAAGATAATAATGTTGGCGGTACTGCCGTAGAACAACCGATTTCCGAGACACTATATGAGAACTTTATGCCTTACGCGATGAGCGTCATCGTGTCGCGCGCGATCCCCGAGATCGACGGCTTTAAGCCGGCTCACCGCAAGCTTTTGTACACGATGTATCTCATGAACTTGATGTCGGGTCCACGTGCGAAATCGGCCGATGTCGTAGGACAGACGATGAAACTGAACCCTCACGGAGATCAGACGATTTACGAGACGATGGTGCGCCTAACGAGAGGCAACAAATCACTATTACACCCATGGATTGACTCGAAGGGTAACTTTGGCGACGTGACGTCGCGCGACATGCAGTACGCTGCCTCGCGCTATACGGAAGTCAGGTTGGAGCCTTCGTGCGAGACGCTCTTCAGCGGCTTATCGAAAGACGCTGTTGATTTTGTCGATAATTATTCCGGAACGATGAAAGAGCCTGTGTTGCTGCCCGCTATGTTCCCGACGATTCTCGTCAATAACAACCAAGGGATCGCTGTCGGTATGGCGAGCAATATCTGTTCTTTTAACTTAAAGGAGATTTGCGATACGACGATCGCTCTGATCAGAGACCCTGAAGCAGATCTCTTAGAGACGCTCCCTGCTCCCGACTTTTCGACGGGAGGTTATCTTGTTTATGATGCCGATGAAATGCGTGAAATCTACGAAACAGGTCGCGGATCGTTCCAGTTGCGCGGCGCTGCCGATATCAACCGCAAGGAAAAGATCATTGAGATCCGCGAAATTCCTTACACGACGACGATTGAGGCGATCATCGACGACATCACCGACGCCGTCAAGAAGAATAAGATGCGAGATGTAGTCAATGTCCGCGACGAGACGGATTTGAACGGACTCTGCATCAGTGTGGAATATAAATCTTCGGCAGATCCCGACATCATCCTGCACCAGCTGTTTACGCAGACATCGCTTCAGAGCTCATTCTCATGTAATTTCAATGTGCTCATCGACAATCGTCCGAAGTTGCTCGGCGTGCGCGAGATCCTGCACGAGTGGATTGAGTGGCGCAGTGAATGCATTAGACGCGAGGCGACGTTTGACATCGGTAAAAAAGAAGAGCGTTTGCACCTCCTGCGCGGTCTTGAGAGGATCCTTTTAGATATCGACAAGGCGATCGCGGTCATCCGCTTGACTGAGACGGAGAAGGAAGTCATTCCGCGCTTGATGGAAGCGTTCGATATTGACGAGATTCAGGCTGACTACGTCGCCGAGATCAAACTCAGGCATTTGAATCGCGAATACATTTTGAAACGTATCGGCGATATCGAGACGCTGGAGCGCGAGATCGCCGAATTGGAACGTCTCGTTAAGGGAAGAGGTCGTGTGCGCGAAAAAATCGTACGCCAGCTCAAGGATATCTCGAAAAAATACGGGCGTGAACGCAAAACGCGTCTGATCGCTCCAGAGGAGATTGATGTCCCTGAGGAGGAAGAGCTGATTCCGGAATACAATACGCGACTTTTCTTGTCTGAGCAGGGATATGTAAAGAAGATCGCCCTCACATCGCTGCGCGGCAACTTCGAGATCCGCGTCAAGGAAGATGACCGAATCATTCAGGAGATCGAATCGACCAACCGCGAGGAGATACTTTTCTTTACGGACAAGGCGCAAGTCTACAAATTGATGGCATGGGAGATGGAGGATTACAGACCCTCGCAGTTGGGCGATTACACGCCGAATCTGCTCGATTTGGATGAAGACGAGCTTGTCATCTTTATTCATTCAACAACGGAGCCTTTCAATGGCGAATTCCTGTTCGTGTTCGAAAACGGAAAAGGTGTGCGGGTAGATGCTTCACATTATGAGACGAAGCAGCGGCGCCGAAAGCTCCTCAACGCCTATGACGCATCGTCGCCAATCGTCGGGATACGTTACATACCCGAAGGTGAAAAACTTTCATTTGCCGTGCGCTCGAGGAAGAACAAGCTCCTTTACTTCGAGTCGGAACTGGTTGTCAAAAAAGCGACGAGAACGGCGCAGGGGGCGGCCATTCTTCGAACGAGGAATCAGAATGACACCTTAGTCAAGTTGTATTCAGAAGACGAGCTCTCGTTTGTCCGCGATCTCGACTACTACAGGATTTCGAAAATACCGACAGCCGGTCGTTACATCCGCGAGGAGTTGATAGAGGAGCGCCAGCTCTCATTAGAAGAAACGGTCTTGTGATCATGCCTTTTGTTGAACCTGTAAAAAAGAAAAGGTTACCTCGCCGTTTCCCGATCTACGTGCTCGTCGCAATCATTGTGCTTTCTCTGATAGCGCTCATCGTATCAAAGGCAACGCGTCCTTCGTTGCCTTTCAGCCTTTCGGATTACGAGAAAGCCTTGCGGAAAGGCGAATATTCGCGAGTCTACACAATTTACAATGACACGCGTTTGAAACGTTCTGAGCTCGCCGGGCGTTCGCAAAATGAGACCATCTTGTCGCTTCTCCGGGATGCAGACGAGCTGATAGGGCACATTGAGTCCGATGCTAAGAATCGATCGGAAGATCTTCTTACGCGCGTCTTCAACGGGACACCGCTAACCGATGAGGAGGTCGCATACATTGAACTGGACGCCGCGATCGCCGGCGCAACGATGACGAGTTTCATTGAAGAGAAAACGAATCGTTACCTCTTCGGGGAGATTGATGAGAATGTTTATCTCACCTTTATGGCGGAGATGGCGCGCGTTCCCATTTTCTCGCAAGAGTACAGTCAGGTGATCGAAAAGACCGAATCGCTGCGACAAGTCCGTGAATTGCTTGAGGGGGCGAACAGTGCGGCGCGGGAAGGTTCTCACTACGGTGAAGCGGAGAATGTTCGTAAGGTTCTGGCAGAACCGGTAGCGGCAGACATCGATCACGTATTGATGTACCTTGAACAGAGGATGGCAAGAGCTCGTCAGTTGTATTACGACGAACTGATGCCCGATATCATCTCGGATGTCGAACACTTCAGGACGTACGATGCATTGCTCAAAATAAAAAAAATGGATGGCTGGTTTCCTGAGGATGAAACCTTGCGCCGTTACGAAGCTATCTGCCTTGAGAAGACGCCTGAAAGCATTCTCAACTGGAACGGTTCCGTTGAGCACATCGCGATTAAACCGCTCATCGCCGATCCCGATCGAGCATTTGACGGCGATCGATTTGAGGCGTCGGCCGACCGCGATCTTCTTTTAGTATCGGAATTTCAACGTATTTTGGAACAGCTATATGAGCGCGACTATGTTCTCGTCGACGGGAGATCGTTCGTCTCTGACGACGGTCACGCACGTGCCGTTCCTTATCCTGAGGGTAAAAAACCTTTATGTCTCGTGCTTGACGATTTTTTTTCTTCGGAGGCGAGAGTTGAAAGCGGCATCGCCGCGCGTCTCGACCTTGATGGTGACGGTCATATCATCGGTGTGGTACGCGATCATGACGGCACGGAGCGTGCGGACAGGTTCTTTACGGCCATCGGAGTAGTCGAGGATTTTATCGACCGTCATCCCGATTTTTCATTCAATGGTGCGACCGGGACAATATCGGTTGTCTCGATGAACGGGCTGTTCGGTTATCCGCTGACGGAAGAGCAGGATCGCCATTGGCGCGATGACGCAATTAATTACGGCTTTAATTCGCTGCTGAATACCGTGACCGATCTTGATGTAAATGATGCAAAAGTACGAGAGCTGCTCTCGTCTCTTTCAAAGCGTAATTGGAGGATCGCTAGCGGATCGTACGGACGTCTCGCGATGGATCAGGCGACCTTACAGTCGATTTCCGATGACATCATAAAGGTAAAAGAGTCTGTCGAACCGGTAACGGGGGAGATGAATATCTTGCATTATCCGTTGGGGATTCACGTCGAATACGACAAGAAGAAGACGGCTCTACTGGCTGAAAACGGATATACCGTATTGAGCGGTTACGGTACATCGATCTACAGCCATCAAGAGAAAGGATACGTCTATGTTTCGAAAACCCTTCTCTCGGGGCAAGCGCTCCGCAATCCCGGTGTAAGCGGCGTCAAGCGATACGTTAACGCTCAAGCGGTCTATGATCACGCGAACAGACCATAGGCGCGATCGGTCGCTAATCGTATTTATTTGTTCGCCGGATGCTCTGATTCATTTTCGAAAAATTCCCGGTATAAAGCTGAAACTGCACGTTGTTTTTCATAATGTCGCATGAGGAATACCACGCTGATTTCAAAATAATCAAGCACAACCATTTCAACGCTGATCTTTTCTCTTGCCATTGCCGTGGTAGCGCGCGCCATCACGCCGACCGTATCGCGAATACCTTCACCGACGAGCATAACGATCGACAGCTGTCGCACGACGGTGACTTGATGGAGATTAAGTTCACGTGAAAGCCGCTGGCGCAGTGCGAGTTCAATCTCTAAAGGCAACTGATCTTCTCGAACGATGATACTGACGGAATCGATCCCGGTCGGGACGTGGTGAACGTTGATCCCGAGCTCCGCAAAGATGGTGAGTATACGGCTGAGAATACCGATCTCCTGATTGATCAGGATTCGTCTCATATTGACGGAGCAAAAATTATCGGAAGCGGCAATGCCCGTCACGATGCGATCGATGTGCGTTCTCTCGGCGATTATGCGCGTCCCCGGTGAAGAGGGTTTGTTCGTATTCCTGATATGGATGGGGATGCCGGACTTTAGAACCGGTTCAAGAGCCTCGTGATGGATGATGGAGAAACCTATGTAAGCCAGCTCGCGCATTTCGCGATAACTTATTTCGGTGAGGGGAGCGGCATCTTCTATGAGTTCAGGGTTGACGGCGAGGACGTTATCGCGATCTGTCCAATTTTCATAAAGCCTTGCATGGACGGCGGCAGCGAGTATAGCGCCCGTTATGTCGGATCCTCCGCGTGAAAACGTGATCGTATCGCCTTCAGGAGTCACACCGAAAAAGCCTGGGAATACGATGATCTCATCTGTCAACGAGAGCGGGGCGAGATTTTCATACGTCTCAGGCAGGATCTCCGTGACTCCCGCGCGATAGGTAAGCATGAGACCCGCCTCGCGCGGATCGACATAGCGCGCTCGATGTCCCTCTTTTTGCAGATAAGCCGTTATGAGTCGTGCGGACGCCACTTCTCCCATCGCGAGCAGAGCGTCGCGTGTTGATCGATCCTGAGGGTCAAGTTGCATAGCTAGGCGGTCAATGTCGGTTGAGAGTTCAGATGCGATGGCGTCGGATAGACTTAGACCGAGCGCGATATCTTGAAGTCGCTGCGCAATAAGGCGACGATCCTCGAGTCCGTCGCGTCCCGCTTCACTCTCCTTGACGATTGACAAAAGGAGATCGGTTACCTTTCGGTCGGGGACGACGCTTTGACGGATTCCGGGTGCAGAGACGACCATTATTTTTCGCTCAGGGTTTTCCAGCATAAGGGAACATACCTGTTTTATTTTCGATGCATCTGAAAGTGAAGAGCCGCCGAACTTACAAACGATCATCAGATACTCCTTTAAGATCATTCCAATGTGAGCGGCCGCCCAAAATAATAAGGAGCGACTCGAGCGGTCGTTTCACGCGCACGGTAATAAGCTCGTGCGGCGATCGTCTTTCCGTAAGGATAACAGGGATTCCGGCACGCCTCGCGAACCATACATCAGTGATAAGCTGATCGCCGACCATCAGAGCCTTTTCACATGGGCACTCGCGATGTTCCAAATCGCGGCAGATATTCTCGATACCGGGCTTTCTGGCATGCGCGATGAATGAAATGCCGAGCGAATCGGCGTACGTTTGCGCGCGTTCAAGGCGTGCATTGGAGACGATGACGGGACAAAGGCCGGCAGCAGAAACGCGATCGACGATTGTTTTTGCGAAGTCGTCGCCCGTTTCCGATCCGTGAAATGCCAATGTATTGTCAATATCGAGGAGTACAATACGAAAACCGCGCATCGCTAAAGCATCAAAGTCGATCTCTTTCGGAGAAGAGACGATCCGGTCGGGAAAGAAACGCGCTCGGATCCATGCCGCAATTCCTCGATTTTTCTTAATCTTATTTTGTCTTAAGTTCGCCATTTGCCGTATTTCTTGTCTTTATGTCGATGCAATTCTTTCATTCATTTCAGAATATAAATACTTTACCATTCAGCGAATAAAATACCATAAACACCGTCAAGGCGGGAGTTATGTATGCGTCGGAATGTGTTAATAGTTGCTCACGCACGTTCTTTCCCGTAAAATAGCGATAACATTGTGTGCAATAGCTACAGAACGTTGGAGGTTAATATGATCAGTGCGGGAGATTTTCGCAATGGAACAACTTTTGTTATGGACGGTCAGCCTTGTCAGGTCGTCGAGTTTCAGCATGTGAAACCGGGTAAAGGCTCCGCTTTTGTCCGTGTCAAATACAAAAATCTGCAAACGGGAAGTGTCGTTCAATCGAGTTTCAACCCATCAGACAAATACCCGCATGCGTCCTTAAATATTCGTGATATGGCGTACATCTACTCCGATGGTGAGCTGTATTTTTTTATGGATCAAGAGACGTATGACCAAATCCCGATCAATAAGGACAGGCTCGAGCATGCGTTGCCTTTTATGAAAGAAGGGATGTCCGTTCGTATTCAGTCTTGGGAAAATGAAATACTGAGCGTCGAGCTCCCCAATATCGTTGAACTTGAGATTGTCGACTGTGAACCCGCCGTTCGCGGTGACACAGCGCAGAGCGCAACGAAGAACGCGACGCTTGAGACGGGTGCCGTCATCCGGGTTCCTCTATTCATCAGCCAGAATGAAGTTGTGAGAATCGATACGCGTACGGGAGATTATTTGGAGCGTGCGTAATGCTGGAGGGTGAAGGCCGTCAATTTTCGATCAAGGGTGAACGGACGATGTCGCAGGGCTTCATCGCCCAATATGCGGCGGAAGCGGCTCTTCATACGGAGGGCGTAAGTGCACTGAACAAAGGCGCGATCACGACGCTTAAGGAGGCGATCGGTCTGGAGCAGGAAGGACAGGGAGTGCGTGTTTCTTTCCGTGGAGAAGCTTCCGACGATGTAATTATCACTGTTTACCTTGACGTGCTGTTCGGATTCGTCATGCCGGAAGTGGCATGGTTCGTGCAGGAGCGCGTTAAACGAGATGTTGAGCGGTATACGGGCCTCAATGTCGATGCTGTCAACGTACACGTTATGCGCGTCGTTGAAGACGAGGATGCCGGTAAAATTGAAATCGGCAAATTATTCAATCCGGAGGATTATCTATGAATCGTTGGGTGCGCCTCATTCTGATCGTCTTTTCTTTTTTGTTGGCAGTCATTTTCCTTGTCACAATCTTGACGATGGCGAATATGGATATCTTGTCCGGTGTCGTTTCGATGATCCTCAACATTGCGCAGAGACAGTCGAATAGAACGGTCGCTCTCGTAATCGGATTGGCCGGTTTTATTGTGGCTACCGTTATGCTTATTATTGCCGTCATGTCGGGGAGACTTCGGAAGACGCGAATACGCTCCAATGAGATCGGGCATATCGAGATCGGTGTCGAGGCGATCGAGAACATCGCACTGAATGCCGCGAAGATCTCGCAATCGGGTGTCAAAACGGCCAAAGCGCGTGTTTCGCCGAGCAAAGGCGGGGCTTTGTCAGTCAAGTTAGTTATTCAGGCCTTTCCCGACGTTGAAATTCCGATGATGATGGCTCGTGTCCAAGAGCGCGTCAAGAAGGACATCGAAAAATATACAGGCATCGAAGTAAGCGACGTTATGGTCCGTGTCAGTAAAGTCGAAACTATTTCGCCTCGTGTGGAGCGATGATGTTTTATGCATAAGAACGATCCACAACGCCGCCAGGCGCGCGACGAGCGAGAAAGACTATCGCCCGGATTGATCGGATTTCTGGTCGGGTTGGCTATTGCTCTTTTATGGGTTTTGTTCGGATTTTGGAGATTGCTTTTTATTCTCGCTCTATCGACAGTAGGTTATTATATCGGAGTCCGGTATTTTCGCGATCGCGATGCAATAAAAAAGTTGATTGACAAGATTTTTCCGCCCGGTATGTTTCGCTAGCGGGGAACGGTTGTTATGAGCCGACACAGCGCACGTGAAAAATCTGTCATGTTTCTTTATCAGTTTGAAGTCCGCGGCGGGAACGCTCAAACGATCAAGGACACGTTTCTTTCACTCTATCCCATCGTAAATGAGAGTGATCGCGAGTATTTCGATTTTCTTGTTGACGGTGTCATCGAGAACAGGGAAGTCCTCGACGACATTATCGCGAAGTATCTTCGCGGGTGGACGCTGGATCGTCAGTCTCTGCTCGACCTCTCCATTCTCAGAATTGCTGTTCTCGAACTGCTGTTCGATACGCGAGTGCCTGTCGAGATTGCCATTTCTGAGGCGGTGATTCTCGCGAATCGATACGGCGATGATAACTCGCGACCCTTTATCAATGCCGTTCTCGGAAATATTGAGAAGAACGAACACCCGCGCGTCGATTCGCGCGGGCATTCTCCTGATGCGTCTGACGGATCGCCGGGGCGCCCGGATGACGGCGAGGTTTTGTGATGGCTGATGTTTTGTCGGTGGCAGAGCTAAATCGAGCAGTCAATGAGACGCTGACAAGGGATCCGGTACTCTCGAAAGTCCAGGTCAGGGGAGAGGTTTCAGGATTAAAAAAATATCCATCGGGTCATACATATTTCACTTTGAAAGACAGTGAAGCGTCTGTTGCTTGCGTACTTTTCAGAGGTGCCGCGCAAAATATACGCATCGCACTTTCAGACGGTATGAGTGTCGTCCTGATTGCGCGCCCCAACCTTTACGACAAGACGGGGCGATTTCAACTGATTGTCAGCGGCGCAAGGGAAGAGGGAGTCGGTGATCTTTACACGCAATTTGTCAAGCTCAAGGAGAAACTCGAGCGCGAAGGCTTGTTTGACGCGAAAAGAAAAAAGGCGATCCCGACGATGCCGGAACGCGTCGTCGCCGTAACCTCAAGCGCCGGCGCCGTTATCCGCGATATGATCCACGTGATGCGCCGCCGTTTTCCGGGTATGAGTTTAACGTTGATACCGGTCTCCGTTCAGGGAGCAGGAGCTGAATATGAGATCGCCGCCGCCATTGCTGCCGCCAATAGGTTACGGCTGGGAGAGGTCATCATTGTAGGCCGCGGGGGCGGGTCTCTG
>JGI24707J26582_10002777_pt1 | contig 12971 bp, 13 predicted proteins | sample BioPla1DNA1_FD_26582 | JGI IMG/M metagenome (IMG submission 26582) | reverse complement strand
ACTTTTTATAAGTTAAACGGAGTTTCTGAGAAAGCCGGGCTAGTCCCTTTAGAGTAGGGGTCAACAACCTTCTACTTGGCGTTGGATTGTTGATATGGTAATAATAAATGAGAGGATATATCCTCTCATTTATTATTTTTAAAAGTTCACAAAGGAGGAGCACGTATTGTGGATGACCATTATTATGAACGACTTTTGTCCAAGGTAGAGAAAACCATCGATAATTGCTCAGATGAAGCGATCACGTTGAGCGATTATTTGGCCAATCATCCCGAAGTTTCAGAACACGAGTTTCAGTCCAGTAAAAAACATGTGGAGCTTCTTTCTTGCCATGGTTTTGAGGTGGNATATCCCTTTTTAGGTATTCCGACGGCTTTTTGCGCTACAAAATCTAATGGAGAAGGAGCAAAAGTTGCTTTATTAGTGGAATACGACGCGCTTCCAGAAATTGGCCATGCCTGTGGCCATTGCCTCCACGGAGCGATGTCCACGCTTGCGGCCATTGGACTAGCTTCCGTCTTTGACGAAGTAAAAGGAGAGTTGCNCGTTATAGGAACGCCTGCCGAAGAGACAAACGGCGCGAAGGTTACAATGGCCGAACAGGGCGTCTTCGATGACCTGGATTTAGCCATCATGATCCATTCTTCAGGAAATAAAAGCTACGTTAAATATAAAAGCCTTGCAATGGACGCGATAGAATTTAGCTACAAGGGAAAACCNGCCCACGCGGCAAGCGCTCCTTGGGAGGGCCGAAATGCCTTAAACGGCGTCCAACTTTTCTTTCATGCCATTGACATGTTAAGACAACATGTGAAACCCGAAGTACGGATGCATGGAATAATTTACAAGGGCGGCGATGCTCCAAATATCGTTCCCGAGATGGCTATTTGCAGGTTTTATTTTAGGGCGCCGACCAGGGCTTATTTAGACTATTTGGTCGATCGCGTGAGAAGAATTGCCCTTGGCGCAGCTATGGCCTCTGAAACGGAAGTCACCANGAAGAACTTTGAATTTAGCTTTGACAATATGATAGAAAATAAGACAGCAGAGGAGAAAATGGCCGAGATAATGAAGGAACTGGGCATCGAGCTCAGTGAGCCGGAAGGCTATGAAGGCTCTTCCGATATGGGCAACGTAAGCTACAGGTGTCCCGCTTTGCAGCCCAAGCTTGCTATAAGCGATGTGCCTTTAGTAACGCATAGTCGGGAGTTCGCAGATGCTGTAGTAACTCCTAGAGCGCACGAAGCTTTAATTTTGGGTAGTAAAGCTTTAGCTAGGATTGCCCTTGCCGTTTATTTGGATGAAGATTTAAGGAGCGCCATCAAAGAAGATTTTAAAAAAGCCAAGGAGCAGGAAGAAGTTTTCTGAGCCAATCTTAACTTTAAAAGAAGGGGATGAAAAAATGCTTTCGTTAGAGGAGATAAGGCAAGCGCAGGATCGCATAAAGGCATGGATTCACAGAACTCCAATATTTTCATCGGCAACCTTTAGCCAAATTGCCGGAACGAAGTTTATTTAAAAGCAGAAAATTTACAAAAAAGCGGAGCCTTTAAGTTCAGAGGGGCTATGAACTTCATGCTTTCCATGAGTGAGGAGGAAAGATGCAAGGGAGTTGTTACGGGATCCTCGGGTAATCACGGTCAAGCCCTGGCATGTGCTGCCAAGATTTTAGGGGTAAAGGCGGTTGTAGTTGTGCCAGAAGATGTCTCTCCTGCTAAGTTAGCAGCAATTGAAGGATATGGAGCTGCGATAGAAAGATGTGGGCATTCCTCAACGGAGCGAATAGCCCGTGCAATGGAGATTGCTGAACTTGAGGGCATGACATTTGTCCCTCCCTTTGATCATCCTTGGATTATGGCAGGCCAAGGAACGGCTGGCCTGGAGATCGTCGAAGATATGCCTGATGTCGATGCCGTACTAGTCCCTTGTGGCGGTTGTGGCTTGATTTCTGGAGTGGCCACAGCGCTAAAGGAATCTCTGAAAGGGGTAAAAGTCTTCGGCGTTGAACCGGAGGGCAGCAATAGCACTTATTTGTCCTTTAAGGCAGGGCACATAGTCGAACTGACAGATATCAATACGATCGCAGATGGCCTAAGGACTGCAAATCCCGGTAAGATTACCTTTCCGGTTGTCCAGAAGTATGTTGATGATATCCTTTTGGTATCGGAAGAAGAGATAAAAAATGCGGTTGTTTTGCTATTAGAAAGGGCAAAATTACTCGTAGAGCCATCGGGTGCAGTGCCAGTGGCTGCGCTCCTTTATGGCAAGGTACCTTTAAAGAACAAAAAGGTAGTGGCCCTGATGTCCGGTGGCAACGTAGACTTATCATTGCTTGGCAAATGGATCGAGGAAGTAAAGGCTAAAAAGTGAAGCTTTTGGTCAGCGCCTGTCTTGTTGGGTGTCCTTGCAGGTATGACGGAAGAGCTTTTGAGAACGAAATCTTGAAAGCCTTAGTGAGAAAAGGCTTAGCTGTTGCTGTATGCCCTGAAATATCAGGAGGGCTTTCCATTCCGAGGCCTAAAGCCGAGATAGTTGGCGGGACAGGAGATGACGTTTTGTCTGGCCACGCCAAGATTTTAAACGAATGGGGCGAGGATGTAACGCCCCATTTTTTAATTGGAGCTTTCAAGGTTTTGGATATCGCCTTAAGGGAAGGTGCAAGATACGCTGTTTTTAAGGATAAAAGCCCTTCCTGCGGAGTGTATCACATATATGATGGCTCCTTTACCGGAAAAATCTGTGAAGGTAGCGGTGTCACGACTGCAATTTTGCGCAAGTATAGCATAAGTTTATTTTCTAATGAACAGATAAGATGAAAAAGTCTCGTGTGCTCAATAGGTCAGACAAGTTAATATATGACTGATGATGCATTTTATAAAGGTCAAATAACCTGCCTCTAAAGTATCCAAATCATTTTGCAGGCTGTCCTCTTTTCGATAACATGATTGAGCACTAATGCATATCTATAGCTAAATATTTATTGCAATCTAAACTGATGTTAAAATTTGACGACGAAAAATTTTGGTGTATAATTAATACAACCATGTTATTTTGATAACTTATCAGATTTCCGCACAACAAGATATGTGTCTTCTTGCCTCGATCAATCGTGACCAGTACAAACTGCTCGTGCATAATGTATCCTCTTATGGTTAAGCCGGACAAAAAGGTATCCGTCAAGGACCTTATCAAAATAAATCGAGACTACCATGAGGGAACGCGTTTTGATCTCACAAAGGGGCTTGCAGCAGGACCTTTCGGTACACCAAACCGATATTCAACTCCTGCAGAAGTTCGTCCTGAAGGCAGGAAACACGTAGACTGGACTAGAGCCATTTCTATGTTCCGTTGTTCCTATAGTTTTGTAGCCCAAGCTAGAAGCTGGTTGCCAGATCCTCTGGGAGGAGTGCTGTGGTTTGGAGAAGACGCACCCCATTCCACGGTTTATATGCCAATTTATGCCGGCGTAACGTCTCTTCCCAAGAGCATCACCGAGTGCACTCGAGCGGAGTTTGATAGGGATTCTGCATATTGGGCATTTAACTTTGTTTCTAATTGGGCTGATTTGAAGTTTAACTACATGATTCAAGATATAAAGGCAGCGCAAAAGGCATTCGAAGACGAATTCTTCATGTATCAACCCGTAATTGAGGAAGAAGCATTTGCTCTTTACAGAGAAAATCCTGCAAAAGCTAAATCATACTTGACTGAGTATGTTAATAAAAACATCAACAAAGTGGTAAANAGATGGTGGACTTTAGCTCGCGANCTTGTCGGCAAGTATTGTGATGGGTTCATCACCTATCCTGATGGCAAACAGGAATCCGTAGGTTATCCTACGTGGTGGCTAGAGACCGTTGAATTTGGAAANGAGGAGTTAGAGCCGAAAGAATAAAATTTTCTAACTGGCAGCTCAATAGGAGTGACTAACATAGCTCTTATTGAGCTGCTTATTCTAGTTGAGGGAAGGGCAGTTTGCATCGCAAAATATAGAATGCACGTTAACCGGGACAAGGGGTAAAAAGATGACACCCTCCTAATTGATAATAAAGGCATCTATTCCCTTGACAAGGGGCGCAGGGCCGTATAGTCATTTTAGCTTTTTCTTTTCCCAATAACATGATTGAGCATTCGGATTTTTTGGGATACATCATTGTCATTTCATTAACTCTTACGCCGATAATCCTCTCTGCATTGGATAGTTTTAAGATAATNGGGATAAGTTTTAAGCTTTGTCCTCCGATACCCGGATAGCATTCATACATTGGATATAAACTAAACCTTGACTCAGCTATTTCGCCTATCAGCTTTCTCAGCCTGACGTGCATTTCATAGAGCAATAAGGAAGACGCTGTATCGACGAGAAGNCAGATAATGAATTTGGCTCTGGTACGCAGTTTTATAAACAGCTCATCAATGGCAACGCCCAGGGTAAGCACCGTCAGGGCTACCGTGGAAGACTTTTCGAGAGTGTCTGCTAGATTCGTTTCTATTTCTTGAGGAGACTGGTCATTTAGTACATTAATGAGTCTCCTTGTTGGCATAAATGTGATTACTGCCCTGGGTTGAAGGACATCTTGGCATAGGCTACTTTGCCAAGATGCGTAAAAGTCAGTGAATGCCTCATGCAATCGATCACCTTGTTTTTTATAATATCTTTCCAGCGAATCCAGGTTAAGGTTTATGTCATCAATAAAGANTTTCTCATAATACCCTCGCTCGATATCGTTATTGTTCTTAACATGATTTTCATACTGGATATAAACTACGAATTCTTTCATCTGTTAACAACCCTTAATATCCCTTTAATCAATTTTAAAAACAAGATTTTTGAGAAAAATATTCGTGAAATCCTTGAGTGTCGAGAGCTCCACAACTTTTGTACGGTCAACAATTGCATTTACTTCCTGTAGAGCGTCCTGTGACATGAGAGCGCAATATGCCCCCCTTATAGCGGAGTTGCCTATGTAGTGTATTTTTTCAAGGGGAACTTTTGGCAAGATACCTATCGTCATGGCATTTTCGCTGTTCAAGTAATTTCCAAAAGCTCCTGCCACGATGACGCGGTCGATATCTTCCATGGAAATGCAAGTTTTTTCAAGAAGAACTTCTATGCCCGTCGCAATTGCTGCTTTCGCCAGTTGTACCTGCCTGACGTCTCTTTGGGTAATGGCCAGTCCAGTGCCTTCTATGGGGGATAAATTACAAAACCGAAAACCAAGTATGCCGGACTCATCCCTAAAGATACGATAGCCAAGATCTTTGGATCCCGATTCATTGAGCTTTCCGGATTCATCGATGAGCCCATGGCGAAGCATTTCGGCGATAAGGTCGATGAGCCCCGATCCACATATCCCAAGGGGGTCGCATTTTCCAATTACTTCGAGCTCTATATTCCCATCCTCGAAGCGGACCTTTTCTATTGCCCCTTCCTTGGCGCACATGCCACATGAAATCTGGCCCCCCTCAAAGGCAGGTCCAGCTGCTGCAGAGCAAGCGATTAAAAATTCCTTGTTGCCGAGCACGATCTCGCCATTCGTGCCTATGTCAATTAAAAGGGTTATCTTTCCATCCTTGAACATTCCCGAGGCCATGACGCCGGCCGCGATATCGCCTCCAACATAGCCAGAGATGCAGGGCATCACCAACACCCTTCCCTCAGGGTTAACGGCCAATCCCAGGGAAGATGCATCTAGCATGGGAAAGAAGCGCGAAACCGGTATAAACGGGCTCCGTCCAATGGTCAGGGGATCAATCCCGAGGGCTATATGTTCCATGCAGGTATTTCCCACGATGACTGCGGCATATATCTCTTCCTCTGGAAGATTGTTGCAAGAAGCGATGTTGGCTATCATTTCATTTAGCGATACTAAAATTGCATTTCTCAACGTCTCTAGCCCCTTTGGGTGTTTCTGCAGATAGCTTATCCTTGAAAGAACGTCTGCACCGAAGGAAATCTGGGGGTTAACTTCCAAGCAACGATCTATCACAATACCTGTGTTGAGATCCACCAGCCACACGACCAGAGAGGTCGTCCCGATATCGATGGCGACGCCATAAAGGCTGTGGGATGTGTCTCCCCTCTCAATGGCGATTAAATCCGTCTCNGTAAAGACCATGGTAGCCAGCTCGTGATTTAAAAAGAGGCTGCCCATCTCCTTCAACAAGTTGAGGGAGATGGTATTTTTTAGGCCGAGATCTTCTAAGACGATCTCTCCGAGGGACGTGATGTCATCATCCACCTCTGGCATGGTTAGCCTCGTCGCCCTCTTTCTTACGAGGGGATCCCGTCCCTTGATGATAAAAAGCTCTGCCTCGCCGTCTAAAATCTGCATTTCTCCTTTTTCGGCACAGGGAAGCAAAACCACAAGGCCGTCCTCGAGGGGGCACTGGCAAGCAAGGCGATATCCCGCCATCAGTTCTTCGGGCGTGAGCATCTTTCGCTCGATCTCGTTTGGCATGGATCTTGCCTTCCTCACGATGACTCGACATTTACCACATCTTCCCACGCCACCGCAGGACTGATCGAGTGGAAGCCCAAGGCGAGCTGCCAATTCTCCCAAAGTTGCATCCTCTGGAGGGGCAAGGACAACTTCTTTCATGGGCAAAAAAGTTATCTTCTTGCTCAATGTCATNCATTCCTTCTCAGTTTATCAATCATCGTCAATCACCTTCATATTCCAATTTGATTGCCAGTTGGTGCGCAAACCACGAGCTCGATGGATCTTTTACAGCCAGCCCATCATATTTTACTTCGGGCTGGCTGTAAAATCATGTCTGGCTTTCCTTGGAAGCAAAGTTTGCTTCAGGTTATTTAAAGGTTCGCCCTTCCCGCTTTCACGAAGGCTTCGATGTTTTCGAAGGGAGTTTCCGGCGGGAGATCGCAGCCGGTGCTCAGTATGAAGTTTTTATGTCCCTTCATCTTCCTCCGCAAATCCAGCGTGTTCTCGTAGACTTTTTCAGGGCTTCCCTGTAGCATGACTCGCACAGGATCGACGTTTCCTATGAGGACTACATCAGGTATCATATCGATGACTTCGTGCAGTTTGACGGGAGTGTCCAAGCTTAAGCCCTCTGCTCCGGTGGCGGCCATCGCCTTCAAGATGTACGTTGTGTTNCCACAGATGTGCAAGACGGTCATACACTCNGGGAGGCTGTCATATATTTCTTTTATGTAGGCGCCGGAAAATTCATCAAATTGCTTGGGTGAAAGCATGGAAGCAGTTGGCTCCAAGATCGTCAATATATCCGCGCCGGCTNGCACGAGAGCCATTGCATATACTTTTATGACTTCGGCCATGAAGGCTAAAATTTCCTTGAGCGGATCAGGGTCTTTAATGGTGGCCTTAAGCGTATTTTCGACCTTCATCATCTCCCCTGCGAGGGTGTAGGGTCCAATGACGTATGCGCCCACCGGAATGGATAAGTTTTCCTTCATTCGCCTGACCGTTTCGATGAAAATCGGCATGCGCCCATCCTTTTCGGGATCGGGAACGCTAAGGTCCTTCAGCTGCTCGACGCTTTTGAGGGGGTGAACCTTGACCGATGGCGATGCATCCTCGGGAAAGTGAATCTCGGCTCCCAAGGCTTCCGCCTCTACCGTCAAATCCATGAGATGGATCAAGGCATCCACCTCGAAGTGGTTAGCAAGCTCCTCTATTGCCCTATACTGAATCTCGGCATCCGTCAGGCCTTGGCGAATGGTGTTTNNCCCAAATTTTAGGCCTGGAAAGCCAAGGAGGGGAATCACGGGTGTCCTGCCAAGAGCGTTAATATACTCAACTATCTTGTTCATCAATAACAATCCTCCATTTTTTGTGCTTGACGAAGGCGGAAGGCCCCGTGGGAGATGGCGACCTTCCGCCGGCTGTGCCCTAGTAGGGGTATTCCACCCCAAGCTCGGCCAGCTCTTCCTTCATGCGCTTAAATTGATCCAGATATTCCTGGCGAGGCACTATCTTGTCCATGTCGTAGACTTCCTGTATGGTCTTGCCGTAATTGTCGATGGGGATGTTTTCCTCATACTTTTCCAGGAGCTTGATGCAGATCTCGTTGGCTTTCTCTCGCGATATACGATTCCTGAAGGATGCCCTCGCCGTTTCGTGATAGAAGCGGCTTTCCAGCGGAGTCGCCCTATCGGTGAATTTATTTCGACATGTGGCACAACCCCATGGATGTCCGCCAGATGGCTCTATGGCCAAGGCATGTGCTGCAGATTCGTAGTATACCTGATCCGTTCCAGGCCCTGCATTGGCGAAGAGGTTGTTGAAGAAGGAAAGCCTGGAATTGCGAGCGATGGCCTGAGAGAGGACGCTCTGCAACCACAGCAGCTCGCGGGTCGTCGTGGACTGCCATCTCAAGTGGAAGGGGAAGTGCAGCGTCCAGATGCTTCCGTAGAGGCAGGCGCCCTCAATTGCATAGGCCGTCTGCAGGATCAACGTTCCTTCGATCCCGCCGGCATATCCTCCATAGACGGCCCCTGCGAGGTTCCCGAAGACGTTGCCGTAACTGCGATAGTGAAAGGACTTATTTAGCATCTGGCTGTTGGTCGTCATCTCCGTCAAAATTGAGACCATTCGTCCATCGAGATGTTGGGGGCGCACTCCCCACGAGGGGTTGGCGGCGGCGATCTGCGCCTGATCCGTCTCGGCAGTTCCGACCGAGACGGTATATACGTCGGGACGGCCGACCAATCGCTGGGCATCGCGCAGGTTCATGGCGTGTTCCATCGCTGCGGCCACTTCCGTGGGGGCGTTCGAGGTCACCTTGCGTCCCATGAAGTCCTCCAGCAGGGGGGCACAAAGCCCGTCCAGGAGGGGCTCCTTCAAATAGGCCATGCAGGCCTTTTTGTGGATGTCGGTGCTGAAGTTGGCATCGGGGCTGAAGAGGTGGAAGGGGCGATGAACGCCGTCTTCGACTGAGCGGATGCCCAACCTCCTCTGGTCGTGACCTGCCCCGACCGTGTACTCCGGCTCGAGGCTCTCGAGCACCTCGTTTACCTCTTCTTCGGAGAACTCCATTACTCTGTGGGCGTTTTGGTGGTAGACGCCCACCCTGATGAAGAACTCCTTGGCGGCATTCCAAACCGTATCGGCGAATTTGTCATCAGTGTTGACGACAGTCTCGCGATCCCACTTTATTTCGTATTTTTTGATTACATCCTTCATTATGGGAATGAAGCGCTTGATGATGTATTCGTTTTGGTCCCTATAAAAGGGCCCGTCCAAGGACTTCCCAAAGACCTCCCACATGCGAAAATTTGACATGATTTTCTTCCTCCTTCGTGTTATGGGACTTTATGCAGTCCGTGCGGCGAGCTGTTTTGCAACTTCAACGGCCTCAAAGGCGTCGAAGGCCCAGCCGTCCGCTCCGATTTCCTCGGCCCACTCCCGCGACGTGGGAGCTCCGCCGATCATTATCTTAAATTTGTCGCGCACGCCGGCCTCCATGGCAATTTTGATGAACTCCTGCTGAGCTGGCATGGTCGTGGTCATGAGGGCCGACAGCCCCACGATGTCCGCCTTGTGCTTCTTGGCTTCATCTATGAAGGCAACGTGGTCAACGTCGGCGCCGAGATCTACGACTTCGAATCCGTTGGCCTGCAGCAGGAGCCCAACGACCGTCTTGCCAATTTCGTGGTAGTCGCCGGAAACGGTGCCAATCACTACGGTGGGCTTCTTGGCGGCGCCGGTTGCGGCGTACTCTTGATCTATTTTTGGCTTAAGTATTTCCATGGCGGAGATAAAGGCATCGGCCGCTACGACCAGCTCGGGCAAGAAGACCTCGAATCTCTCGAATTTTTCCCCCAACTCCTGCATTGCCTCCGTCAGATTATCTACCACATCCTTCACTGAAATATCGGACTCAAGCAGCTCCTTTGCGATGTTGATAGCCTGCTCCGAATCTCCCGTGACTACAGCTTCCCTCAACTGTATAATTTTGTTCATTACGACTACCTCCTTGTTATGAATCTGGATATATGCATTTGGGTTTTGTTTGTGGCTATTAATATCCTGATATTATTTTGTAGGTATTTTAGTATATGTTCCATGTTTCTGTATCTATCCCCAAAAATTNTACCTACTCCTTTGTAGCTCCTTCCCCCTTCCGCATAGACTGTCTCTTCTATTGCTTAATTTCGTATGTCCATGACGTGACGAAATATTTCAAGTTTAGCATTGCTTAACCTGGGCGAATAATGCTGGCAATCCCCCAGTGTGCCAATAACAGACTCCTTCTCTTGAGGCGAAGGCTTTTTTGCTGAGCAAATCCATCATTCCCACTAACGGTTTGCTAGTGTATACCTTTTCAACGAAGATTCCTTCTGTTTGCGGAAAAAGATGTACCATTTTCTCGGATTCTTTTGTTGAACATCCCCAACCTTCGCCCATGTAGTCATCATATATAACAGCTACATCATCGATAGAACAATCAAAAGATAATCCCAGCAACCTTTCTAGCTCAGGCATGAAATTTTGGAAAATAGATCTCAAAGTTTGCTTGTCAAACTCTACACTAATCACATGGACTTTGAAGGGAATTCCCAGAACACCAATGCCGTAAATCAATCCTGCTGCCGTACCGCCATATCCCGCAGCTATAACAATGCTCTCCATATTTGCTTTACTTTTTAATACTTGCTCGTAAATTTCAAGAGCAGTTTTTACATATCCCAGAGCTCCCAAGGGTGTAGAGGCGCCATTATATACAACGTATGGCCTTTCTCCCTTTGCTTTTAAATTGTTAGCAAGATTCTCCATATATTTAGCTTGTGTGTCTAAATCTACCTTGCCTATATAGCGTGAATCCGCGCCCAAGAGATAGTTCAATGTGGAATTGCCTGTTATTTCAGTAGGTTTTTCATCGTTAAATATTTGTATGCAACGTAATCCAAGTTTATTCGCTGCTGCCGCTGTGATGCAGCATAGGTTTGATTGTATTGGGCCAGGAACGATTATAGTGTCGCAATTTTTGCTCACTGCATCTCCCAGTAGAAACTCAAGATTTCTGGTCTTATTTCCACCGAAGGCAAGGCCTGTAAGATCATCGCGTTTTATCCACAGAGGGCTATGACCCACCCTTTTTTCAAGGTTATGCAGTTGTTGTATTGGCGTGGGGAAAATACCTATATCAGCCCTTGGAAATTTTCGCAATGCATTATATAAAAGCAACGCTCTGTTCATCTAGCTTCCTCCAAATCAGATCCCCTCAGGTAACTGTCGTTTTGTCTTTTACTCATGAGCATGACTTTCTATGTCATTTTTGTAAAACACAAAAAGACCCATAGCGGTTAGAATTACTGAGACAAGGGGATTTATGTAATTAAAAAATGCCCAAGGAGCATACCTTAGCGTTGGCACCCCAAGAATTGGTGCTGCAAATGTAGCACATGTTGTCCATGGGACTAAGGCTGAGCCCAAAGTTCCTCCTTCTTCCAGAACCCTTGAAAGCATCTCAGGGGCAAGCCCGGCTTTATCATAAGCGTCCTTAAATAACCTTCCGTTTAAAATTATTGAGAGATATTGCTCGCCCATGGCAATCACCGATACCCAGCATGATATTATCGTTGCCGCAACAAGAGTAACTGGTCGTTTTATGGCTCTTGTCATTCTTTCTACAATAACGTTCATATAGCCCATTTCATCTAGGATTCCGCCTAGGGCAAGTGCACAGAAAGCGAGTGAAAAGGTCCACATCATTCCTTGAATACCGCCTCGGTTTAGTAGTTCATCAACAACTGTAACGCCGGTCTCTATTTCGAAACCATAGTTCAGAACTGTTATAGCATCATGCAAGGTCGCTCCTTGCATTAATATTGCGACTATCGAGCCAGAAATGGCTCCAATGGCTAATCCTGGAATTGCAGAAACTCTCATGATGCTTAAAGTGAGGGTGATAATTGCGGGCAATAAGATAATGAGATTTATATTAAAGTTTTTTGCTAAAGTAGCTTGAATTTCCTCAATTGTAGCTACATCCAGCATTCCGCCCCCATATCGCAGCCCGATTAAAGCGTAGAGAATAAAGCACAATATGTATGATGGCACCGTTGCGGGCATCATTGCCTTTATGTGAGTAAAGATATCTGTGCCAGTCATAGCAGGAGCAAGATTAGTCGTATCAGAAAGCGGGGACATTTTATCCCCAAAGTATGCTCCGGATATGATAGTTCCTGCTGTAATCTGTGGGGGGATTCCGAGGCCTTGCCCTATTCCCATCAATGCTAATCCGACAGTGCCTACTGTAGTCCATGAGCTCCCAGTTGCTACGGACGCAATGGAGCATATTATCAGTACAGCCGGTAAAAATATTTTTGGGCTAATAATTCCTAATCCATAATAAATTAAAGCGGGTACTGTTCCTGCCTGAATCCACGCACCTACAACCATACCTATTAATATAAAGATAAACATGGCTGACATTGCACGACAAACGCTGTTGCACATAGCAGCTTCCAAATCTTTCCACTCNTATCCCAGCTTTAAAGATGCAATAGCGGCAATGAATGTCCCTAGTATTAATAATACATGGGCGTCTACCTTCATTACGACAAGCCCAAAAATTATAACAGCTACTATAACTAAAAATACAACCAACGCTTGTGTGAATGTGGGTCCTTTTTTCATGGTGCTCACTTGTGGCCACCTCCTGATTAATTCGATAACAAACTAATGCAGGTACTGCTCACNCCTGGATCTACCCACCTCCAATCATTCAATCTCTGATTTTTATTGACTATCAGTGCTATTATTCCCCTAAGACTGAACATGTTCGTTAAATTGCTGTTTTTCTTGTCGCCCCTTCAATTTACATTTAAACACCTGTAGGGCTTACGTCAGGATACTTGTGTCAGCTTTAAAACTATAAATGCTATCTCACGGGAGTGAGGAGCCGAGCCCAAAGTTTCCTCTTTGGGCAGACTATCAAGGCTTTGATATTTGACCTAAATCCAGTTCACCTATCTCCTCTTC
>JGI24707J26582_10002774_pt1 | contig 12978 bp, 10 predicted proteins | sample BioPla1DNA1_FD_26582 | JGI IMG/M metagenome (IMG submission 26582) | reverse complement strand
AGAAGAAAGTAAAATATATAAGTTGGGTACTTATTCATAGTTTATGCTATTGGGCTGTTATGTTGGTAATTACCTTACCAATCATGTCCGTAAAATTTGTACTAGGAGTTACCATTGCTGCGGTATTTCATTGTCTTATTGATATAGTTAAGTTCTTCTATATTACACATAAAGAGAAAAGTGGAAAGCTTAGTCTTGAAATGGATCGCAATGTGTTTTTTACTGATCAAATTCTACATCTTTTAGTCATAATAGGAATATCTTATGGGCTTGCAAAATGCAATGCTCCAATAAATTTACATATAATTTTTTCGGATTTCTTAAATGTTATAGGGGTATCAGGAAAGCGGTTAATGTCTTGGTTATTTGCCATATTAGTAATACATAAGCCGGCTAATATTGCGATATCAAAATTTCTGCTTATTTATAAACCAGAAGATAATAGACCGAATAAGTTAGAAGTAAATAATATTAATAAGCTAGAAGATAATAAAAAGAACAAGCCAGATGATGAGAAAAAGAATAAGCCAGAAGAAAATAACAACAATAAGCTAGAAGATGANAAAAAGAATAAGCCAGAAGAAAATAATAACAATAAGCTAGATGATGAGAAAAAGAATAAGCTAGAAGAAAATAACAACAATAAGCTAGAAGATGAGAAAAAGAATAAGCCAGAAAAAAATATCAACAATAAACCAGACGATAATCCTATCAAGGATGATAGGAAAGCAGGAAGATACATTGGAACCATAGAAAGAATGATAATGCTGATCTTTATCTCGATCAATCAGTATTCAGCTATCGGCTTAGTACTTACTGCAAAATCTATTGCAAGATATGAGAGGATAACTAAGGAAGAACATTTTGCAGAATATTATTTACTAGGTACCTTAATTAGTACCTTGATCGCTATCATTGTCTCCTTTGTAATTTAAATATTTGCTTAATTTGGGATATGAATATTATCCTCCTGTTTAAGAGCGTATCATTAGAAATAGTGGTACGCTTTTTCTACTAAGCAAAAGTAACAGTCGAAGACATTTTCTATGATTGTGCAGGGGAATTCCCTAACCCCTATAGGAAAAAGAACGGTCTGTTATGATTCTTGACAAATATTCCATGGAATATATTATAAATTGACAAAAATCGGGGATTTTATTATGCTATCAACGGTAGCCTAAAATCAAAACGATATATCAGAAAGAAAGGGTTGAGGGTGAGGAGTTTAAATAACATAATAAAATCACAGGTAACAAAGGGTATTATATATATACTGGTTTTTCTACTTATGACTACAGGAAGCTTAGCTACAAGCTCTATAGCCAAAGCAGGAAAACTAGAAACCAATGATAATAATAATTTTGAACAGCATTTAACTGATCAGGGGTTCCCCGAAAGTATAGATTTTTTATAAGAATGTCGATTAAAAATCATCCAAATTTAAGTAAATTATTTGAATGATGTATAGAATTGCGATATAATGTAGTAATACTCCATAGAACAAATATAGAAAAGTAAAGTTATAGGGGTTGATTTAAGCAAAAGCATGTAGTAAGGGAGGGGTTCCTATGAAAAAATTGATATTTGCTTGTTCATTGATGCTTTGCGGAATGATTGGTGGAACAGGTTGGCTTATCGCCGCTACTTCGATCGTGCAGGGCGGTGCTTGGTCAACAGTGCTCAGTGTGTTTGACTTTGGAAATCTTGACTGTTACATCATTCTTTTGTTTTATGCCATCGCTGTTCTTGGTACTGTAATTGCAGTAAGAGAATTGAAAGAAAAGTAATGACCTTTTCCAGAGCGGGCTTACTTGTAATTTCGCAGATGATATTAAATCTTTCTTTAGCGATATTACAATTGATGTAACTGAGATTCCTCTTGAATAATAACAGATGATAATAAACAATAATTTAAAGCGGAAAAAGCATAAAAATAGCGAGGCAGCCTAACTGTCTCGCTAATAAAGTATAACTATCTTCTTTACATCTTTTCTCTCAACTTAACCACTTTAGCAGCACTACGGCGGCGACTATCTTCAATGGCTGCGTAATGTTTTTTCGTTGTATTTACGTCCTTGTGACCTAAGACATCAGCTACCAGATAGATATCTCCAGTTTCCCGATAAAGACTGGTTCCATAAGTACTACGTAGCTTATGGGGAGTGATGTTTTTTAGTTTGGTAACGGTGGAAGAATATTTTTTTACCAGATTTTCTACGGAACGGACGCTTATTCTTCTCATCTGTAGGGAAAGAAAGAGGGCATCGGCATGTTCTTCATTTGGAATTAGGGTTTTACGTTCTTCTATGTAATCGAATAAGGCTTCCCTTACTTCTTCGCCAAAATAGATGATTACTTCAAATCCACCTTTTCTATGTATTTTAATTCCATTGATATCAAAATCTATATCATCGAGATTGAGGCCTACACATTCCGATACACGGATTCCGGTTCCCAGTAAAAGGGTCATGATAGCCAGATCTCGTTTCTTGGTTTTTTCATGAAATTTCTTTTGAGATTTTGTCATGCTGCTTCCATTTTCTACTTCATCCAGAAGTTTTGCAACTTCATCAATCTCCAGCCGTACAATTGCTTTTTCACGAAGTTTTGGAACACTAATTAAGGAAGCTGGATTGGTTTCTATTCGTTCCTTCCTATAAAAGTAGTTATAAAAACTCCGTAAGGATGCCAACTTTCGCTTTTTACCATTTTCTTTATTAATAATCTCTTTATCTTCCGATTTATAATAGGTAAGATATTCGAGATATTCTTCGATATCCACTGCTTTGATCTGATCCAAGATATCTACTCTAATCTCAGACATTGGTTTTCCTTTTAAAGCAGGGTTTTGTGTAGTTAAGTAGTCAAAAAACACTCGTAAATCATAGGCATAGGCAAGTCTTGTACGAGAAGAAGTGGTATTTTCTATTCCCCGGAAGAATTCACGACAGAATGGGGGAAGTGTGCTCAGAATGGAACGAATTCTCCTTGCATTATCAATATCAACCTGTTCATGATATTTATATTCTGCCATAAATACTCCTTTCTTCATATGGGATTTCCATTGGTTACTATTTGTGATTTTTTATTTTTTACTTATATATAAACGATACTTTTCAATAAGATTTCTATGGTTGCTTATTCCAGCCTTTTATATTTCCGGTTTGAATTGCATGGAATAGCCGTTCTCGTAAACCGGGGCTTTCGGATTGTAACTGCTTAATTAATTGCTTTGCATACTCACGCTTGGTATAACCATCTACAGGACATGGGTTTTTCACCACAGGAAGGCTATACCTATTTTGAAATTTTTTGATTTCTTCTTCCTCCACATAGATGAGAGGGCGGATTAAAGTAATATCAGATCGATCTAAATATGTGACTGGTGCAAAGCAATGAAATCTTCCTTCATATATTAATGACATAATCATTGTTTCAATCACATCATCATAATGATGGGCATAGGCTTTTTTGTTGCAGCCTAATTCTTTTGCTTTACTATTGAATGCGCCTTTACGCATTTTTGCACAGAGGGAACAGGGATTGCTTTCCTTGCGATGCTCAAAAAGGATTTCTGCAATCTGTGTATCTACCATGGTAAAATTTACATTCAATTCTTTACAAAGTGCAGCAACAGCAGAGAAGTCCATTTCCTCATAGCCCATACTAACTGTGATTGCTTCCAACTCATATTTCTTTGGATAAAAACGTCTAAGATTGGAAAGAGCATAAAGTAGAGTAAGACTATCTTTTCCACCGGAAATTCCTATGGCAATACGATCTCCATCTTGTATCATTTGATAATCATCCACTGCTTTACGGGTATAACTTAGTAATTGTTGGAGTTTCATGTAAGTACCTCGGTTATAAAATATTATTTATCCAATTTTTCATGTAAAAATTAGTCTTTGATTTCACTTGTATTTTTTATTTTTATAAATCAAGAAGTTTGCGAATTCTCATAAAGGTCAAACGATTACGCACATAGCAGGAGGCTTGCACGGAGATATCATAGGCACTGGCATCAAGACCGATATCTTCAAGTTTATATAAGGCACCTGCGGCTTGAAGTATTTCTATGATTTTTTCTGGTGAAGGAATTTCCTCAATAATATCTGCTATTGCTCCTAATTTTTCTTGAAAATCTTCTAAATCAATTTCCTTTAAGGGATCTGCTTCATTTTCTTTCAGTATTTCTTCATATAAATTCTTGGGATTAAAAAGTTTGTATATTAACTCTTTCTCAATTCCCTCATAGGGCTTTAATGAAATCCCTTTCCGAATCTGTTCTTTGGTTTCGTGGTAAACTTTCGATGCCAAGGCTAAACCAACACCAACCTTTTCTCCGTGGTAATAGGGGAGAGGTGGATTGATAATTTCCATTTCCCAAAAATGAGAAAAATGATGTTCCGAACCAGAAGCTGGCCTGGAATTTCCCACCATCTGCATGGCAAGGCCGGATAGAATTAAACCATACATCAACTGTTCATAACCTTCTTTGCTTCCTTGTCGAATAGCTTCTATATTATTGCACACAGTTTCTAGGGCTTGGCTTTCCAAATCGCATACCCTTTCGCAGATATATTCCTTGGTCACTAAATGGGAAATGCGCCAATCTGCGATAGCAGTATATTTACCTAATAAATCTGATATTCCAGAAGCGGTTAATCGATAAGGAGCCTTCATAAAGATATCCGTATCAGCAAGAACACAAACTGGGGCTACCGCAGTTAAGGTTTTTTTAAATCCATACCATGTCATGGCTGCAACTGTGGAAACATAGCCGTCTACGCTGGCAGCTGTAGGTACTGAGATGAAAGGGGTATTATTTTTCCATGCCAGATACCTGGTGATATCATGGATGGTTCCTGAACCAACGGCTAAAAATAAAGCACTGTCTTCTGGGAGCAGGGCAGCTGTTTGATCAACAGCGATTTCGTTGGCATGGAGATCCTCACTGGGAAGTTTCACGATATATAAATTCTCAACCAAGTTTTCTACCATATGACCAGCTGCTTGATAAGTATTATCATCACAAATCATGGTTATGGTGCCACCTTGGGGTGCGTATTGCTTAATCAATTCCGGTAGAGCTTTGATTGCTCCGGCTTCAATAATGATTTGATCTACAGAGATATCATGGTTCTTCTTGCAGGAACAGGGTTTTTTTAATTCATCTAGGTTAACAATCATCTTGCTTTGAAACTAACCACCATAGAAAGAGTAGTTAGTTTTCACTCCTTTCTTTTTATGTCTTTATTTATGTCGATAATTCAGATCGAATAAAACTATAACATTGAATAATAACGGAAAGATTACAAACTTTTCAAATCAGATGTAACCATAATTTACATCTATTTAGACTCATCAATAGAATATATTATAGCATAGAATTGGCATTTTACAACATTGCCATATGGTAAAGTATCAGGAGTTAGGGTAGTAAAATGCAATTCTACACTTGTATAATACGACTTAAGGGAGCGATGCAATGTATTCTACAATAGTCTAACATTTCTTAGATACGGAAAATTTATATAGAATAATCAAGAATAATCAGTAATAATAACTTTTAGCTTTATTCATAGGGGTTTCACAGATTGGATATGGAATTAAATTTCACCATGGTTTCCAAGGAAGGATTTTAATGGGACTGGGAATTGTAATAGACATAGAATAGAATGGCGGGTGGATAATTCTACCAAGATAGTATAAATTGTTACGTATTCTACATAAATCTTATGGATGGCTTTGAATGGGTCTACGGATGTAGAAGGATTTTTAATGGATCGTACCAAGGCCTTAAAGATACAAATATATCCATAAAATCAATATACTTGTCATAATCGTAAGGAAAATGAAAGATATCAGAGGTCATCCTATGAGAAATGATGATTTTTTTATGACTATTTTTAGATTTTTTTCCTTAGTGACACAATTTTAACACTATTTAACACTATTGTAATAAATGTAGCGCAAAAGATAAAACCGGTAAAGGTGTAACTTATTAACTAGCACAGACTTTAAAGAGACAGGGGATGATTACGGAACAATGAGATACATTTTGAAGAAAAGTTATTACGGTACGAATGAGAAATCTAACCGGTACTATCATCTGTTTTTTATGATATGCATGACGCTTATCATAGCATTTTTATTTGCCAACTTAACCTATGTTAAGAGCGAAGCTGCAACCGGGTTAAAAATATACAATGAGACATCGAAGAAAGAGATTAATTATAAGGATAAACAGATTAAGGTAACTCTTAATGGTAAAAAAATTAGCAAGGATCAGACACCTGGCATTTTAGAAAATGGAATAGCACTCTTATCCTATGAAGACATCTTTATGAATTCTAATATAAAGCGGATTGTGAGTATGATAAAGACAAGGGTACCATAACGATTTCTAAATACGGGATCACCATTCATATGACCCTAGGGAGCAAAAAAGCCAAGGTAAATGGGAAATCAGTTACTTTACCAGTAGCTCCTGTAAAGATTAAGTACATAAATGCCAAGGAAACCAAAGTATTAGTTCCCTCCCGTTTTGTGGCTGAAACCTTAGGTTTGGGTTATCAGTGGTACAGCTCGAAAAATACGGTGGCTATAACGAAAAATTCCTTGGATCTATCTTATAATGATGGAGAACGATTTGAATATAAAGGAACCCAGGGAGCAGTTAAGATTAATGGAACTGTGGTTACTCCTGGTAAGATGCCAAGCATTATCCGTGATAATACAGCATTGTTGAGAGCAAAGAGAGTATTTTCTGATTCTTCTATCGGGGCTAATTATCAGTTTGATAAAAAGAAGGGGACAATTACTTTATCACGAGACAAAACCGTAATAAAGATGACCATAGGAAGCCTTGTGGCTTATGTAAACGGGGAAAAATATACTCTGGATACAGCCCCACTGGTAGTACATAATTATGAAGCTGAAACTTCTTATGTCATGGTACCGGGAAGATTTACAGCAAATCATCTTGGCTTTGATTATGAATGGGATGGTAAAACAGCAACTTCCATAATCACCAGTGTAAAGAAAGAGGAAGTAAAAGATGGGAAGGATACGGTTGGGGAAACCGAAGAAACGGATAAGCAAAATCCTTCTGAAAATAAGAATGGGTCAGGGAATACTAACCCTACAAAACCAAATCCATCGAACCCAGAAACAGCACCAGAATTGGGTGATGAGGGAATCATCCATGATACAGGAGTGATTTTTTACAATTTCTCCAGCCAAGAAGGATCTTATTCCATTCCTAGCAAAGAAAAGGACTTAAGTGGAAGGGATTCTGCAAAGAATCAAATGGGCTATGTCTATTCATTTTCAAAAACTCAAAATGGAAGTATGCAGAATACGGAAAGCTTTTCTATTTATAATACGATACCATTTGGTGAGATCACTTCAGGATCCGATGGTCGATCCATTAAGATTAATGTATCCAATGCTACTTGTATCGATTACTCCTATGATATGAGTGCATTTTCAAGTAAATATGTAAGCTTCTTACATGCAAACAATAACACGGACTTAAGTAGTACTTTAGAGTTTGAAATCATACCGGAAAAGTACGATTATGATATTTCCCTATCGGAAGATGGTACTACTATGACTGTAAACCTGTATTCCAATTCCCTAACNTCTCTTGACATAGGTTCCAATACGGATGGGGAATATATCGCATTAACTGGTATTTGGCCACTGCANCCAGAGGTATCTATCCAAGGGGATTCTACCTTTGTCATTGATTTACCTTATACGGTGAATGCCCTTGGTGATTTGAATACTGTGGTTAATAATTCTATATTATTTAGTTATATTTCAGTTTCTAGCTTGGACTATCATACCAGAATCGTTCTTGTAATGAATGAATTTAGTGAATCCTATTTTTATGAAATGGGTAACCAATATATTTTATCCTTTCATACACCAGAGGTAATTGAGGATGAGGATGAAATAATTGAGGGAGCGGATAAGATTTCGGATGAGTATGAAGAGGATGAGACGGTTATTATCGATAAAAGTAAATATGAAATTGTGATTCCAAAGCCAAATAATATTAAGAAATCACAGATTAGTCACGAAGACGATTATTTTAACAACCGTTTTTACATTACCTTACCTGGTGATCATACGAAATTTTACTCTGAACATAATATAAGCTGGGGTTCCAAAGTAATTAAGAGTATTAAGGTGTCCTTAAATAAAAAGAAAAATACAGACATTGTAATTACAACAACGAAATTACAGGGATATGTATTTACTACGGACGTAGATAATATTTATGTTAATATTGGAAATCCTAGGGATATTTACAAGAATATCGTAGTACTTGATCCTGGGCATGGAGGACCAGCCAATGGTGCACAGTATTTTAATACCAAGGAAAAGGATTTGAACTTAAAAGTCCTATATACCATTGGAAAGAAATATTTTGATTCCAATCCGAGTGAATTAAAGGTTTATTATACAAGAAAAACCGATGTGGATATGCCCCTGAGGGATCGGGCAGCATTTTCTGAAAAGGTCGGTGCAGACCTATTTGTTAGCCTACATATGAATGCCCATACGAATTCCTCGGTCAAGGGTACGGAAGTATACTATGCTAAAAATAATAATAGCAAGAATAAAGCAGGGTTAAATAGTCAAATGATGGCTAAATTCTTTTTGGATAATCTTCTTAAAACCATGGGTACTAAAAGCCGAGGGGTCTTAGATGACCGATTTACAGTTATTTATCGGAATACGGTACCGGCTGTACTGGTTGAGCTAGGATTTATGTCAAATAAAGAAGATTTTGCCAAAATCTCAGATGAAAAATATCAAGATAAAGCAGCCAAAACAATCTATGACACCTTACTACAGATATTTGAGCAATATCCTACCGGTAGAAAGGGGGAAAACTAATGAAACCGAAGCGTATCTGCAAAAAAGCGATTAGTATTTTAATGTTAATTTGTATGACACTGCTACCCTTGGTTCCGGGAACCGTAAGTCAAGCAGCAGAATCTCAGAAGGAATTCCATGGGGTTTGGATTTCTTATCTGGAATTTCAAAGTCGTCTCAAGGATCCTGAGACTGGTGAAATGGGATTTACAGAGGAACGTTTTAAAAAAGTAGTTAATAATATGTTTCGTGATGTTGCCAATAGGAATATGAATGCCGTGGTGGTTCATGTACGACCCTTTGGTGATGCCATGTATCCTTCGGATATATTTCCATGGTCAAAGTTTATATCTGGCACCCAGGGAGTGGATCCAGGTTTTGATCCCCTAGAATACATGGTGGAAGCAGCACACAAAAGAGGTTTGGAATTTCACGCATGGATTAATCCTTACCGAGTAACCAGTGGAAGCACGGATGTAACAAAATTATCCGAAGATAATATAGCTAGAAAATGGTTGACCGATTCCAGTACAAAAAATGACCGTAGAGTATTGTCTTTTGGAGGTTCCTTATACTACAACCCATCGGATATTTGGGTTCAAGTTTTGATTAAAAAGGGTGTAGAAGAAATCATCAATAATTATGATGTGGACGGCATCCATTTTGACGATTATTTTTATCCAGTCCTGGGATCTAATTATAAGAATAATTTCGATGCCAAGGAATATAAAGAATATGTGAAGGAATTTGAAGAAATCGGTGCAACTCCTAAATCCATTGCAGATTGGCGTAGAAATAATGTCAATGTCTTAATTAAAAGAATTTACCGAATGATAAAGGAAAAGGATGAATCCATTGTATTTGGTATTAGTCCTGGAGGGTTTTTAGACTATTTGCTTATGGATGATCGGTATTATTGTGATGTAGAAACCTGGTTATCCAAACCCGGTTACATCGATTATATCGCTCCTCAACTATATTGGTCCTTTAGTCATTCTAGATTTCCTTATGATAAAACCTTAGTACGCTGGCAAGATCTAATTAAAAATGATGTCAAGTTGTATGTAGGTTTGGCAACCTATAAGTCCGGTTCTAAGGAAGAAAAAGAATGGAAAGATAATAATTTACTTAGAAGAATGGTGGAGTATGGTCGGGAAACTGGAAAAGTAGATGGATATATGCATTTCCGATATGAATTCTTTTTCAAAAAGACGACCAAACCTGGAGTAGAAAAGATGTTAGAAATTATCAAGTAGATACCAATGTTAGTACATAATTTTTGCCTTCTTAAAATAATTATACATAGATTCTACCAAAGAAAAGTTTGCGATAGGGCTTTATTAGGTGATTACCTAATAAGGCCTTATTTGCTATTTATCCAATAGATAAATACGATTGGCTTTTGGCTCCAGTCTTTGGCAAGGGAAAGTCTTTCATGCTATATGGCAGAAGATTTCTGGTTTGACTTGGGTATGGTTTCATTAAGAATTATGGGATATATCCATGTTTTTTGAATAAATTGATACTAAAGAGTGCCTGTTAAACGGAAAGTGGTGAAAAAGATCAAAAAGCCATTCTTTCGCAATAAGCCTGATCAAAAGTCGAAGTTGATTCTTCCATATTTCTGTAAAGGTATAATTATCGTACTTGCTATTATACTAGTCTTTGATTTTATTATTACCCATTCCTCCATTAATTTTCGAAAATACTGGTATCGTCCCAATCTCATTGCAGGCCATCTNAATAAATACGATGTGGTTATGATAAAGGGAGAAGAGTTTCATTTGTTTCTCTATGGCNTTCATAATAAATGGGTTTCCTACTCCTCCTCCAACTTCCGAGTTGCTGGTGTCAATATGTTTGGAAAAGTCAGAGCTTACCAACCTGGCAAAGCATTTATCAAAGTTAAGTCTGGGGAGAAAGAATATAAATGCAGGGTGAGGGTAGTTGATATTAATAAGGAGAAATTAAGCTTACGAGTAGGAGAGAGATACCGATTAAAAACCAGGGGGATTGCATCCATACCAAAGTGGAGAAGCAGCAATCCCAAAGTAGCTAGGGTCAGTATGTTTGGAACTGTGAAGGCCAAGGCAAAAGGAAAAGCAACCATTACAGTCACCGTCAAAGGAAGGACTTTAAAATGCCTTGTTGTGGTCAAATAGAAGAAACCATTAGATGTCTAATTAGAAAATAGAAAAGATCTAAGGATAAGAGTAAGATGGTTTGATTTTGAAAATAAATTGCTTAGACAAAATATGGAAGGATTGGTCTAAAAACAGAGGGCATGGATTAAAATATTAATAATGAATGATTATGGAGTTGAGTATGAAAAAGATCTTTCAAATTATAATCTCATGCACACTTATATTAACTTTGATTGCCCCAGGTATTCATGCACGGATAGGTCAGCAACTACCGGGGGTGGGAACGGATGATGAGACAATCATGGTTACCAGTATGGTGGATGCCCAATTAAATTTGAGTTCACCATCCGCTGTTTTGTTAGAAGGTTCTACTGGAACCATTATTTACGAAAAAAATAAAGATGAGAGATTAAGACCAGCCAGTATCACAAAAATTATGACCATATTATTGATCTATGAAGCTCTTGATTCTGGTCAGATTAAATTAATGGATGAGGTAAGTGTCAGTGAGCATGCCGCTTCCATGGGTGGTTCNCAAGTGTATCTAGAACCTTACGAAGTACAAAATGTTGAAACGCTGCTAAAATGTATCGTCGTTGCCAGTGCCAATGATGCTTCTGTGGCTATGGCGGAATTTATTGCAGGTTCTGAGGAAGAATTTGTTGCTAGGATGAATGAAAGAGCAAAAGAATTAGGAATGAACAATACGAACTTTGTCAATTGTTGTGGGCTGGATGAAGATAACCATTATTCCACAGCTTATGATGTTGCCCTGATGTCTAGGGAATTGATTACTAAATATCCTGAAGTAAGTAATTATGCACTGATTTGGATGGATACCTTTGTACATACAACCAGGAAAGGACAAACGGAATTCGGACTGACCAATACCAATAAACTGATTAAATCTTACAGTGGCATTACAGGATTAAAGACTGGATCTACCAGTCTAGCAAAATACTGTTTATCTGCAACCGCTAGAAGAGACAATATGGATTTGATTGCTGTAATCATGGCTGCTCCGGATACCAAGACAAGATTTGGTGAGGCGGCCAAACTACTCAATTATGGCTTTGCCAATTACAAAATATTTGTGGATGAAAATGAAGATACGGTATTAGAACCAGTTCGAGTAGTAAAAGGCGTCGAAGATACGGTTCCCGGAAAAGTGGGTTCAGCCTATTCCTATTTGTGTGCCAAAGGAGTTTCCCCGGAGGATATTCGAAAAGAGGTTATTTTTAATGAAGAGGTTTTTGCTCCCGTAGCCAAGGGAGATAAAATAGGAGAGATTGTATACTACTTAGATAATAAAAAGATTGGTAGTGTGGATATTCTTGCTGCCAAGGATGTGTTAAAAGCGGGGTACGGAGATTGCATTGGGAAAGTATTAAAACGTTATTTTTTAGGTAAGTAAAGTGGTGGGCTGTTTCCTAGAGACAGCCCTTTTGCTTTCCAGTAAATTTGTTGACACTTACCTTCATACTAGTATATTATAATAGGTATGATTAATGTGCTGGAGAAGGAGTAGAGAGTAGAAATTATGGATATCAGCCTTATTTTATCAAATAAAACAACCCTAATGATCTTGATATTTGCAGTGTTAATTTTACTCCTTTTCTTATATTCTTTTGCTGAGAAAAAAATGCTAGTGACGAAGGAATATATCCTTTCTTCAAATAAATTAGGAGCCAAGGGGAAGGATAGAGCCATTGTTGTTCTTGCTGACCTTCATAATAATACCTTTGGAAAAAACAATAGTCGTTTGATTAAAAAAATCGATCAAATATCTCCGGATTATATTTTGATTGCAGGGGATTTGATTACTAAACGGCAACCATGCTCCAAGAGCCATGGATTTTCATTGTTACAAGATTTGCTTAAAAAATATTCTATTTATTATGGATATGGAAACCATGAGCAATATTTTCAAATGGATTTT
>JGI24707J26582_10002771_pt1 | contig 12991 bp, 11 predicted proteins | sample BioPla1DNA1_FD_26582 | JGI IMG/M metagenome (IMG submission 26582) | reverse complement strand
GGCGTGGAGTTCAGCTACAGCGTGCTATTTTTGTGAGTTATTGTCAGAAAGAGGGTGGAGGAAAGCAAGCTTTCAAAATTAACCTGACGCCGATGAAGAACCTTTCAATCCTACCTTAGTCCAATTCAAACCTGCAGCGGTCCCGATTGTCTCATCGGCATATTCGCTTTCAATCCTACCTTAGTCCAATTCAAACCCCAACCCATCCAATACTGCGTAAATTCCGTATTTCTTTCAATCCTACCTTAGTCCAATTCAAACCGACGCGACCCTGGCGCCCGGCTCTCGCTGGCGATCTTTCAATCCTACCTTAGTCCAATTCAAACGTATCGATACTCATCATATAATGCCATATCAGCATTCTTTCAATCCTACCTTAGTCCAATTCAAACTTCCATTTTTCTTCCTCTCCTTTTATGTTACAAGACTTTCAATCCTACCTTAGTCCAATTCAAACTCACATTATCGCGCGCGCAATACGTCACCCAGCATACTTTCAATCCTACCTTAGTCCAATTCAAACGCGCCAGGTAGATACAGGCCACGATAGCCGAAACGACTTTCAATCCTACCTTAGTCCAATTCAAACGATTAATTTAATTACCCTGGCGTATGTCATCATGAAGGCTTTCAATCCTACCTTAGTCCAATTCAAACTTTGTGTTGATAACATATCACTCATGGAAATATTCCCTTTCAATCCTACCTTAGTCCAATTCAAACTCATCCATTTCAAGTAACATTTTGAGTGCAGTGATCTTTCAATCCTACCTTAGTCCAATTCAAACGGTTTATGCCTATGATCATGATGAAGCATTGAGTACTTTCAATCCTACCTTAGTCCAATTCAAACAACAGTCAGAGCAAAAGAATTATTTGATAAGATTATTGACTTTCAATCCTACCTTAGTCCAATTCAAACAGAGTGCCGCGAAAGACGCCGAATACTCTCTATCAGCTTTCAATCCTACCTTAGTCCAATTCAAACTCTCTGAGGAGAATCCTGCCCTTGAAGGCAAGAAGACTTTCAATCCTACCTTAGTCCAATTCAAACGGAGAGGGGTTGGGGTTGCCCCGAGTTTGGCATTTTCCTTTCAATCCTACCTTAGTCCAATTCAAACGTTTTAAGACGGTTTGTTGATAATAGGTAGTTTAGTACTTTCAATCCTACCTTAGTCCAATTCAAACTGTTTAAAGTGAAAACAAAGCAGGATATTAATTTAGCTTTCAATCCTACCTTAGTCCAATTCAAACGATTGGGCGAACGCCTACAAAGTATTCCTCGAAAAACTTTCAATCCTACCTTAGTCCAATTCAAACGGATATGGACGGAAATACCCTTAAATCGGTCTTTATCTTTCAATCCTACCTTAGTCCAATTCAAACTTACCACCTTGACTCGTATACCCACTTGTTCAAGAACTTTCAATCCTACCTTAGTCCAATTCAAACTGCATTGTGCGTATAATCGACGATCTTACATCAAGTCTTTCAATCCTACCTTAGTCCAATTCAAACGAAATCATTGATGTAAACTACCCTGACATTCGTTCAACTTTCAATCCTACCTTAGTCCAATTCAAACTGATGGATGAGATAACCATAGAACCTGATCAGTATACCTTTCAATCCTACCTTAGTCCAATTCAAACTTTAGTTGTGTTGATGTAAGTGCTGTTTATTAACAAGCTTTCAATCCTACCTTAGTCCAATTCAAACTTTCTTGTTTCTATCCTATCCTGGTTATGTGTGTCTTTCAATCCTACCTTAGTCCAATTCAAACTGACCGACGAGTACTGCACGTCCCCTGCCAGAGGCTTGACTTTCAATCCTACCTTAGTCCAATTCAAACGACAGGATTTTGGCCAGGATTGCCGTGTGGAGCCGGGAGCTTTCAATCCTACCTTAGTCCAATTCAAACCTCCTTGTCGATCCGCTCCTGAGCCTTGATGAAGTCTTTCAATCCTACCTTAGTCCAATTCAAACGATGCACTTGGACAGATGATTTCACTTGCAATGCGTCTTTCAATCCTACCTTAGTCCAATTCAAACCGAGCGGCTCCCGCCGGCTCTGCTTCAGGACGAGGACTTTCAATCCTACCTTAGTCCAATTCAAACAGGAGATGGTCGCGGCAGCCCTCGCGGCAGAGGAGTCTTTCAATCCTACCTTAGTCCAATTCAAACGTGCACCCGGACCGCCTCTATCTCGCGGTGAAAGCCGCTTTCAATCCTACCTTAGTCCAATTCAAACCTGATCCGGGCGTATGTTTCCCGGCTCATCCAGACCGCTTTCAATCCTACCTTAGTCCAATTCAAACCCCACCAGGGGAGGAGATTGAGAAAAATGCAGGAATTCTTTCAATCCTACCTTAGTCCAATTCAAACGACCGCATCCCTGGCGCCGGGGAACCCCTCTCTTGTCTTTCAATCCTACCTTAGTCCAATTCAAACCGTTGTGCTTCACAACCCGCAATTCCATCGAGTAACCTTTCAATCCTACCTTAGTCCAATTCAAACCCCGCCGACCACTACCGCGTCGGTGAGACTGTGCCTCCCTTTCAATCCTACCTTAGTCCAATTCAAACTGAGGTGACACATGACAAACGACTCACAGTATATCTCTTTCAATCCTACCTTAGTCCAATTCAAACTGGTCCGCAGGCTGCCTGGTGCTCGACACTCTCGACTTTCAATCCTACCTTAGTCCAATTCAAACCTCAGAGGAGGAGCCGCCGAGTTTGGTATAGGATTGCTCTTTCAATCCTACCTTAGTCCAATTCAAACGAAGCCGTGAATCGATGTGCCGTTGTGGTCCGTCACTTTCAATCCTACCTTAGTCCAATTCAAACTGAGAATTGCGTACGCTCTATCAATCTGGTCTTGGGCTTTCAATCCTACCTTAGTCCAATTCAAACGTTAATCCCCATAGGCACAAAAGCGCCGACGATAACTTTCAATCCTACCTTAGTCCAATTCAAACATTTTTGATATCAATGCTCCCCTCTTCGTTCAGTTCTTTCAATCCTACCTTAGTCCAATTCAAACCTGATTACTGAAATGCAGGTTTATCTCAATTCGTTCTTTCAATCCTACCTTAGTCCAATTCAAACTTTCCCGGGTCGGAATATGAATCAGGCTCGAGGCCATCTTTCAATCCTACCTTAGTCCAATTCAAACGGTCCTCCAGCAGGCAAAGGCCCTTCTCGAAAAATACTTTCAATCCTACCTTAGTCCAATTCAAACTAGCGCGGGCATAGGCGGTAATTGTCGCACAAACAACCTTTCAATCCTACCTTAGTCCAATTCAAACAGAGGGGATATGCCTGCATCGTCCTCATTCCCTCTCTTTCTTTCAATCCTACCTTAGTCCAATTCAAACTGAATCGCTATACCGGCGAATCCTATACCGTTTCGACTTTCAATCCTACCTTAGTCCAATTCAAACCATATTCTGTGTCGGGAGTGGTCCTCCAGCAGGCAACTTTCAATCCTACCTTAGTCCAATTCAAACCGCGCTTTTGCCCGCTTGCGTCCGTCTATCGTCATTCTTTCAATCCTACCTTAGTCCAATTCAAACCAAATCATCTGATTGCACTTGAGCCGATACAACTAACTTTCAATCCTACCTTAGTCCAATTCAAACCTGATGCCCCGGGCGACTGGGGATATGAGTACGAAGCTTTCAATCCTACCTTAGTCCAATTCAAACAGATTAACTTCAGCGAAATGTTTAACGCTCTTGTAACTTTCAATCCTACCTTAGTCCAATTCAAACTTGCCAATTCTAACATTGTAATCGACGCACTCGTAAACTTTCAATCCTACCTTAGTCCAATTCAAACTTTCGTAAGGATTCTCAAGAATACATAGGGATTACCCTTTCAATCCTACCTTAGTCCAATTCAAACTGGATATGGGTATACGAGAGAGATTATAAACAAGAATCTTTCAATCCTACCTTAGTCCAATTCAAACAGTATCCTGCAGACCGGCACCATTAGCGCTAAATCCCTTTCAATCCTACCTTAGTCCAATTCAAACTGGTTACGAGAAAATAACTGAGGATGTTCATAAAGAGCTTTCAATCCTACCTTAGTCCAATTCAAACCGTGTTGTGCTCAATGCTGATGCTTGTGACATTTACTTTCAATCCTACCTTAGTCCAATTCAAACACGGCAAGTGCATTATCGGTTGATGTATTACAAGACTTTCAATCCTACCTTAGTCCAATTCAAACTTTGCCGTCTTGTCTCTGACAACTCTATGCTTTCTTCTTTCAATCCTACCTTAGTCCAATTCAAACCGGTCGGGATAGGGGTTTGGGGGGGTGGGGTTATTACCTTTCAATCCTACCTTAGTCCAATTCAAACCCGTTTCGACAACTAAAATATCGTCACCGTTTCCAGCTTTCAATCCTACCTTAGTCCAATTCAAACGATTTTTTGGCTCCATTCCCGGATGTCCCCATCAGCGCTTTCAATCCTACCTTAGTCCAATTCAAACGGTTTCAGCCTGTTTGACTATCATATCCTCAAAATTCTTTCAATCCTACCTTAGTCCAATTCAAACACCGCTCTCCGACGTAACCAGGATATTGCAGAGTTCATCTTTCAATCCTACCTTAGTCCAATTCAAACTTTGTAAAACTCCTCTGCAATTTCGAGTGCTTCGGAGACTTTCAATCCTACCTTAGTCCAATTCAAACGTATACTCAGTCTGTTGTTGATTTTATCGACGTCAATCTTTCAATCCTACCTTAGTCCAATTCAAACGGGCTTTTACGAGACCCATCATCGACATTATAAATATAAATCTTTCAATCCTACCTTAGTCCAATTCAAACCGCATTATGGCGACATACATCGAATTGACGTCATAAGCTTTCAATCCTACCTTAGTCCAATTCAAACGTCTTCCAGCAGCCCCGATACATGGCCGCTCACCTGCTTTCAATCCTACCTTAGTCCAATTCAAACGCTTCTTCCGCTTGTTCTCCTTGAGCCGCCTATCCCCTTTCAATCCTACCTTAGTCCAATTCAAACCCGATCGCGCCTCAGGCATGGCGATACAGTAATATCTTTCAATCCTACCTTAGTCCAATTCAAACTCTACTATCGTAACTTTTTAAGATCTCTCTCTCATCTTTCAATCCTACCTTAGTCCAATTCAAACAGTTACCACCTTGACTCGTATACCCACTTGTTCAAGAACTTTCAATCCTACCTTAGTCCAATTCAAACGTACTCCACCGTTTTAGACGTCGGATCAAATCCAGCTTTCAATCCTACCTTAGTCCAATTCAAACTAGAGTGAGTGCGGCTGATTTAAAAAGATGAGCCGATCTTTCAATCCTACCTTAGTCCAATTCAAACATTTTTCACGATTGAGGATAATGGACTGCACAAAGATCTTTCAATCCTACCTTAGTCCAATTCAAACTGATTTAATGCAAAAATGGAGCAGATCAGAGAATTATATCTTTCAATCCTACCTTAGTCCAATTCAAACAGTACACGATTCACCATCAAGGAATCCATCAGCGCCTTTCAATCCTACCTTAGTCCAATTCAAACCGTAATGAAATCCTAGCGCGTCTACAGTTCATTTGTACTTTCAATCCTACCTTAGTCCAATTCAAACGTCATCATCGACGATGCCGTCGACCCGCTCGACGTCTTTCAATCCTACCTTAGTCCAATTCAAACTGTCGCAAAACAAAGATTTCCGACGCTATGCCGGGTACTTTCAATCCTACCTTAGTCCAATTCAAACGTCGTCGGCGACGACGTCCGCTACACCCGAGGCGAACTTTCAATCCTACCTTAGTCCAATTCAAACCAGTCCTCGCCGCCCTCACTGCATTGAAGCAGTCGCCTTTCAATCCTACCTTAGTCCAATTCAAACGCGATCTGCGCCGGCGTGGCCGTGAGGACCTTGCCGCAGCCTTTCAATCCTACCTTAGTCCAATTCAAACCGCCCCGACCCTCGACGACGCGGAGATCTTCCCCTCCGCTTTCAATCCTACCTTAGTCCAATTCAAACAACACCTCAACCATCTTCTCGACATGCTCCTCGGGCGTCTTTCAATCCTACCTTAGTCCAATTCAAACCTAGGAGTGCGTAACTCTCCAAATATGCCCCTGCACTTTCAATCCTACCTTAGTCCAATTCAAACAGTCGTTCTATCCAATCTTCGAGTCTTCCGATTACACTTTCAATCCTACCTTAGTCCAATTCAAACAAAACACAGACTCTTGCACGATTATTGTGTAGGGACTTTCAATCCTACCTTAGTCCAATTCAAACAGATTTCCATTTCTTTCACTTCCTTATTCCCCATTCTTTCAATCCTACCTTAGTCCAATTCAAACCGCTACAATGAACTGACTGAAAGATATGATGTAAACTTTCAATCCTACCTTAGTCCAATTCAAACGATGAACGCACTTGAATTTTACTCACGTGTACGTATCTTTCAATCCTACCTTAGTCCAATTCAAACGGTCGTGAAGATGTCATATCCAGACCCGGCGATCTGCTTTCAATCCTACCTTAGTCCAATTCAAACTAACTCCGATGTATTTCCACTCATAACCATCAAGTCCTTTCAATCCTACCTTAGTCCAATTCAAACGATACCAGTGCGGCGAATAGCAGCCAGACCCACATCTTTCAATCCTACCTTAGTCCAATTCAAACCGTTCAATGGTAAAGGCGCTTGACATTTACAAGAATCTCTTTCAATCCTACCTTAGTCCAATTCAAACAACAACTGGAAAAACTCTTTGTTTCGCTCAATGAGCATTCTTTCAATCCTACCTTAGTCCAATTCAAACAGCATTTCCTCTTGTTTGAGACCATACAGGTAAAAGACCTTTCAATCCTACCTTAGTCCAATTCAAACATTACTGCAATAAGTCTTGATGTAATGATATGAGAATCTTTCAATCCTACCTTAGTCCAATTCAAACCGACCGTCTGCGCTTCCAATTCAGTCTGAAATTCAGCCTTTCAATCCTACCTTAGTCCAATTCAAACACCCGTCCCGGTCTCGGAAACCGCCTGTATGCGTACTTTCAATCCTACCTTAGTCCAATTCAAACTCGCCGGTATAGCGATTCACCGCCGTGACCTCGAAGCCTTTCAATCCTACCTTAGTCCAATTCAAACGGTGTATGGTTCAATCCAGAAAAGGGTTTCCCGTTCTTTCAATCCTACCTTAGTCCAATTCAAACAAACAGTTCATGCACCTCACGATTCTTGATATTGTCATCTTTCAATCCTACCTTAGTCCAATTCAAACAAAAATCGAATCTGAAGAATCTTACATGGATATTGACTTTCAATCCTACCTTAGTCCAATTCAAACCTCATCACCCAGGCCCGGGAACAGAGCATCACAGAACCTTTCAATCCTACCTTAGTCCAATTCAAACGTCCGGGGTGATCATGTGGTGCCCGATGATAGTGTCTTTCAATCCTACCTTAGTCCAATTCAAACTCGCACCTGCCGGTCATGTCCGCTATCGATCGCCACGACTTTCAATCCTACCTTAGTCCAATTCAAACCGACACCGGACATACCGAAGAAGCAAGTCCGACAGCTTTCAATCCTACCTTAGTCCAATTCAAACGGTTCCGAGAGAGGCCTTCTGCCCGGCGGGGATGACAACTTTCAATCCTACCTTAGTCCAATTCAAACGGCGGTGTGGTCGTCGCCGAGGAGCTCGACGCGGAACACTTTCAATCCTACCTTAGTCCAATTCAAACAACTTTTTCAGAAGTTGTTAAGGTTCATTACCTTAAACTTTCAATCCTACCTTAGTCCAATTCAAACAGAATGCGCCGCGGAACCCGATGTTGATGAACGTGTCCGCTTTCAATCCTACCTTAGTCCAATTCAAACGAGCGGCACCTCCTTGCCTTCTGCGTCGATGCGGAACCTTTCAATCCTACCTTAGTCCAATTCAAACGTGTGGGTGTATCCATGCAATATCACGTCCTGGAGTAGACTTTCAATCCTACCTTAGTCCAATTCAAACGTCCGACTCGCCGGAGGTGCGGGCGACGTTGAACAGTTCTTTCAATCCTACCTTAGTCCAATTCAAACAGAAGGTGCACCCCTCCTTCAAGCACCCTGCCTTGCCCCTTTCAATCCTACCTTAGTCCAATTCAAACAACTAATGAAGATTCTTGGTAAGAAGGGTGCATAAACTTTCAATCCTACCTTAGTCCAATTCAAACTGGTGAAACTGTTGTATGCTTTACCATTCCAGAAGCTTTCAATCCTACCTTAGTCCAATTCAAACACTTTTCGCTTTGTGGTCTTTTGTGGTTATGTGTGTCTTTCAATCCTACCTTAGTCCAATTCAAACGGAGTCTAAGGCAAGTATTGTTACCATCAAATCGATTGTCTTTCAATCCTACCTTAGTCCAATTCAAACACAATTAATTAATGAATTACAATATTTACTTCTATCAGTCTTTCAATCCTACCTTAGTCCAATTCAAACAGATATGGAGATGGAAGAATGAAAGAAATTACTGTTAACTTTCAATCCTACCTTAGTCCAATTCAAACTTACTCTATGAACTTGATGATAGTGGACATATGTATTTTACTTTCAATCCTACCTTAGTCCAATTCAAACTACCAAAAGACTCATCAAACTTCTTCTTAAAGACATCTTTCAATCCTACCTTAGTCCAATTCAAACTGATTATACGTTCAGAGATATTCTTGGTAGAGAAACGTACTTTCAATCCTACCTTAGTCCAATTCAAACAAGACCATTAACCTGCCTAATAACACCACTGAAGAGGAAGCTTTCAATCCTACCTTAGTCCAATTCAAACCTGATATGTCTTGAATTACCTTTAAATACATGCACTTTCTTTCAATCCTACCTTAGTCCAATTCAAACGGAGATTCGGCGCGATAACTGTAACATTGACATGATCTTTCAATCCTACCTTAGTCCAATTCAAACTTGCAGGATGAGATTGACTTTCTCTTGAAACAGTTATCTTTCAATCCTACCTTAGTCCAATTCAAACGGACATATTAGAGAAATATCTTGTAAGCACACGCAACTTTCAATCCTACCTTAGTCCAATTCAAACACAGGCAAGTATCGTGAAAGTGATTACAAAGACTACCCTTTCAATCCTACCTTAGTCCAATTCAAACTTATGAGGTGTAAGAATATGATTATTAGTATTGACTTTCAATCCTACCTTAGTCCAATTCAAACAGAGGTAAAAAACAATGGCATTTGGTAAAAAGACTCCTTTCAATCCTACCTTAGTCCAATTCAAACTCTTACGTAAGAATAATCTGCATACAATAAATCTTCTTTCAATCCTACCTTAGTCCAATTCAAACGGACTACTGTAGTGATTGTGGTGCAAAACTCGAATATGCTTTCAATCCTACCTTAGTCCAATTCAAACTCATTCTGTAAAGTGAACATACCATTGACTACCAGGAGCTTTCAATCCTACCTTAGTCCAATTCAAACATTTCATTACTCACCACCTTCCACAAACTTCCTTACCTTTCAATCCTACCTTAGTCCAATTCAAACGACATAGCGCGGTTTAATTCAGAGAAGATTTCAGCCTTTCAATCCTACCTTAGTCCAATTCAAACGGACGGCAAGCCGTATGAGTGTATTATTAACAACAACTTTCAATCCTACCTTAGTCCAATTCAAACCGGAAATAGAAATCCCCGTATTTAACACCTTTTGGGCTTTCAATCCTACCTTAGTCCAATTCAAACTCTCAATGTAATCTTCACCAACGCACCACAGATCATATTCTTTCAATCCTACCTTAGTCCAATTCAAACCGCTGAAGATATGCGTGAATTGATTGAAAAACATACTTTCAATCCTACCTTAGTCCAATTCAAACGCTGCAGCGTCCTGCCGTACATACTATGCGGTCAGCTTTCAATCCTACCTTAGTCCAATTCAAACCCCCGGCGGCACTGGGTGTATGCGCTGAAAAGATTCGTCTTTCAATCCTACCTTAGTCCAATTCAAACCTCCGTCATCATCGAAGACCTCATTCCCATGTTAGAGCTTTCAATCCTACCTTAGTCCAATTCAAACTGACCCGAAAATTATATTTGAATTCGAATACAAGTTTAACTTTCAATCCTACCTTAGTCCAATTCAAACATACCTCATCACCAACTACGACTCCCTTGCCAGATCACCTTTCAATCCTACCTTAGTCCAATTCAAACGTCGTGGTGTCGACCTGGTGGGGCATGAGGGTCCAGAGGCTTTCAATCCTACCTTAGTCCAATTCAAACTCTCTTTTGCCGAGTGGTTCGGGCAGAAGTAATACCGCTTTCAATCCTACCTTAGTCCAATTCAAACAGAAGCGAGTGATGATTACCGCATTTATTGCAAACTTTCAATCCTACCTTAGTCCAATTCAAACATAATAAAGAATTGTTAAATGATGAATATGATCCGCAACTTTCAATCCTACCTTAGTCCAATTCAAACCACCTCGCGGGTCGTGCTTGGTGAACGTCGATGGAGCTTTCAATCCTACCTTAGTCCAATTCAAACGTTGGCGGATGGCCTGGTCTTCAATGACTCGGTGATCAACTTTCAATCCTACCTTAGTCCAATTCAAACGTAACACCATTCTTACCGATTACAATTACTTTCTGTGTCTTTCAATCCTACCTTAGTCCAATTCAAACGTCCTCGCGGTCGATGTAGTTACGATAGTTCATCACTTTCAATCCTACCTTAGTCCAATTCAAACGAAATTGAAGAAATGACAAAAGGTTTCAGGCGTATCTTTCAATCCTACCTTAGTCCAATTCAAACCCGGCACTCCTCCGGGTGGACCATGTAGACCTTCTTCTTTCAATCCTACCTTAGTCCAATTCAAACACGGTAGTGGATGAGTTGTGCGTCTTGGAGATCAGGAGCTTTCAATCCTACCTTAGTCCAATTCAAACATTGTCATCGGCAAAATCTTCATCGTCCTTAGTGCCTTTCAATCCTACCTTAGTCCAATTCAAACACGTAAGACAAAGGATGTAACTGTTGAATACTCAAACTTTCAATCCTACCTTAGTCCAATTCAAACAAACGCCTCTGCGCCGTGTTTCGCAAAGAAGAGTTTCTTTCAATCCTACCTTAGTCCAATTCAAACGCGCGGTCTGAAGGTTCCGCTCAACTCTCTCAAGCTTTCAATCCTACCTTAGTCCAATTCAAACGAAGGGTAACAAAATTATTTGTGATCCATTTATGGGTTCCTTTCAATCCTACCTTAGTCCAATTCAAACCTATTGAAGTCTATAACGCTATTAGATGGATCGCAAATTCTTTCAATCCTACCTTAGTCCAATTCAAACTGGCCGTACAGTGTGACCAGAGATTATCATATCAGCATCTTTCAATCCTACCTTAGTCCAATTCAAACTCGCCTTTGCAATCATCTCGTCCTTGAACTTGTAACTTTCAATCCTACCTTAGTCCAATTCAAACGATGCAAACATTCCTCTTTCATGTGCAGGTGAGAAAGATCTTTCAATCCTACCTTAGTCCAATTCAAACTATTGAATGCTTTAAAGACTATCCTGTATACTATTACTTTCAATCCTACCTTAGTCCAATTCAAACACAAACTCTTGAACTTCAACGATTGTATCAGAGCCACCTTTCAATCCTACCTTAGTCCAATTCAAACATCCAGAAAAGGGAATGCCTATCAGGTAAAACTGATAGGCTTTCAATCCTACCTTAGTCCAATTCAAACCGTGTGGGTATGAGTCAGAGGTGTAAAAGATGAATGTCTTTCAATCCTACCTTAGTCCAATTCAAACGGTTACGAGAAAATAACTGAGGATGTTCATAAAGAGCTTTCAATCCTACCTTAGTCCAATTCAAACTTACGTGTATTCCACAATGCAATGAAGGTAATGAAACACTTTCAATCCTACCTTAGTCCAATTCAAACATTGGAAACTACGTTGCATCTCCTATTTGCTTACATTCTTTCAATCCTACCTTAGTCCAATTCAAACTACAGTGGTATGCCGATTGCACAGTTAGTATTCTTCGCTTTCAATCCTACCTTAGTCCAATTCAAACTTGTATACTATATTTGGTTTACTTTTACTTAAAGTATCTTTCAATCCTACCTTAGTCCAATTCAAACATTCTCGCAAGCGTAATATCCAAAAAGAGTGAAGGCTTTCAATCCTACCTTAGTCCAATTCAAACGATCCGCCGGTCGCCCAGGGTATACTCTCCCTCGGGGCTTTCAATCCTACCTTAGTCCAATTCAAACGGGTAACCTCAAGACCTGCCCGACGGGGCATCTCTCTTTCAATCCTACCTTAGTCCAATTCAAACCGTTGTAGTAGTCGTCCTCGAGGGCGTCCCAGATCTCTTTCAATCCTACCTTAGTCCAATTCAAACCGCCGAGGATCGTCCTGACCAGGTCGGAGTAGATAACTTTCAATCCTACCTTAGTCCAATTCAAACGGAAACATTAACGCCAAATCTGCAACCACCGGAGAGCTTTCAATCCTACCTTAGTCCAATTCAAACCATCGTCGCATTCAAACACAACTTCGTCATCCTTTTCTTTCAATCCTACCTTAGTCCAATTCAAACCATCTTTTGTGCGTATCCATTTGTCGTTAAAATATTCTTTCAATCCTACCTTAGTCCAATTCAAACAGACGCTCCGATCTTTGCCGCGGTGACTGCACTGTCCCTTTCAATCCTACCTTAGTCCAATTCAAACTCATCGAGCCAGGCCGCTACCCGGCGAGGGTAGTGGACACTTTCAATCCTACCTTAGTCCAATTCAAACTAGAAGCAGGTTCTTATCGTCCTGATCAGGTTATGTACTTTCAATCCTACCTTAGTCCAATTCCATCGGCGTCAGGTTAAGATTACAGCCCCCCATTTTCACACATTCCTCTAAATAAGTATTATTTTTTCG
>JGI24707J26582_10002767_pt1 | contig 13003 bp, 11 predicted proteins | sample BioPla1DNA1_FD_26582 | JGI IMG/M metagenome (IMG submission 26582) | reverse complement strand
TCCTGAGGAAAGTAAAAGAGCAAGACGCATTAAGCGAATTAATTAAAGAAATTGAACAAATGTAGGGCTGGAGGTAGTAATGGCCAAGAGTTCTAAGTATGGATTAAATAATAGGACGATAAGCGCCCAATTCGGGGGGTATATAAATAACATTCCTACCGATATTAAGAGCGGAGAAATAAAAAAGATTACATATGATAAGGAAAATGCCTTTTTACAAGTAGAGGCGAAATTTTCGAATCTAGTTAAGTATAAGGATAAATGCGCCTTTGAAACGATGATTTCAAGGGCTTTTTCGCTTGCAAATGTAAATTTATGTGCTAAATATCCACCGGAATTGCTAACATCGGATTTTCTGCCCGAATTAGTAAATAACTTAAAAAATGAAATAGGCGTTGTAAATGGCTTTTTGAACGATGCTAAAGCGGATTTGCAAGGGGACACATTAACAATTTATCTAGCTAATGGCGGTAAAGAAATCCTAACACAAGCCAATTTTTCGATACATTTATCTGTTCTAATAAAAAAACAGTTTTCTAGAAGTGTAAATGTTCTGCTTGATGGAGTCACTAAAATTTCAGATAATGAACATCAAAAGCGGCTGGAAAAAGCGGATATTCCAGTTGTTAAACCGACTATTTCCGATAATGGAGTTAATTCTAAACGTGTTAAAGCGGCATTTAAAGGATTGCCATTCGTCGAGAATAGCGCTATCTTAATTGCGGGAAGAAAATTTACCACAAAGCCGATAGATTTATCCGAAGTAACTGAAGAATCAGGTAGAGTTACAGTATGGGGAGATGTTTTTTCTGTCAGGGAGAGGGTCACAAGAGATGGCTCTATGGTTATATTCTCAATTTATTTCACCGACTATACTGGCTCTCAGGTTCTGAAAGTTATTGTGCCCGTCGGGGAGGCTGCCCCATACCGAAAATTACAGAAAGATACAACATTAATTGCACGTGGACAGGTATCGTACGATAAATATGATAGAGAAATTAATATCCGTCCTAATGATATTATGATGGTAAAGAAAATTGAAGAAGTTGACGAATCACAGGAAAAACGCGTTGAATTGCATTTGCACACTAATATGTCATCAATGGATGGCATTACGCCAGCAAAAAAGCTAATTGAACGTGCATTTACTTGGGGGCATAAAGCAATTGCAATTACCGACCATGGAGTGGTACAAGCCTTCCCCGAGGCAATGTCGACAGTTGATAAGATTCGAGCAAATGGCGGAGAGTTTAAGTTGATTTACGGTGTGGAGGCATATGCTGTTAATGACTGCATTCTAGCCGTCGATGGAGATGCGAACCCATCACTCCACGATGAAATTATCGTGTTCGATATTGAAACAACGGGTCTTAGCGCTAAAAGTGAGAAAATGACGGAAATAGGCGCAGTCAAACTTAAAAACATGGAGATAATCGATACTTTTAATACATTAATTAACCCCCAAAAGCCTATACCCCCAAAGATTACAGAGATAACTGGCATTACAGATAATATGGTGAAAGATGCACCGAAAGAAATAGATGCATTAAAGGAATTTGAAAAGTTCTGCGGTGATTGCAGAGTGTTAGTTGCGCATAATGCCTCTTTCGATACCTCGTTTATGAAATCCGCATATGAACGCAATCAAATGCAATATGACTTTACTGCGGTGGACACACTAGTCATGTCAAGAAGTATGCTCACTTCGTTGAAAAGTCATAAGCTAAACATTATCGCAAAACACCTAAAGCTTGATGATTTCCGTCACCATAGAGCAAGCGATGATGCAAACGTACTCGCACAAATTTTTGTTATTTTACTTAAAAGATTGATTGAAGATAAAGGCATTTCCCAACTGTCGGAAATCAACTATTCATTAGGGGATACCGATGTTAAATCCCTATTTACAAACCATCAGATTATTTTAGTAAAGAACAAAACCGGTCTTAAAAATCTGTATAAATTAATTTCCGATTCGCACATAAAATACTTTAAGAAAAGACCACGCATACCGAAATCGGAGCTTATTAAACATCGTGAAGGACTGATAATTGGTAGTGCTTGTGAGGCGGGGGAATTGTACACCGCCATTAAACAAGGCAAGCAATGGTCAGAATTGTGTGATATAGCTAAGTTCTATGATTATTTAGAAATTCAACCAATAGCAAATAACGAATTTATGATTAGGAATAATATCGTCAAGAGCGAGAATGAACTACGTGAAAACAATAAAACAATAGTACGACTAGGCGAGAAACTTGGTATACCTGTAGTTGCAACTTGTGATGTGCATTTCCTAGATAAGAAAGATTCGGTATCTAGAGCCATTTTAATGGCAGGATTAAACTTTAAAGATGCTGATGACCAGCCACCACTTTATTTTAAGACAACAACTGAAATGCTTGAAGAGTTCGCTTATTTAGGTGAGGAAAAGGCATATGAAGTTGTAGTGAAAAATACTAATCTAATCGCTGATATGGTAGATGATGATGTTAGGGCAATTCCTAAAGGTACATACACTCCCGAAATTGAAGGAGCCGCCGAGGATTTGCAAAGAATTACTTGGGATACTGCACGTAGGGTTTACGGTGACGACTTGCCCGATATTGTTAGCCAAAGGCTGGACAAAGAGCTATCTGCGATTATAAAGCATGGATTCTCTTCACTTTACATTGTTTCTCAAATGCTTGTTGCAAAATCCGAGGAGTGCGGCTATCTTGTCGGCTCAAGGGGATCGGTCGGTTCGTCATTTGTTGCTACAATGTCCGGCATATCGGAGGTTAATCCACTTCCGCCGCATTACGTTTGCCCAGAATGTCAACATAGTGAGTTCTTTGCTGATGGCTCAGTTGGTTCGGGATATGACTTACCGCAGAAAGACTGTCCTAATTGCGGCGCTAATATGAACAGAGATGGGCATGATATACCGTTTGAAACTTTCTTAGGGTTTGACGGGGATAAAGCGCCGGATATAGATCTAAACTTCTCTGGTGAATATCAAGCAATGGCACATAAATATACGGAGGAAATTTTCGGCCCTGAATATGTCTTCAAGGCAGGAACAATTTCCACAGTTGCGGATAAAACTGCATATGGTTTCGTTAAAAACTACCTAGCAGAACGTGATATAGTGGTCCACTCAGCTGAGGAAACCCGATTAACCGATGCGTGTACTGGAATTAAACGTACAACAGGGCAGCACCCTGGCGGCATGGTAGTTGTCCCAAAAGAATACGATGTGTATGATTTCACACCAGTACAGCGGCCTGCGAATGATTCAACATCGGATGTAACGACAACGCACTTTGATTTTAACTCATTACATGATACGATATTAAAATTAGATATTCTAGGGCATGATGTACCAACACTTTATAAACGGCTTGAAGAATCGACAGGAGTATCAATAAAAGATGTGCCCGCAGTAGACGATAAAGTTATGAGTTTATTTACATCTACCAAGGCGCTAGGTGTGACACCGGAAGAAATTGAAAGCGAAACCGGTACATTTGGTATACCGGAAATGGGAACCAGCTTTGTTCGTGGCATGTTAGTAGATGCTCAGCCGAGAAATTTCAGTGACTTAATACAAATATCAGGATTGTCGCACGGTACAGATGTATGGCTCAATAATGCTAAAGATTTAATTTTAGATGGTACTTGCAGCATTAGTGAAGTTATTGGTACACGTGATAGTATCATGACATATTTAATCTATAAAGGGATTGAGCCATCAACAGCATTTAAAATTATGGAGATAGTTAGAAAGGGTAATGCCGAGAGATTATTAACAAAGGAGCTTATTGATGAAATGCGTGCAAAAGGTGTTCCGAATTGGTATATCGATAGTTGTATGAAAATCAAATATATGTTCCCTAAGGCTCACGCAGCGGCATATCTAATTGGTGCAACTAGGCTATGTTGGTTTAAGATTAACTACCCACTTGCATTTTACTCTGCTATCTTTACTGTAAGGGGCGAAGACTTTGATGCTGATACTGCCATTAAAGGTAAAGAGGCGACAAAAAACAAAATTAAAAGCTATAAAGCGCTCGGTAATGATATTACAAAGAAAGAGGAAGATTCATTAAATACGCTGCTTATTATCAATGAAATGCTATGTAGGGGATACGAATTTCTTCCCGTTAATCTATATAAATCCGATGCGACACATTACTTAATCGAAGATGGCAAAATTCGACTCCCATTCAGTTGCGTAAAAGGCGTCGGGGAATCGGCTGCGAAGAATTTATATGAATCGGCTAAAAAAGGCGATTTTATTTCTATTGATGAGTTACAAGCGGTTAGCGGTGTGTCAAAGACTGTTATTGAAACACTAGAAAATTATGGTGCACTAGACGGATTGCCGAAATCGAACCAAATCACATTGTTCTAGCTCAAAAGTATCATTATTTAGAATTAAATTAGTTTAATATTTATTAGGGTTATGTTGCAAATGCCAACATAACCCTAATTTTGTGCACTTAATATAGTAAAATAGTAGAAACAGTAAATAAATATTGACAAAATTTAGACCACATGCTATTATACTAATCAAGTAGTATAATAACGTGATATCGTATTAGTATGTTAAAGTATGAGATGAGGTATATAATGAGAAGATTTAATCTAGTTACACCGGAGGGTACAAGGGATTTACTATTTGAAGATTGCCTTGCTAGACGTAAAATTGAAGGAAGTTTACATAGGATTTTTAAATCAAAAGGATATTGTGAAGTAATAACCCCGAGCATCGAATTTTACGATGTATTTGATAAGAATTCAAGGTATTTCCCACAGGAGGAGATGTACAAACTTTTTGATTTAAAAGGACGTATTATGGTAATGCGCCCCGATTCTACAATACCAATTGCTAGGCTTGTTTCAACGAGTTTGAGAGATATGGAGCGCCCTTTAAGGTTATATTATAATCAAAATATTTTTGTTGCAAATCCGAGTATGATGGGTAGAAGTGATGAAATAGTTCAAACAGGGATAGAGCTAATTGGTTCATCATCTAAGCGAGCAGATCTGGAAGTGTTATGCACCGCAATTGAAGTTCTTGATGCGTGCAATGCCTCTAGTTTTAATCTTGAAATAGGTAATATAGCTTTTTTCCAATCATTAATTTCTCACTTAAATGCAAGCGAAGCGGAGCGTGAGATGATTCGGCATTATATTGAAGTAAAAAACTATCCTGCGCTGAATGACTTACTAAATACATTTGGCGATTCTGACGTTGTAAGGGCATTGAAGGAGTTGCCCCGCTTGTTCGGTGGGGAAGAAGTATTTGAGAAGGCGAGAAAAATATATCCCGACGAAGATCTTGATAATATTCTATCTGAATTGGATTGCATATATAATGATTTAAGGCGACTTGGCTTAAATGGCAGAATCACCGTTGATTTGGGACTTGTTAATCGTACTGACTACTATACAGGAGTTATTTTCAGAGGATATATTGACGGCTGTGGCGAGGCAATTTTATCGGGAGGCCGATATGATAAGCTGATTAGCGAATTCGGATATGACATTCCTGCAACTGGATTTGCCGCTAATGTTGATGCAATTGCTAAGACAATAGGTAACGATAAAGCTCAATCGTGTAGCAAGAAACCGATTTCCATTGTCTACGGTGAAGATGGATATGTAATAGATTCGATGGCATATTTTAAAAGGCTAATCAACGACGGAATGCCAGCGGAATACGCAGTGTTCGATGACATTAATGATGTTCGCTCTTACGCTGATAGAAAAGGAATAGCAGAAATTCATATTGTTTCGGATAAAATAACGGTAGAAAAGGTAGGCAAGTAGCATGGAAATGATAAAATCTAATAAACTACTGCGGATTGCATTAACAAAAGGACGACTAGAGAAAGATACCGTCAAATTATTTGAAAAGCTTAATTTTGACTGTACTGAGCTAAAGGATAAAGGAAGAAAGCTAATTCTTCAGATTCCGAATGCAGGAATTGAAGTTGTCCTTGCTAAAGCTGCCGATGTTATTACATATATTGAGCACGGAGTATGCGATATTGGAGTTGTTGGCAAAGACACCATCATGGAGATGGGTGGGCAATTCTTTGAATTAGTTGATTTAGAGTTTGGCAAATGTAGATTCGCTCTTGCTGGTAAGAAGGGATTAAGTTTTTATGAAGGGTATACCACTAAAACTATTGCTACGAAATACCCGAATGTTGCAAGGAAGTTTTTTGAAGGCAAAAACATGGACATTAAGATAGTTAAAATAGAAGGATCGGTTGAGTTAGCACCTTTGTTGGGTCTATCTAATGCAATTGTAGACATCGTTGAAACGGGATCCACCTTGAAAGAAAATGGACTTGAAGTGTATGAAGATATAGCGCCCATATCGGCAAGAATGATTGTAAACACCGCTAGTTTAAAAATGAAGCAGAAAGACATAGAAGATTTAATTAGGAAAATTGAAACTATTTTATAGGGGGAATTTATATGGTGCAAATATATAAAACTGATGCAAGCATACGGCAATTTATTGATAATTTAAGCAAGAGAAATGCCGAGACAAGCAAAGAAGTTACCGAGAGTGTCGCTAAAATAATTGAAGATGTTCGGCTTGGTGGCGATAGGGCTGTTGCAGATTACACGGAAAAATTTGATGGGCACATGAGTGAATACTATGAACTCCCACAAGATGAAATTAATAATGCGCTCACCAATGCTGACGATGCTTTTATTAATGCTATGCTGAATTCAATTGAGAATATCACCGATTTTCATTCACGGCAGGTTGGACAAGGATTCATAAATACCAAAGATGACGGTACGATACTTGGCCAAAGAGTGAGAGGACTTAATAAAGTAGGCTTATATGTGCCGGGAGGCACTGCTGCATATCCCTCATCTGTTTTAATGAATGCAATACCTGCAAAGATAGCCGGAGTAAAGGAAATTATTATGGTTACTCCTCCACGCAATGATGGTACTGCTAATCCGGACATTTTAGTAGCAGCAGCATTGTGCGGCGTAGACAGAGTATTCTTGATGGGGGGAGCGCAGGCAATAGCGGCATTAGCATATGGAACTGAAAAAGTGCCGAAAGTTGACAAAATAGTAGGACCGGGCAACATTTATGTTGCCACAGCGAAGAAACTTCTATATGGAATTGTAGACATTGATATGATAGCTGGACCTAGTGAGATACTTGTCCTAGCAGATGAAACCGCAAATCCTGTATATATTGCCGCAGATATGTTATCGCAAGCCGAACATGATACGTTAGCATCATCAATTTTAATTACAACAAGCGAAGATATAGCGGTAAGGGCAAAGCGGGAAATTGAAAAACAAACTAGGAATTTGTCACGTAGTAACATAATAGAAAAGTCCCTTTCCGACTATGGTGCGATAATATTATGTGACAATCTAGCACAGGCGATTAGCTTATCTAATGAGTTTGCACCGGAACATTTAGAGGTATTTTTAGAAAATCCATTAGAATATGTAGGAAGACTTGATAATGCTGGTTCTATATTCCTTGGGCAATATTCTCCAGAACCACTCGGAGATTACTATGCGGGTCCTAATCATGTTCTACCGACAAGCGGTACGGCAAGATTCTTCTCACCACTATCCGTCGATAGCTTTATTAAGAAAATTAGCTACATCTATTATACAAAAGAAGCCCTTGCACAAGCTAAAGACGATATAATGCTAATTGCCGAGCGTGAGGGATTAACTGCTCATGCGAGATCAATTGATGTTAGGTTCAATGCGGATAATGGAGGAAAATAAATGGCATATAAATTAAATGAAAAGTTAAGAAATCTTAAGCCATATGATCCTATTATGGGTAATTATCAAATCAGATTAGATGCAAATGAGTCGTTCATAAATATTGGCGACGAAATGTGTGATAAATTAGCTAATACAATTGTCAACTTGCCATTCAATCGTTACCCTGATCCGTATGCGAGCAAATTAGTAAATGCCTTTGCCGATTTCTATAATATCGAAAAGGAATGCGTTACTGCCGGCAATGGATCGGATGAACTTATTAGCATAATTGCTGGCTGTTTCCTTGAAAAAGGTGACAAGGTATTAACCTTTACCCCTGACTTTTCCATGTACGATTTCTATTCTCACTTATATGAATTAGAAGTCGTATCAGTAGAAAAAAACGATGAACTTGAAATCGACGTAGATGCTGCAATTTCCTACATTAATCGTCACAATATCAAGGCGGTAATGTTCTCAAATCCCTGCAATCCGACATCTGTAGGGTTGGCAAGGGAAAAAGCTTTACACCTCATAAAAGGCGTTGATGCGCTTGTAATATTAGATGAGGCATATATGGATTTCTGGGATGAGAGTTTAATTGGCATTGCGAGCAATTACGATAATCTTATCTTGCTGCGAACCTGCTCAAAGGCGATCGGACTTGCGTCACTTCGACTAGGATTTGCAATTGCTAATCCTAAATTGACAAGAGCATTGAGGGCTGCTAAATCTCCCTATAATGTGAATGGTGTCTCTCAAGCTATGGGCGAAATAATATTGAAAGATAAAGAGTTTTTGCAACAAGGCATAAAGACAATTATACGGTCTAGGGATACCTTATATAAAGGGTTAAAATCAATCTGTGATAAGAGCGATAAAGTCACTAAATTATTTCAGACAAAAACGAATTTTATATTTATTGAAACTGATTTTGCAGATACGATTTATCAGGAGCTGCTTTCTATGTCGATAGCTATTCGAAAGATGGATCGGCACATCCGTATTAGCTGCGGCAATAAAGAGGAGAACGAAAAAGTTATCGAGGCTTTTTCTAAAATTTTAAAATAGAGGAGTGTAATCATGAGAAAGGCAGATTTTTCACGAAGAACCCGTGAAACGGAAATTGCCGTATCTGTAAAGTTGGACGGAACTGGAAATATTAATATTGACACTGAGATAGGCTTTTTCGACCATATGTTAATATCTTTTGCGACTCATGGGGGATTTGATATAGACTTAAAAGCGGCAGGTGATTTAGAAGTCGATTGCCACCACACTGTTGAAGATGTAGGAATTGTGCTTGGTAAAGCATTTGCATTAGCGCTTGAGGATAAGAGCGGAATTCGCAGATTCGGCAGTGCGTATATACCAATGGATGAGGCACTTGCGTTCACATCTCTTGATGTATCGGGTCGACCATACCTTATATATGAGGGTAAATTTAAGAATGAAAGAATAGGCGAATACGAAACATGCTTAACGGAGGAATTCTTACGTGCATTTGCTTTCAATGCTGGAATTACACTGCATACTAAAGTTTTATATGGCGAAAACGATCACCATAAATGTGAAGCACTATTCAAATCGCTAGCATATGCCTTGAAAATAGCAGTGGAAAAGTCCGGTCAGCAAGATGTAATATCAACTAAGGGGTCATTGGATTAAATGGATTTCTATTTTAATAGGAGGTAATGAATTGATAATCTTACCAGCGATCGATATTAAGGATGGTAACTGCGTTAGGCTATTTAAAGGCGATTTCAACACGGTGCATAAAGTCGCTGAATGCTATATGCAGACTGCAAAGAGCTTCGAAAAGAGCGGAGCTAATTGGGTGCACATGGTTGATCTTGATGGTGCTAAAGATGGCGTAGTCACGAATGCTGATATCTTCATCGAAGTGGCAAAAAACACATCTCTTAAAGTGGAACTTGGTGGCGGAATTCGCTCACTCGATACGGTAGAATTCTATCTCCAAAATGGAATTTCACGTATCATACTTGGCTCAGTAGCGCTTAAAGACCCGAACATAGTGAAAGTTGCATGCAGGGAATTCGGCGAAAGAATTGCCGTCGGCATTGATGCCATTGACGGCAAAGTTGCGGCGGAAGGCTGGGTAGAAACAAGCGATATTGATTATATTGAACTTGCTAACCGAATGTACGAATACGGTGTAAGATACATCATATTCACGGACATTTCTAAAGATGGAATGCTAGAAGGACCGAATTTTGAGCAATTAGATGCACTTGTGAAAGATGTACGATGCGATATTATTGCAAGCGGTGGAATTAGCAATATTGAAGATATCCGTCTTTTAAAGAAAAGGAATTTATATGGTGCGATTTGCGGTAAGTCTATATATGAAGGCTCTTTAGATTTGGACACCGCTATAAAGATGGCGAGCAACTAAAAGGAGAGTGTCAGGAATGACAACTAAAAGAATTATTCCGTGTCTAGATATTCGTAACGGCAAAGTAGTAAAAGGGATAAACTTTAAAGGAATTAAGGAACTTGGCGACCCTGTAGATTATGCTAGAAAGTATTACAATCAAGGTGCGAGCGAATTGGTAATACTTGACATTACCGCAACAAACGAGGGTAGGGGCTTCACTCTTGATGCGGTGAGAAAAATTGCAAGGTCCGTGCAAATACCGCTTACCGTCGGAGGAGGTATTTCTAGCATTCAAGATATCGATGATGTATTATCGGCGGGAGCGAACAAGGTTGGGATTTCGTCGGCGGCAGTGCGTAATCCGCAGTTCATTTTCGATGCCTCTAAAAGATTTGGAAGTGATAAAATCGTCGTCGCTATTGACGCAAAATGCGTCGGGGATGGCAAATACTGCGTTGCGACAAATGGGGGCAAAGTTATCACCGACATTGATGCTATTGATTGGGCAAAAAGGATGCAGAGATTAGGCGCTGGAGAGATCCTGCTTACATCGATGGACACAGACGGCACAAAAAAAGGTTATGATATTAAATTATTGAATGCAGTTTGCGATGCCGTTGATATTCCTGTAATAGCATCGGGAGGATGCGGCAAGCTTCCACATTTTTATGATGTGTTTAATAGGACACCTGCGGCGGCGGCATTAGCAGCATCACTGTTTCATTATGATGAATTGACGGTTGGAGAAGTGCTTGACTTCCTTAAAAAGAAAGGCATGAATGCGAAGTAGTGAATTGATATAAGAGGGGCAATACAAATGGATTTGAAGCGGTACTTTAAAAAGTCGGAACTCATTCCGACGATTATAAAAGAAGATGGAACTAACAAAGTGCTGATGCTTGCATATATGAATGAAGAAAGTCTGAAGAAAACACTTGAATCCGGCTATACTTGGTTTTATAGCCGCTCAAGGGGCGAGCTTTGGAATAAAGGTGCGACATCGGGGCATTTTCAAAAGGTGGTTAGCATCTTCGGCGATTGTGACGACGATACATTGCTAATAAATGTTGTACAACTAGGCAATGCTTGTCATACTGGAGAGCATAGTTGTTTTTATAAGAAAATTTGGGAGGTGGGCGAAAGTGAATGATGTAATAAAGAACCTATACAACGTTGCAAGGGAAAGAAAAGAGTGTAAAGTAGAGAAGTCATATACTTGCTATCTTTTCGCTGAGGGAATAGATAAAATCTTAAAAAAATGCGGCGAAGAATGTAGTGAAATGATAATTGCAGCTAAGAATAATGACAATACAGAGCTTGCGAATGAAATATGCGATTTAATTTATCATGTAATAGTCATGATGGTTGAGCAAGGTGTTGAATTGAGTGAGATTGAAGCAATTTTAAACAAGCGTCACCAGAAGATAGGGAACTTAAAAACATTCTACAAAACTGATATGAATTCATAATACATAAACGGGCATTGTCAGCAATAATGGCATTGCCCGTTTTTAATGTTTAACATTAGATTACGATTGCATGAACAAATCTATTGACAATTAAGCGGTATCATGGTAAACTATGTATAAGCAGGGCGATTATGCCGTAAACAGGGCGATTATGCCGTGAACTTGCATTTGTAGAAAGAAGGGCTTTATATGAAATTTGCATTCAAAATTGCATTAGTTTGCTTGACGTTAATAACATTCACATCTTGCACTATTGCTCCACCAAGCGAAGTTATTGACGATGTAAAAGAGCATAAAAACAGAGTAAGTGTTGATATTAATGCTGAACCCGAGTACGATACTTTAGAAAACATCTACAATAGCATTGATGAAGTGATAGGCAAAGAATATGAGAATTTAAAGTTACCAGATAAGCTACATATCGATAAAACTGACTCACTGCCGAGAGTAAAGTACGAGCCCTTTAACATGGATAAAACACTTGCTAAAGACCTGTTCAGTTCGTTCTTTGGTGATAAGCACTTTAATAAAGATTATATAACTACTCTAGTGCCGCCGTATACTCCGAGTGAAGAATATCGGAATATTGATGCTCGTCATCGTGGGGTATTTGCACAAGGTGGATATGTGATATGCACATTCGATGAGGATAAATCTCTTGGAATCCGCAATCATAAAAAAGTTAACATAATCCACTTAGATAGGGGAGAGCAACCTACAGGCAGTTATATGTTTTCCGACGGTGAAATGAATGTTAAAGATGCGGTTGAAAAGGCAGATAAATTCCTAGATGAAAAAGTGCTCAATCATCTTGATGATCTTAAAGTGAAGGCCAAGTCGGTGATTATATATGAGAACAAGGATGATCCGGAGCTGGGTCACTATTACGTTATCATATACAGCAAATACTTGAATGGAGCTCCCATTAGTGATATACCTGGATTAAGGGATTTGGATAAGCACTTTAATGATTGTGTGGAGGTTTTTATTAATTCTTCAAAAGACATATTAGGATATAGAAATTTGATGTATTATCAAGAAGATATAGATGCAACTACTGACGAAACTAATGAATATATCACATTAGATAGTGCACTTAAATTAACACAAAAAGAATTAGCCGGATATCGGATTGTGGACATATCTAATATTAAAATTAATTACATATCAGACATTAGCATAAAAACTTATCGCCCATTTTGGACGTTTGAAATTGATAGAAACAGGGTAGATGATTTTGATTTTATACCTAGGGATTTCATATTAGTCGATATGCACACGGGCGAAGTAATTGTAAGCTTTAAGGAGTAAGACATGAAGAAAATGGTAACTACTTTAATTGCACTTCTACTAATGTCTTCAATCACTTCTTGCGGTG
>JGI24707J26582_10002765_pt1 | contig 13015 bp, 11 predicted proteins | sample BioPla1DNA1_FD_26582 | JGI IMG/M metagenome (IMG submission 26582) | reverse complement strand
TCAACGACCCTTTTTCAGCCAAGGATCCTAACAGGCTGAAGAGAAAGCCCAGGACAAATCCATTGAAGACTCCTTGGAAGAAGCGATAGCGCAACGAGAGGGAAANNGCCCCTTCNTAGATGGGAANAGAAANAGAAGTNCCTGCAAAGAGACTGANTAAACCGACGAATNCTCCGTAGGCCAGCCCAGTGATCAAAGCATGGATCAGCCGTTCAGAAGTGCTGCTTTGTTTATTGCGTTTCCCAGATATGTACCCGCCTAAAAACAACGCAATAAACGGGACGATCAGCAGCAGGCATGCGCCTGCATCTACAGTTGCGGTTCCCCCGATCAGCCCGGCCAGGTTAAGCTTTAAGGTCAAGCCGACCAGATTGGTTAATGCTGCTACATCGCCGAAGGACAGCCACTTGAAGTCAGCCCCAATGGGCAGGCCAAGTTCGTAGGCAAACACTTCTTGGACAGCCCTGTTTGCAGATCCTGTGACAAATGCTGCTATAATAATGGATAGGACGATCAAAATCCCGATGGATATTGCAGCCCCTGCAAGGCCGTTTTTGACTTGGTCCCTGTCTATTTTCACAGATACTTTGGAAACCGCTTCAGAATAGGTTTTTATATCCGCCTCCTTTGGTGTTGGGTCAGAAGTTGTATCAGGTGTCGGATCAATAAACCCCTCAGTCCTTGCTGCCATCTTTGCTGTGCCGCATCTGCTGCAGTAAAGATCCCTGGGGGATGTCTCAAAGCCGCATGCTGTACAGAATAACGACTCTGCCATGTCCAGAGTAATTTGCTCACCTTTAGATCTAAGCAAAGCCCCATCATTGAAACAATATGTATTAACATCCGGGTTTTCAAAGCCGCACTGGTCACAGAACATAAAGATCACCCCCTGCCCTGCGCTTCCAGCTTCCAGCCGCAGCACCCGCAAAAAGCTGCTGTTGAAGGCACTTTTCCTTCGCAGACTGCACAAAGGACCCCTTCCTGATCATCTTCTTCCTCCCTGTGGATTTTAGCTCCGCAGTTCCCACAGAAGATGCTGGTGCTGGCCACCTTGCTGCCGCATTCGCACACAGTAAATTCCACATTGCTCCTTTTGATCTCTTCAATATTGTTCAGTGCCTTGAAAATCAAGCAGTCGGATTGGATCACCGCCTGAACAACACTGTCAAAGTCGTCATCAACAATGCTTCCTTCCCTTACTTTTTTATAGACCAGCTGGCCCAGTTCCAGGAGATCTTTTGCCTTTCTTTCAGACGCTTCCCTAATAATCTTTCTTTGCTGGGCTATCGCCTGGGCCTCCTGCAGCTTAACCTTCCCCTTGTCTATACCGCCCTGAACATGAGACATTCCCTCTTCGATTTTCTTGAGAACCCGGTCCATTCCACTCAACCCCCTCTTCTTTGAGCAGTACTATGCAGACGCAAACCTTTTTCCGCCGCTAGAAGCTAAAGTCGGCCACTTTCCATTTGCCCTTTTCCTTGATCAAATCTATGGCTCCAAACCACATGTCATCAAGCTCAAAGTCAAAACTTGCCTCTGTATCCGTTAGATGCGTTTTGATCACCTCTACCTTCTTGCCCCAGTCGGAACCGTACTCAAGGCCAAGCATAACGGACATAAATGCCAGCTCAATTTGGAGTTCTTCTGTAAGGGAGTCCATACTGGAATAATAGGCCAGCTGCCGATCAATCTCTTCTTGCCTCATGAGGTTAACGATTGCCTTGCCGTCAGCACTGGCCAGTGCAGCTATAAAGTCCTTCGCCACCGTTTCGGGATTGCCCTTACTTGGCCACAACATGGCTGCAGCAAGGGCGATCAATACAACAACAACGCCTATCCTGAACACATTGCTGGAAAAGATTCCTTTGCCGGAAGTGACATAGGGCGGATTTGGTTTCCCATGCCCTCCCTGCTCTTCCCGGGGTTCCTCACCTGATTCCACAACCTGTTGTCCACACATTGCACAGAATTTTGCATCTTGCTCTAATTCAGCTCCACACTCTGAACATAGCATTTAATTACCCCCTTTTTTGCAGTTTTCATATACTGTATTGCACAAAACCATGCAAATCCCTTCGATTCTCTGCAGTTTTATGTCGAATCCTTACGGATTTACTCCCTCAGCATTCAACAAAAAAGGCACTTCACCGTGCCGAAGTGCCTTAGACTCTTCACCCCATGGGACAATTACCCCTGAATCCGGGGATCCATAATATCCCGGAAAGCATCGCCAATGAGGTTCCAGGACAAAACAAAGAGAACAATAGCTAGACCTGGCCAAACCACAGTATACCAGTAGGCCATAGGGTTGTCAGGCGTGCCCAGAATCCAGTTCCGGGCAAAGCTGATCATCTGCCCCCAGTCAGCGTGGCCTTCAGGGGCGCCTAATCCCAGGAAACTTAGGGTGGAAGCAGTAACTACAATAGAGCCCATATTCATAGAAGCCTGAATTAAGACAGGAAAGATCGTGTTGGGCAGAATATGCCGGATCAGAATCTTCCGATGCACTACTCCCCCAGCCCGGGCTGCCATGACGTACTCCTCCTGTTTCACTTGGAGCACATTGCCGCGGATTAGACGGGCGTAGCCGGTCCAGCGAAAGATGACCAGGGCAATAATAACCTTATCCAGACCCCTGCCCAGAATGGTTGTGATGACAATGGCCGCAATCAGAAAGGGAAAGCTCATGAACACATCTACAAAGCGCATCACAACTTCATCGAACTTCCCGCCGATATAGGCGCTGGTTGATCCAATCACGATGCCAATCAGGCAGGACAGGCCAGTGACAATGAGTCCTACCTGGAAAGCAGTTCTTGTTCCCCAGACAATCCCGTAGAAAATATCATACTTCCCCTGCGTCAACCCCATGGGGTGCTCAGACGACGGCGGCTCCGGGGTATTGCCCCAGCCGTAGCGAGGCACTCGATAAGGATCATTGGCATGAACTTCCGGTGTTGGCGCTATCCAAGGGGCGAACACTGCCACGAGAATAAAGCCCAGCAGGAGCAGCAGTCCAATCATGGAGAGCGGGTTGCGCAAAAGCTTCTTTACTACCACAGCATGATCACTCCAATCTCACCCTAGGATCAATTACCGCATAGAGAACGTCCACCACTAAGTTGATCAGGACCAGAAGCAATCCATAAAACAGTGTGGTTCCCAAAACCAGCGTATAATCAAGCTGCTGGGCCCCGGTTGCAGTGAGAAGACCGATCCCCTTGTAATCAAAAACCGTTTCCACAATGACCACGCCGCCCAAGAGGCCCAAAACCATAGAGCCCGAAACTGTGGCAACAGGGATGAGGGCATTGCGGCGCACGTGCCGGTTCATAACCACTCTCTCCGTCAATCCCTTTGCCCTGGCAGTACGTACATAGTCCTTGTTCATCACTTCCAGCATGCTGGACCTTGTAATGCGGAGCAGATAAGCCCACCACAGATAAGCGAGGGTCATAACTGGAGCAATCAGATGGCGGACTGAATCCCAGAAGATGTCGGGCCTCCCATTCAAGAGCGCGTCCAATGTGTTCAAGCCGGTGAAGCGAGTAAAATCACCTGTTAACACGATGGAGTCGGCCCACATGGAGAGCCGCCCCGGCGGGAACCAGCCCAAGACACCATAGAACACCATGAGCAGTATAAGTCCAAAGACAAAGTCGGGTAAAGACCAGCCCACAATGGCAAAGACCCGGCTGAAATGATCAAGGGGCCTGTTGTAATGCTTGGCAGATATGGTGCCCAGCCAGATTCCCCCCAAGATTACGGGGACAATAGCAAACAAAGCCAGTTCAACCGTTGCGGGAAAGCGCCTGGCGATGGCTTCAGCCACTGGCATGTTAGCCGACGCCGAATAGCCCAAGTCCCCCCTGAGCAGATTCCTCATCCAATTGATGTAACGAACATGGACAGGCTGGTCCAGGCCATACTTGCGGACTAAATCGTCCAGGCTCTGGTTCTTCAGCTCTTCCGGACTCTTAATATAGGTGCTCACCAGCTGATACGGAGTCAAGAAAGACATGGCGACAAAAATCATGAGTGTAACCCCGATTAAGACAACTGGCAGAAACAGCAGCCGCCTTGCGATGTAGGTTATCATATGCTTACCCCTTACCTAGCAGAATAGCGGGAGTAGGACTGCCCGAAGGCAATCCTACTCATTTTGCGAGCGAGCTTGTGCAACTACTTCTGTACTTTGGAAATGTAGTACAGATCGTACTGGGCGCTGTAGGCTGGGCAGTACTCAAAGCCTTCTACCCAATCGCGCATGACCCGGTGTGTGGTTGCCTCCATAAACGGCATGCCAATAGCCAAGTCGACATAAAGTCTCTGCAGCTCATGATAAATCCTCTCGCGTTCTGCGGGATCGGTGGCTTTGATACCAGCTGCGATGAGCTCGTCAAACTGTTCCTTAGCAAGGTCAATCAAGCCCTGGCCGCAGAAGCCTGCGAAGGTTCCCGACGAATGCATGAATGGAACAGCAAAGTTATGCGTATCCGGGAAGTCCATCAGCCAGCCCATGACGAAGATAGGCAGCGAAGCTGAGCGGAGCCTATCCAGCACGGTGGCCCATTCCAGACCGATAACGTCAACCTGGAATTTCGGATTGATTCTTTCGATGTTGTACTCGAGAATCTCCAGAGCAGTCTTACGTGCGTCATTACCTGTGTTGTAAACAATACCGACCTTGAACCCTTTCTCCCAGACTTCGCCGTCGAAGGCTTTCTTGAAGTACTCGGCGGCTTTGTCCAGATCGTGGGTGAAATACTCTTGCTCGGTATTTACATACGGCAGGCTCTGTGGGAACGGCCCTTTGGGAATTTCGCCTGCGCCAAGGGCAACCTCATTCAGGTAAGCCTCAAAGTCAAAGGAGTAGCCAAAGGCTTTGCGCACATTGATGTCAGCGAAGAAATCGCTTGGGATGCCGTTTCCATCCAGTTTACCGCTGCCCACCAGATCTTCGTTGCCCTCGACGGGAATGGTAAAGCTGAAGAAGAGCACCGTATTGGTTACCTGAGGCAANCCCTCAACAACGACTACATTAGGAATAGAGCGCACTTGCGGCAGATCTTGCTGTCCCACATAGATTCCGTCTGCATCGCCGGCACGCAGCATGAGCAGACGTGTGGAAAACTCTGGGATATTCTTGATCACAGCACTCTTGAGCTGAGCAGGTCCGCGCCAGTATTCATCAAAACGGCTGAGCAGAACCTGAGCGCCGCTCTTATCCCAGGTATCCAGCTTGAAGGGGCCGGTTCCGTTAGCTTTATCATAAAGGACCATCTCTTCAAGGGCACGATCATACCATTTTGGCCAAGTGTCAGGATTTCCGTCCCAGGCGCCGTTGGCCACCATCCATTCCTTGCTCAGAATGGAGGACCAGGAGCCGCCCTTGGCGAGAATATTGATGAACGGCGGATAGGGATCAACCAGATGGAAGACGATGTCGTTGCCGTCAACTTCCATAGTGGCGTCGATCAAGTCATAGGCCTTCCGCAAAATGGCCGGATCAACTTCGTCGATTTCCACAAAGTCGCTGGGGCCGCCTGCCATGGCAATTACATCGCGCATGGTCTGCACGCCAAGGAGGGGTTCAAAGAACATCCACATCGGTCCGCCGGCAGGATCCGCGAGCATACCCCGTACGAATGAGTACTTGACGTCTTCAGCTGTAAGTACCGAGCCGTTGTGGAACTTCACGCCCTGGCGGATGGGCACCCGGATTGTACGTCCATCCTCCGACATGAGCCCGTTGGCTACTGTGGGCACTTCGGTGGCCAGCATGGGGCCAATCTTATCCAGATCTCCATCAACATACTCAAACAGGTTGTCATAGACGTGGTGAATAATCTCACCGCTCGCCGTGTCATAGGCTGCAGCCGGATCGAGGGTCTGCGGACCTCCCGCCCCGCCGACATAGACAAACGTTTCGGGATCAAATGCGAAAACAGAAACCGACAAACTGAGAGTCAACAACAGGACAATCAAACTCAAGACCTTCGTTTTCAATGCTTTTCCTCCCTTTCGTTTTATTGTTGCCTGACGGCTATAGCTAAACTTAACCGGATTCCTAACTGCTTAGGCAGTTTCGGCCCTGGAAACTCCGGTCAAATTTAGATCCTGGGCGTAGTGGCAAGCGGCAAAATGTCCCTTGCCGTCAACATCGACAAGCTCTGGGATTTCGCGGCGGCAGCGTTCCTGGGCATAGCGGCAGCGAGGATGGAAATGGCAGCCCGGAGGCGGATCAGCCGGACTGGGCACATCACCTTGCAAAATGATCTGCTCGCCAACAACATCGGGATCCGGATCGGGGATCGCCGAAAGCAGAGCTTCGGTGTAGGGGTGCTTCGGACTGGAAAACAGACTGCCAACCTCTCCCATCTCCACAATGCGCCCTAAATACATCACAATCACCCTGTCGCTGATGTGCTGCACCACCGACAGGTCGTGGGCAATAAACAAATATGTAAGGCCAAACTCCTCCTGCAGGTCGTCCAAGAGATTCAGAACCTGGGCCTGAACCGAGACGTCCAGCGCCGATACCGGCTCATCGCAGACAACAAGGGAGGGGTTCAAAGACAGCGCTCTAGCAATGCCGATCCTCTGCCTTTGCCCGCCGCTGAACTCATGGGGAAAACGATTCATATGATGAGAACCCAAGCCCACCGCATCAAGAAGCTCCTCTACCCGCTCATAGCGCTTCCTGCGGTTTTTCATGCCATGGGCCTGCAATGGTTCGGCAACAATATCCCTAATGCGCATTCTTGGATTAAGGGACGAGAAAGGATCCTGGAAAACGATCTGCATCTTGTCACGCAGTCGTCGAATGGTCTTCTCATTGACCTCTGTCCAGCTGCCGTCCACATGCAAGCGGATGGTGCCCTGCGTCGGCTGGATAAGGTGCATGATGGAAAGGCCCATTGTGGTCTTACCGCAGCCGCTTTCACCGACGACACCCAGCGTTTCGCCTTTGCGGACCTGAAAACTTACATTCTCAACGGCCTTCACATGGCCCACCGTGCGACGGAATATGCCCTTGGTGATAGGAAAGTACTTCCGCAGGCCCTGAACGTCTAACAAGATTTCCCCTGTGTTTGGAGTCGTCATTACTGAGCATCCCTTTCCGTCATACTTTGTGAATCATACAGCCAGCAGCGGACTGAGTGGTTCTTTTCAATTGCAATAACCGGAGGATCCTGAGCACATATATCCATTGCACTGGGGCAGCGCTCTCTAAAACTGCAGCCGGCGGGAATCGCCCGGGGGTCCGGTACAACCCCTTTGATGGGCTCCAGCCTGCTCCTTCGCCCGCCGAGCTTCGGGATGGAGTTGAGCAGCCCCATCGTGTAGGGGTGGGCAGGATTGTGAAAAAGGGTGCGAACATCGGTATGCTCAACAATCTTGCCCAGGTACATGACGGCCACCTCATCGCACATTCGGCTGACTACACCGAGATTGTGGGTGATCATCATAATCGACATCTTGTACTCTTCTTGCAGGCGCCGCATCAGCTCAAGGATCTGTGCCTGGATCGTCACATCCAGGGCTGTCGTAGGCTCATCCGCTATTAGGAGCGTCGGATTGCAGGACAGCGCCATGGCGATCATCACCCTTTGGCGCATGCCGCCGCTCATCTGGTACGGATACTCCCGCACACGCTGCCCCGGTATGGGAATGCCCACTTTGGCCAGCATATCTTCGGCCATTTCCCAGGCCTGCTTTTCCGTTACTTTCTGATGCAGCGTGATCGCCTCGACAATCTGCTGGCCCACGGTATACACCGGGTTCAGCGAGGTCATGGGTTCCTGAAAGATCATGGCGATCTCATTGCCGCGGATGCTGCGCATCAAGGAACCTGTAGGATCCTGCCGGGCCAAATCCACTGTACTGCCGTCACCGCGGCGGAAAAAAATATGACCCGAATGTATCTGGCCATGAGGTTTGGGTAACAGCTGCATAATAGACATGGCGGTAATGCTCTTGCCGCATCCGCTTTCGCCAACGACACCAAAAACGGATTCTTTTTTGATATCAAAAGAAACACCATTGACGGCCTTGACGAAACCTTCATCGGTGGAAAAGTAGGTATGCAAATCCCTTACTCCTAAAAGAACATCCTGACCCAATACTTCGGTTTTTGAATCAGGTGTGCCAGAGTGTGTGGAACTGCTCATTATTAGGACCTCCAATATATGATTTCAGCATCATGTATGGTTGATTCCCAGCTATCTACTATATTATTCATAATACTCCCCTGGCCGCCGGTTGTCAATATTTCATTTACGATATTCGCACTGCTTTAACAAAGAACCAGCTTAAAGCAGGCAACAAATTTGCCCTGCATCAAGTTATCGATCTAAGATTCACATTCAGCCACGAAAAGGCCTTAACCAGGTATAAAATATTGCGGATAGGGAACGGTTCTGCTCGGAGACCTGCCGATTCTAAGACACTCACCTTTCTTTACCCTTTGTTGACAAGCATATTACAATCAGTTGAAAATACTCTCATCATATATCTAGTGTGGGACATGATCCGGCCGCACTCCGGCCTAAGTGCTTATCTTTCACATTTGGAAGGAAGGGACACTTTGGCGGAGAATTATAATAATAGGCAAATTTTACCAAAACAGGAGGGGGAAAGTGTGTTGAAACATCGTTTTTCGGTGTGTATGACACTGCTGATCCTGCTTGCAGTATCTTGTAACACAGCTGCCTCCGGCGATTTTGAGATCGTGGACGGAGTTTTAACCGCCTACCATGGTCCAGGCGGAGATGTTGTAATACCAGGCGGGGTAAGAGAAATCGGGGAAGGTGTGTTCTTCGAGAGAAATGACCTGACATCTGTAACTATTCCCCATGGAGTTACGGCAATAGGAGATTTGGTGTTCTGCATGTGTAGAAATTTGACCCATGTGAACATACCAGATGGGGTTGCTACTATGGGCAGAGGTGCTTTTTCGCGTACCCTTACGGCTGAACTAGATATTCCCGAAGGCGTAACAAGCATCGGCACAAGCGCCTTTTCTTACTGTGAAAAGCTGACTTCTATCACTCTTCCAAACACCATTGCGGCAATCCCTGCCGATGCCTTCAGATATTCCGGTCTCACAAGCATTACCATCCCCGAAAACGTGACGAGCATTGGCGATGAGGCGTTCTTTTCGTGCATAGACTTGGCTTCGGCAGACATCCCTAACACTGTCACTTCCATTGGTGATCTGGCGTTCAGCCTTCGAATACTCAAAAACCGTTAAAACAGTCGTCCTTCCCGACACTATTCGAAAGATCCGCCCCCGGGCATTTGCCTTCAGTTCTGTGGAGAACGTGTTTATGCCTGAAGGATTGGAAGAAATCCATGATGCTGCGTTCTACAGCGCTGGGAACCTGGGGGAAACATACATCCCCGCCACTGTCAGCTACATTGCCAGTACTGCCTTCTATCAATGCACTATAAGCCAAATGTTTCGCGCGCATACTGTCAAGGACTCCTACGCCTATGAGTTTGCCCATTGGAGTTCCCAGCAGCCAATCCAAGTTCCGCTGCGGGACAAAGCAGTATTTGACGCTCTCTTGGAAATTGGCCCCTCAACGCTGCCGGCCCTTGCAGAGGAGCTCTACCAGATGACACGAGCAGAACGCATGGCTGCCGGGTTGAATCCAACGCTGGGCCTCAATACCCTTGAGGCGGCCGCAAAGGCCCGGGCATGGGAACTTACCGTGAGCTGCTCAGATGAAAGGCCGGATGGGCGTCACTTTTCCACCACCTATGACGAACACCGCACCGACTACGATCTGCTTGCGGAAAACAGAGCGTTTGGCTTTACCACTCCCGCTGAAGTTTTGGACTATTGGATGAGCTCCCCGGAACACAGAAGCAATCTTCTCAACCCCGAGTATGAATACTCTGCCGTGGCGGCAGCCGTGGACAAGGATGGACAGCTCTATTGGGTACAGAGCTTCATGACGTACAAACGCGTACGGTAGCTGCGCACAGATGTTCCTGCATCCTATTAGGCTGCCGAGGCACCTTCCTGCTGAGAAGGTGTCTGTGCAACGCTCAGCAGTTTGAACGGGCAAGCCTCTGCGCATTCACCGCAGCGGATGCAGTCTTCGCTCGCAAACTGGTTGGAACTGTCAAAGAATAAATGCGGACTTAATTCCATAGGACATGCTTTTGCACACCTGCCGCAGGCCCTGCATTTGTCTGGATCTGAAACAGTTACCTGCAGGTCGGTACGTTGGGTGACCCCAGAGAGTTGGCCAAGTTTGTAAGACCATTTTTCCATGGTGCCCATTGGGCAAAAAGCGCACCAGGTGCGGGGCCGAATCAAAAGCGCCAGCACCCCGCCTACGACCAGAACCATGAGGTAGCTGGCGACAAAAATAAAGCCTAAGCGATCCCAAAACTGGCTGGTTCCCCACAGTTTCGCCGCCGTGATAACACGCTTTGTAAAGTTGTAGCCGAAAAAGGCGAAGAATCCCCAGGCCATATAGGGAGATTTGAGGAACTTAGGTATGTTCCGCTTCCTGCTGAATGGCCCCAGTACATGATCAAAGAGGCTGCCGTGGGAACAGACATTGCCGCACCAAAACCTGCCCCGGAAAAACGACATCACCACAAGCGCCAGCATTACAGGGACCACTAACAAACCTAACCTCGGCTGCCACAGCCCTCCAATGGCCACCAAGAACGTAAAGGGCCAGGTGTATTTCTGCAGCTTAGCCGCTCCGGTCCTAACACTTGAAGAAAACGACGTCATAAAAAGAAACCTCCCATTGTTATCATTCGGCATATACCCCCAGGGGGTATTAGCATTATGATAGCACAGAGGTCTCTGCCTGGCAAGGAGTCTAGACACCTTGCCNTTAAATCATCGTTTCACAGTCTGATGGAACCTGGCCCCTACCCTTTGCGTCTCNACCAGAATCGACTCTTGGTTTAAAGCGGCCAGCACCTCAGCTAGGATTTTNCCCACCTGTNCTTCCGTGACAAAAAGCAGCTCATAAACGAGGCTGTCCTCAAAAGTAAGGACCCCTTCGGCATCCTTGTAAGCACCCTTCGCCCAGAGTCTGGTGAACCCGTCGGTGTGTTTGAGGATGATTTCCTCCACAAGGGCCTCAGCCTCGTCTGCGGGAATTTCCTGCCGGTAGGTGTCCTTGTCATTCAGGCCTATATACAAAGTATACTTGACTATGCCCTCTTCTCCCTTTGCCCAAAGCAGGCCGAGAACAAGGGCGGCAGTGAGCAGAATAAGCGGCGCTGCGACTAACAGTCTTCTTTTGGCCATGCACTTGCCCCCTTTGCTGAAGGTACAGCTATTCAAATCTGCCATTTCTGCTTGTTAACATCGGCAACTTCGCAATATCCACTACCAATGCACCGCCTGCTGCAAAGCGGATCCTCCGCCCTGCCCCCTGGTAGCCCTCTTCACGGTGCAGAGCAGAAGCTAAAAGCTCTGGATCGGGGCTTTCCAGGACAACAAAGTTATCCGCCACAAGGCGCATCATATCATAGCCCTGAACCGCCCAGGTGTCAGCCTCTTCGCCGTACTTACTGCTGTAGCGAATGTGAAAATCGGTTAGGCGGCTGCTCTCCTCCAGAACCAATGTGGAAGGAACCACCATGCCTTCAGCAGCTTCTTTGTGCTGTGCCAAAACATTGGCCCGGTTAAAGATGGGCTCCCCGATGATTGCCAGCCGCTGATCCCTTTCCCGGATAATCGCAAGAACTGCAAAGGCCTCAGGCAGTCCATACTGGGCGATGACAACTGCATCTACCCCAAGGGCTTCCCACCGATTATAAATCGGATCAAAGTGACTGCTGGAAACAATGGAGGAAACATAGTCTACAATCTTGGCCTGGCTGTCCATTAAAGCCAGCTCAAAGGCGGTAACCAGTTCATTCTGACTTTGCACTCCATTGCAGTAAACGGCAATNCGCCGAAAACCATGGTCTTTTACATACATCGCCATCGCGTGGCCAAGATCGGAAAAGGAAGGTACTCCACAGAACAAATAGTGATTGCCCTTGGTAAAAAGACTGTCATAAGCGCCGTAAGGAAAGAGTATGGGCCGCTGGCTGCGGGCCAGGATATCCGCGGCAGTCTTGCTCACATCAAAGTTCTGAAGATTCAAGACGGCCGTTACCGAAGGGTCAGCAGCCAATTCCATCGCCTTTGCCACCCCCAGTTCATAGCGGGCCTGATCATCGATGACAGCGGTCCTGATCACGAACCCCCGCTCCCCATACTCGGCATTAAGTTCTTCAACCGCCAGCTCTACGCCCTTTAGAAAGTAACCGTCTTCTAAGAGCCAGCCGGCATCGGCTAAAATCGGTACATAGATCACCTTTTCAAGAACCTTTTCATGCGGTTCGCATCCCGTCAAGGGCAGTCCCAAGGCTAGAAGGAGCAGTAATACAAATCCCTTTCTGCATCCTGTTCTCAAGCGCGCCATCCTGTCTCCCCCCTCTGTTTGCCTCAAATTATCTGCCTAGCTGCAAAGTCGTAAAACAATCCTTTTGCAGCCATAAGTTCTTCATAGCTGCCCGCTTCTGCAATCTCACCCTGATCGAGAACGATGATCCGATCACAGTCCTTTACAGTGGAAAGTCTGTGGGCAATGACAATCCTGGTGCACCCTAGAGAAGCAAGGCTGGCGGCAACGTGCTGCTGGGTAATATTGTCCAGAGCCGATGTTGCTTCGTCAAAAAGCAGAATCTTGGGCTTGGAGATCAGCGCCCGGGCAATAAGAATCCTCTGCTTCTGTCCGCCGGAGATGCCTCCGCTTCCTTCGCTGATAATGGTGTGCATTCCCATGGGCATGGCACGGATNTCATCATCGATACCGGCCAGACGGGCTGCTTCCCATGCATCGTCCAGGCTGCTCCAAGGAGCAGTTATAACGATGTTCGAGAAGATATCGCCTGCAAACAGCTTGCCATTTTGCAGATCCACGCCAATGCACTGCCTGACGCTCCGTACATCCAGGGTCCGCAGGTCATGGCCGTCATA
>JGI24707J26582_10002764_pt1 | contig 13016 bp, 13 predicted proteins | sample BioPla1DNA1_FD_26582 | JGI IMG/M metagenome (IMG submission 26582) | reverse complement strand
TATCCACTATCATGGCTAACTACAACAGTTGCAGGTATATTTGGTGGAAGCTACGGATGGGCTATTATTATCGTTACGATCCTGATTCGTTCATTATTAGTTCCATTAAATATTAAACAACTTAAGAGTTCGCAAGCTATGCAGCAAATTCAACCTAAGATTAAAGAATTACAAGAAAAATACAGTTCTAAAGATGCTAAAACACAGGAAAAGTTGCGAGAAGAACAAATGAAGCTTTTCCAAGAGCATAATGTTAATCCAATGGCTGGTTGTTTACCGATGTTTGTACAAATGCCAATTATGATTGCATTGTATCAATCGATCATGAGAACACCTGGATTAAAAGAAGGGACATTCTTATGGTTTGATTTAGCTGAGAAAGATCCTTATTATATTTTACCAATCATTGCAGCTGCGGCAACGTTTATTCAACAGAAGTTAATGATGAAAGGAACAGATCAAGCAGCTAATCCACAAATGTCAATGATGACGTATATGATGCCAATTATGATTGGTGTTATGTCACTTTATTTCCCAGCAGCTTTATCTTTATACTGGGTAGTTGGTAACGTGTTTATGGTTTTCCAAACAATCTTTATTAGAAAGCCATTTAAATTCCAACAACAAGCGGGAGGAAAATAATCGTGAAACAGGTAACTGCTTCTGGACAAACTGTAGATGATGCGGTTCAATCAGCATTAGAGCAACTTAATGCGAGCAAAGATCAGGTTAAAGTTGAGATTATTGATGAAGGTAAAAAAGGTATGTTTGGTATTTTTGGTGCCAAACGTGCAATTGTTAAAGTATCAATCAAGCAAGATCCAATAGATTTAGCGAAAAAATATCTTGAAGATATTACACGTTCTTTTGCAGACGACATTAATGTTGACGTCGTTAATAAAGATGAGCAAGTTACGTTTAACTTATCAGGTGAGAAAATTGCTATGGTAATTGGTAAACGTGGTCAAACATTAAATGCTATTCAGCATCTTGTTCAAGTGATGTTAAATCGTCAATCATCAGATTTTTATCGTGTTATTGTAGATGCGGAGGGCTACCGTGCAAGACGTGAGGAAACACTCCAGCAATTAGCAACTCGACTTGCGGATAAAGCAATAAAAATTCGTCGCAATGTCACGCTTGAGCCGATGCCATCTTATGAACGGAAAATCATTCATAGCATATTACAAGATAATCCAAAGGTAGAGACACATTCTGATGGTACTGATCCTAATCGTTTTGTAGTTATTAAACCTGTCAATAAATAAATTTGATAAAAGAAGTCCAATTGTGGACTTCTTTTTTTAGTAAAAACTCTGATAAAAAGTTATCCACTTGTTAATAACCTTTTATGAAATATAAATTATTGTCGATACTATGAAGTGAATTAAACTTAACATGTCCTTAAATTAGTAAAAATCTTTTTATTTCTTTTTTGATTCGAATGTGTTACTCTAACATGTTAGTGATATTTATTNCTAAACAAATAATTTATTTTAGATAGATATTTAATTAATGGGGGTGAAATGTAATGGAGTTTGATACGATTGCGGCAATATCTACACCATTAGGTGAGGGGGCGATAGGTATTGTTCGATTAAGTGGTAAGGATGCTATAAATATTGTCAATCAAATTTTTTCTGGATCAGATTTAAATGAGGTTAACTCACATACGATTCATTACGGAAAAATGATTGATCCACATACAAATAATATGATTGAAGAAGTAATGGTTAGTGTGATGAAAGCACCGAAAACATTTACACGAGAAGATGTCGTAGAAATTAATTGTCATGGTGGTATAGCTTCAGTAAATCGATTGTTAGAGTTAGTTTTAGAGCTTGGAGCACGTTTAGCTGAGCCNGGTGAATTTACCAAACGAGCATTCTTAAATGGAAGAATTGACTTGTCTCAAGCAGAGGCTGTGATGGACTTAATCCGTGCTAAAACTGATAGAGCAATGGATGTAGCATTGAAACAGTTGGATGGTAAATTGTCGAAGTTAATTCAACGGTTACGTCAAGAACTAATTGAAACAGTAGCTCATGTTGAAGTAAATATAGATTATCCAGAGTATGATGATNTTGAAGAAATGACTAAATCGGTATTATTGGAAAAAACAACNGATGTTTATCAAGAAATTGAAAGACTTTTAACGATGGCTAAACAAGGGAAGATCCTTAGAGAAGGAATTTCTACTGCAATCATTGGTCGTCCCAACGTAGGNAAGTCTTCGTTATTAAATACACTTGTTCAAGAGAATAAGGCNATTGTTACAGATATCCCAGGAACAACTAGNGATGTTATNGAGGAATATGTAAATGTTCGTGGTGTTCCATTGCGTTTAATTGATACTGCTGGAATAAGAGAAACTGATGATCTAGTTGAAAAAATTGGTGTTGAGCGATCTAGACAGGCTTTAAAAGAAGCTGATTTAGTCTTGCTTGTCTTAAATAATAATGAGCCATTAACAGATCAAGATCGTCAACTGTTTGAACTAACAATTGACCTTGAATTAATTGTACTCATTAATAAAACCGATTTGGAAGAACGATTAGATAAGAATGAAGTTGAAAAATTAGCAGGGGATCATCCAGTTGTTTCAACATCGTTAATTGAAGAACAAGGTATTGATGATTTAGAAGAGGCAATTGCGAAGCTGTTTTTTGAAGGGCAATTAGAAAGTACTGATGTATCTTACGTATCAAATGCCCGACATATCCAATTATTAAAACAAGCTTTAACTGCACTTGAAGAAGCTCAGAATGCTATCGACATGGATATGCCGTTAGATTTAATTCAAATTGATGTCACACGTGCATGGAGAATTCTAGGGGAAATTGTAGGGGATACAGTTCATGATAGTTTAATTGATCAACTGTTTTCTCAATTTTGCTTAGGTAAATAAGGAGAAAAAGGGAGTGAGTAAAATGGTTTTTGATGCTGGTCATTATGACGTTATTGTAGTTGGATCAGGACATGCTGGAGTAGAAGCGGCTAATGCTGCTGCTAAGCGAGGCGCAAAAACGTTAATGCTAACGTTAAACTTAGATATGATTGCTTACATGCCATGTAACCCTTCAATAGGGGGTCCAGCTAAAGGGATTGTTGTTAGAGAAGTTGATGCACTTGGCGGTTTAATGGGTAAAGTAATCGATAAAACATATATTCAAATGCGAATGCTAAACACAAGAAAAGGTCCTGCTGTACGTGCATTACGAGCTCAAGCAGATAAAGCATTATACGCAGCAGAAATGAAGCATCAGCTTGAGCAACTTGATAATTTAACNATTCGACAAACTATGGTAGAACAACTAATTGTCGAAGATGGAGTTTGTAAAGGGGTTATTACTGAAACAAACGCTGCATATTATGCTAAATCTGTAATCATTACAACAGGTACATTTATGCGCGGAACTGTGAATATTGGTGAGATATCTTATCAAAGTGGTCCAAATAATCAAAGACCATCAGTTAAACTATCAGAGAACCTTGAGCAACTAGGCTTTAAGCTTGTTCGTTTTAAAACAGGTACACCCCCTAGAGTACATTCACAGTCAATTGATTATNANAAAACAGAAATACAACCTGGTGATTACGATCCCGGTCATTTTTCTTATGAAACTGAAGACAAAATCATTGATCAGGTACCATGTTGGTTAACATATACAAATGAAATGACTCACAAAATTATTGATGATAACCTTACACTTTCATCGATGTATTCCGGAATGATTAAAGGGGCTGGCCCAAGATATTGTCCATCAATNGAAGATAAAATTGTTCGATTTCATGATAAACCACGTCATCAAATATTTTTAGAGCCAGAAGGACTTAATACAGAGGAAGTATATGTACAAGGACTCTCAACATCATTACCAGAAGATATTCAGGAAAAGATGGTTAGAACAATTCCAGGATTAGAAAATGCCCAAATAATGCGATCTGGCTATGCCATTGAGTACGATACTGTTGTTCCGACTCAATTATGGCCAACACTAGAAGTAAAAAATATAAGTGGATTATTCACAGCAGGACAAATTAATGGTACTTCTGGATATGAAGAGGCAGCAGGTCAAGGAATCATGGCAGGTATTAATGGTGCAGCACATGCATTAGATCTTGAGCCGCTCATACTTGATCGTTCACAAGCTTATATTGGCGTATTAATCGATGATTTAGTTACTAAAGGAACTAGCGAGCCTTATCGCTTGTTAACATCACGAGCTGAGTATAGATTACTATTACGTCATGATAATGCTGATTTAAGATTAACTGAAATAGGATATAAAATTGGGTTAATTAGTGAAGAGCGTTATGAAAACTTCAAACGAAAGCTAAATTTAATTAAAGAAGAGCAAGAGAGATTAGCTAAAGCAACAATTAAGCCTTCTGATGAATTAAATAAAGCATTGGAAGAAATTAACGAAACNCATTTAAAAGANCCGATTAAAGCGCTGGAATTACTGAAAAGACCAGAAGTTACTTATAGCTTAATTAGCCAATTTACACCAGCAGACCAAGATATTCCGAGAGACGTAATAGAACAAATTGAAATTCAAGCTAAATATCAGGGGTATATTGATAAGTCATTACAACAAGTAGACAGAATGAAAAAAATGGAAGATAAAAAAATTCCAGAAAACATTGATTATGATGCNATTNCTGGCTTAAAACAAGAAGCAAAACTGAGATTAAAACANGTTCGACCATTATCGGTTGGGCAAGCATCACGGATATCAGGTGTTAACCCTGCTGATATTTCAATTTTACTCGTCTATATAGAACAAGGTAAAATAGCAAAAACAGAGTAAGATACTGAATATTTATGATGAATGGACTGAGAATAGATGAAGGTTGAACAATTTATTGATGAATTGAGTAAAAATGGAATTAACTTATCAGAACATCAAATCAATCANTTTCATATATATTTTGAAACATTAGTTGAGTGGAATGAAAAAATGAACTTAACAGCTATCACTGAAGAGTCTGAGGTATATTTAAAACACTTTTTCGACTCTATTACAGCTAGCTTTTATCTTGATTTGAATCAATCAATTAAAATATGTGATGTCGGAGCAGGGGCTGGATTCCCAAGCATCCCGCTAAAAATATGTTTTCCACAATTACATGTGACGATTGTCGATTCATTGAAAAAAAGAATCACATTTTTAAATCACTTGGCTGAAAAATTACAATTAACAAACGTTGAATTTTATCATGATCGAGCTGAAANATTTGCTCGAAACAAACGATTTCGACAAANTTTTGATATTGTAACTGCNCGAGCAGTTGCTAAAATGGCANTATTAACTGAACTATGTTTACCTCTAGTCAAGGAAAATGGGAAATTTGTCGCTTTAAAAGGACCTAATGCTGAAGTAGAGCTTGAAGAGGCAAAATATGCNATTAAGTTATTAGGTGGANAAANAAAAGATTTGCATACGATTCAATTACCTGGTGATCAAGGAGAACGTAATATTATAGTGATTGATAAAATTAAATCAACTCCGAAAACTTATCCAAGGAAACCAGGTACACCTAATCGAGAACCTTTGATTAAATAAATATATCCACGTAGCCATCATTATGCTACGTGGATTTTTTCTAAGTTTCGCGCAAAAAAAGTTTAATTTTATATTTTTTATGATATTAAAGGAATTTATGATAGAATAATAGAAGTATATAGTAGTCGCTCTATTCAAAAAAATAGTAACTAATTAAAAATGTTTCACGTGAAACATTTTGATGTTAGTTAATAAGTAATTATTGAAGAAAAGGTGGTGTTTACTATATTACCTCCATTTAGTCGTATGTTTGGTATGGGTGATAAAGAAACTCAGTTGAACAAGAGCAATTTAAACAAGATGAAGTTGTTGAATTATCGATTCATGACATTAAACCGAATCGCTATCAACCACGGACAATCTTTAATCAAGACAAAATTGATGAACTTGCTCAGACAATACATACTCACGGAATGATCCAACCAATTGTTGTGCGTAAAGTGACAGATGCTGATAAGAAATATGAAATCATAGCTGGTGAACGTCGTTTCCGAGCTGTTAAACAATTAGGTTGGGAGCAGATTCCTGCATTAATTCGTCAAATGAATGATAAAGAAACAGCGTCCGTGGCCTTAATTGAAAACTTACAAAGAGAAGAACTAACAGTTATTGAAGAAGCAAAAGCATATGAACAATTAATAAAAATCCATGAACTAACACAAGAAGCATTAGCTCAAAGATTAGGTAAAAGTCAATCTACTATTGCTAATAAGCTAAGATTACTAAAATTACCGGATGCTATTCAAGATGCTATTTTAAATAAATCAATAACCGAAAGACATGCACGTGCATTAATCGCGTTAAAAGAACATGATAAGCAAATTGAAATATTAAATGAAATAATTAATAAACACTTAAACGTCAAGCAAACCGAAGATCGTGTTAAAAAAATCTTATCAAAAGAAACAGTAAAGAAAAAACCAAGGTTAAAAGGTTTTAATAAAGATATGAGAATTGCAATGAATACAATTCGTCAATCACTAAATATGGTTTCAGATGCAGGTGTTAAGTTAGAAACTGAAGAAGAAGATCTTGAGGACTACTATCAAATTACTATAAAAATTCCTAAGAACAGAAAGTAGAGCTATTATAATATAAGTTATTTTTCAAACGAGTGATGACTGTATAATGTTCAGGAGTCAGTCGTTTTTTTATTGATAAATTAGTAAAAACTATTAGTTACTTAAATAGATTTGAGATTAACAACTTTATAACGATGTATATTGTTAGAAAAAATGTTAGAATGTAAATAAGAGTTTTTTAAAATAGGTAGGTGACATAATGGGAAAAGTAATTGCCGTAGCCAACCAAAAGGGTGGTGTAGGTAAGACAACTTCAGCAGTGAATTTAAGTGCTGGACTAGCACACCTAGGTAATAAAACGTTATTAGTAGATATTGATCCACAGGGGAACGCCACTAGTGGTTTAGGAATTAATAAAGCCGATATTGATCGGTGTATTTATAATGTACTTATAGAAGATTTAACAGCAGCGGACGTATGTGTATCAACAAATATTCCAAATTTAGATGTTATACCCGCAACGATTCAATTAGCAGGTGCGGAAATAGAACTAGTACCAACAATTTCACGAGAAATTAGATTGAAAAAAGCACTAGAATCTTCTATTGATAAATATGACTATATCATTATTGATTGCCCTCCATCATTAGGCTTATTGACATTGAATTCATTAACAGCAGCCGATAGCGTGATTATACCAGTACAATGTGAATATTATGCGTTAGAAGGACTTAGTCAGTTATTAAATACTGTCCGTCTTGTACAAAAACACTTGAACAAAGATTTGAAAATTGAAGGTGTATTACTCACAATGCTTGATGCCCGAACAAATTTAGGCATACAAGTGATTGAAGAAGTGAAAAAGTATTTTCAGGATAAAGTTTATAACTCAATTATTCCTCGAAACGTCCGATTAGGTGAAGCTCCTAGTCATGGTCAACCAATTATTACGTATGATCCTAAATCTAAAGGTGCAGAAGTATATCTTGAATTAGCAAAGGAAGTGATGGGAAGTGGCGAGAGGGTTAGGTAAGGGAATTAATGCATTTTTTCCTGAGTTAGATACGCAAGAAGATGACGCTAATCAAATTATCGAACTTGATATTACAGAATTACGACCAAATCCATATCAACCGAGAAAATCATTTCAAGTAGAAGCGATTGAGGAATTAAAAAATTCAATTATTGAATATGGTATAATTCAACCATTGCTCGTGCGGAAAGCAATAAAAGGTTATGAGATTATTGCCGGTGAAAGACGTTTTCGTGCAGCAAAAGAAGCAAATTTAGAAAAAGTTCCTGTCATTGTTAAAGAGTTAAATGACCAAAAAATGATGGAACTTGCTTTGCTTGAGAACTTACAACGAGAAAATCTCACTCCAATAGAAGAAGCACAGGCTTATGTTAATTTAATGAAGTCATATCAGCTTACTCAAGAAGAATTATCTAAAAAACTTGGAAAAAGCCGTCCACATATTGCAAACCATGTAAGATTACTACAATTACCTACACAGGCAATTGCAATGTTAAATAGTGGCGAATTATCAATGGGTCATGGTCGAGCATTGTTAAGTTTGAAAAATAAAGCAAAAATCAAAGATGTTATTGCTAAAATTACAAAGGAAAAAATGAATGTTAGACAGGTTGAGCAGCTCGTTCATCAATTAAATGAAACGAAAAGCAGACCCTCTAAATCAAGAACGAAAAAAGATGTTTTTATTGTACAATTTGAAGACAAACTAAGAGAACGATTAGGTACAGGTGTGAAAATTGTTCAAGGGAAAAACAAAGGTAAGATTGAAATTGAATTTTTTAATCAAGATGATTTAAATCGAATAGTAGAATTGTTAGATTAATATTTAATTAATTATTGGACTATGTTGTGCTTACTTGTAATTTATTTTACGGTCAAGTATAAAGTATAGTCCATTTTTAATTAAATGTTTCACGTGAAACATTTAATTATAGACTAAGATTGATTAGAAATTTTATCATGATTAAAAAATAGATATTCAGCATAAGAAAGTGCGCGTGAGATAATTTCAGCTTGTTTAAATACAAGGTTTAAACGTGTGTTTTGTAATGTTATGAAGTCTATTGGTGAACTGATATTGACTATTCCTGTGATATTTAAATGACCAACTTCGGGTAAATCCTTCTTTAAGGCGAGACCAGGCCTTAATGGACCAATACTAGCATTTATATTACCAACAGATTGGCTTCTCCCTAAGCAAGCATCTACTGCGACAATAAATGCATTTTGGTGTTTTTGTTTAATATAATCTAATCTTTCCTTAATATTTAATGCATGAATTGGTTTTTCTAATGTTCCATAAACATGATAGACTGAATGCTTTCGCTTACTTAGTAAAGAACCAACGAGCGGACCCAGCGCATCACCGGTTGAACGATCTGAACCAATACAGGCAATAACAAATTCTGATGAATCAATGGGTAACCACTGATAAATAAATTGACCGATATATTGTTCAACAAATGAATCTTTATAAGATACACTTACCTTTGTTGAATTGTTTATGAGAATGACGAGATAATTTCATAGTTTGTTATCCTCCAACATATTTTTATTAGTATACGATTGAAGATTTCATTCTATACGTAAAAATGGAGGATAGTTAATGAAAAAAATCATACAATTAATATTTTTAATCTTAGGAACTGTAATTGGAGCAGGTTATGCATCAGGAAGGGAAATATGGTTATTCTTTGGCCCTAATAGTGGACGAGCGATCATATTATTTACGTTAATTTTTGCAGTTGCGTGTTATTGTACATTAAAAATTGCTTACCAATATCAAACGCATCACTATCAACAAATATTTGATCAATTATTTCATAAAAGTACGAGTTGGATATACGATTTACTTATGTTTGTATATTTACTATTAACGACAATAATTATGATTGCCGGTAGTGGAGCGGTTTTGGAGGTATATCACATTCCCGTTTGGGTAGGGATTGTAATAATGGGCATTATGGTTATTTGGGCATTTAGTTTTTCGATTGACCAAGTCATTGAATTAAACTCTATATTAGTGCCAATCTTAATTAGTTTATTGCTAGCGGTATTAATTAGTTTTCTAGCTAAAGAACAACACCTTGAGTATGCTCAACAACCAGTGAATTATATTAAAACAATTGCTTTTACATCGGTGAATTTATTGCCGATTATATCTGTAATTGGGGCAATCGGTCATAAAATTAGTAATAAATCAATTGTATTTTATACGAGCTTAATATCTTCGGTTATATTAGGAACCATTACGTTAATATATAATTATGGTTTAACACTGATTCAATTAGAAATAGACCAATTTCAAATGCCGATATACGGAATCTTGATTAGATTTCCTAATTACGTGCTATTGGTCGTGTCAATCATCATTTGGCTTGCAATATTTGGAACAGTGGTAGGCTTATTGCTAGGTTTAGTTACGAGAATACAAAATAAATATAACGTAAGCCAACTGAAAATTGTTGTGATTTTATTTACTGTTTTAACACCATTTGCTTTCTCGGGTTTTCAAACATTAATTGAACTGATCTATCCAGTTTACGGCGTCATTAATAGTTTTATATTACTTAAATTAATTTTATATCCAATTAAAGACGCAATAAATAAAAAATGATATGATAATGAAAGAATAGTTTAAGGGGATGATTCGGAATGAAGAAAGAATTTCAATTACATGATTATGTTGAAATGAAAAAACCGCATCCATGTGGTGAGAATAAGTGGCAAATTATTAGAATGGGTATGGATATTCGAATAAAATGTCAAGGTTGTAACCACAGTGTATTAATTCCACGTAAAAAGTTCGAAAAAGGGATTAAAAAGGTCATTAGTTCAGATGTCGAAGGTTAAAATATAAATGTTTCACGTGAAACATTGTTAAATTAATCTAATTTTGCAATCGTTTTATAAAAATAACCTGAATTAATGCAAAAATAACGATAAAAACTATTGANAATAGCTGTTATAACAAACTTGAGTTTTATTAAGATGAAAACTATAATAGAACAGAAGTAACGTTATTGTAACGGGTATAATATTAAGGAGTGGAAATTAGTATGGCATTGACAGCAGGAATAGTAGGCCTTCCAAACGTCGGNAAATCGACATTATTTAATGCGATAACACAGGCGGGAGCAGAGGCAGCTAACTACCCGTTTTGTACAATTGATCCAAACGTTGGGATTGTAGAGGTACCAGACCATCGTTTGAGTAAATTAACAGAACTAGTTAAGCCGAAAAAAACAGTCCCAACTGCATTTGAATTTACAGATATTGCAGGGATTGTAAAAGGTGCAAGTAAAGGTGAAGGATTAGGGAATCAATTTTTATCACATATTCGTCAGGTAGATGCAATTTGTCATGTTGTTCGTTGTTTTCAAGATGAAAATATTACGCATGTATCAGGTAAAGTTGACCCAATTGCAGATATTGAAACAATTAATTTGGAGTTAATTCTAGCAGATCTAGAAACTATCTCAAAAAGAATTGACCGCGTAGAAAAATTAGCGAGACAAAAAGATAAGGATGCAATTTTTGAATTTGAAATTTTATCTAAACTTAGAGATGCTTTTGAAGTAGANCGACCAGCTCGTTCTATTGAATTTACAGATGAGCAAATTAAGTATNTAAAAGGCTTGCATTTATTAACTCAAAAACCAGTTCTTTATGTAGCGAATGTATCTGAAGATGGTATTCAAGATGCAGATCAAAATCCATATGTGCAAAAAGTTCGTNAGTATGCTGAACAAGAGCAAGCAGAAGTAGTTGTCATTAGTGCTAAGGTTGAATCAGAAATAGCTGAACTCGACGGGGAAGAAAAACAAATGTTCCTTGAAGAATTAGGTATTCCTGAATCTGGTTTAGATCAATTAATTAGAGCAACGTATCATCTATTAGGTTTAGCAACATATTTTACAGCTGGTGAGCAAGAAGTTAGGGCATGGACCTTTAGAAAAGGGACGAAAGCTCCTCAAGCAGCTGGAATTATTCACACAGATTTTGAAAGAGGATTTATCCGAGCTGAAACAGTATCTTATGATGACTTATTAGATGCAGGTTCAATGGCTGTTGCTAGAGAACGAGGTAAAGTTCGTTTAGAAGGAAAAGAGTATATTGTTCAAGATGGTGACGTGATTCATTTCCGCTTTAATGTTTAATCGTAAAAATTCACATCTTAACACTTGCTAATATAGCAATGTTTTGATATAATTTTTGATTGTGAGTAATGAAACTAGTTACTCCTTGTTCTTTGAAATTTCAAAGGACCGCTAAGACCAAAAGGAGGTGTAGACGGATGACAAAATATGAGATTATGTACATCATCCGACCAAATATTGAAGATGAGGCAAAAACAGGCGTTATTGAACGTTTTAACTCAATTCTTACTGATAATGGTGCGGAAATCGAAAAAGTTGATGAAAAAGGCAAAAAACGTTTTGCATATGAAATCAATGATTTCACTGATGGATACTACGTTGTAATCAACTTTAAGTCTGATGAGAGAGCAATTAACGAATTCGATCGTTTGGCTAAATTCTCTGATGATATTCTTCGTCACTTAATCGTACGTGAAGAAGACTAATAATAGGGAGGGGTTCTCATGTTAAATCGTGTCGTATTAGTTGGCAGATTAACGAAGGATCCAGACTTACGCTATACTGCAAATGGTACTGCAGTAGCTAACTTTACCGTAGCGGTAAACAGACCTTTTTCTAACCAACAAGGAGATCGAGAAGCAGATTTTATTAACTGTGTCATTTGGAGAAAGCCAGCAGAAAGTTTAGCAAACTACATGAGTAAGGGTAGTCTTATTGGTGTAGATGGCCGAATCCAAACAAGATCTTATGATGGACAAGATGGAAAAAGAGTCTATGTTACAGAAGTTGTCGCTGATACTGTTCAATTTTTAGAAAGTCGAAATAGTAACAGAGGAACTTCTGCGGGCAGTGGTGAACAAGGGTCTGGAAGTAATCCATTTGAGCAACACCAGAACCAACAGCAAATGCCAAGTCAGAATCAATTTAATCAGCAAAGCAATGTAAGTGAAAACTTAGAACCAATTGATATATCAGATGATGATCTACCATTTTAGTGAGTAAAGGAGTGTTGAATATGGCACCTCGTCGAGGAGGACGCTCAAGACGTNGTAAAGTATGCTATTTCACAGCAAATGGCATTACACATATTGATTATAAAGATGTTGATTTATTAAGAAAGTTCATTTCAGAACGCGGTAAAATTTTACCACGTCGTGTAACAGGAACTTCAGCTAAATATCAACGTAAATTAACTAGAGCAATTAAACGTGCTCGTCAAATGGCGTTATTACCATTTGTAGCTGAATAAGATAACATTTTAAAACCTATCTATTTTGTGTTTGATAAATTA
>JGI24707J26582_10002762_pt1 | contig 13020 bp, 9 predicted proteins | sample BioPla1DNA1_FD_26582 | JGI IMG/M metagenome (IMG submission 26582) | reverse complement strand
ACCTGTAAGGAGCTGAACCGGGCTGAGCCCACCGAGTCGCTGCTGGCGGAAGGGCCGAGCTGTCAGTTTAAAAATCTAAACCTGAATATAGCGGTCAGCGCAGCGGCGGCGATGGCCTGGCACTTGGGGCTTCACAACCGCGTCTTCAGCACCCTCGCTTTTGGGGCCCGCGCCCTGGAGATAATCGAGGGTGTTGATATCGTGACCACCCTTTCTGTAAGTGCCGCTAAAAAGGACCCCTATTTTGACCGTCATCAGTTCTGGACTGATGAACACTGGGATGAAATCTTTGAGAAAGAGTTCCCCACCTATACCAGGGGCTTTATCGGCGCCATCGAGGACTAGGCAAAAGAATAGAAGAAAGGAGAGCTTCCATGAGCAAGGCTCATCTGAATCAGGTTATCGCTTCCCANTTTGTAGAGATCAAGGCGGACGAGTCGCCCGACAAACCTATCTTTATCTTCGAAAAGGGCAATAACGGCGAAGATCTGATCACCTTTAAGGATCTTCACGTAAATGCAAACAAGATCGCCCGCTGGTTTATCGATAACGATATCGGCAAGGGCGATTATTTCGCCATCTATATGCGCAACCATCCTGAATTTATCTATGCCCTGCTGGGAGGCATCGTTGTCGGAGCTATTGCGGTACCCATAGACCCCCGCTACAGGGGAGAGCGACTCAAATTCATCATCAACAACAGCTCCGCCAAGGCGGTCTCTGCTCGGGGGAATGCCTTGCCGATCTTGAAGCGGCAGCTCATGAACTACCCACCGTTAAAGCGATCGCGGTGGTTTACTATCCCGAGCAGGGGATCGACCCTTCCGCCAAATACGAAGCTTTGAACGAAACTCTGGAGCAGGACAACTGGAAAAGGGTGGCGCAACAGATCATGGATGTCCGCCACCCCATGCAGATCATCTATACCTCCGGGACCACCGGTGATCCGAAGGGCGTCTTGATCCGGAACAACCGCACCGGCCTTTATAGCATCATCACCCAGATCGTCTGGAAATATAAGCCGCAGGATATCCTCTACTCGGGGCTTTCCTTCGCCCACGGCAACGCCCAGGCGGTGACCCTTTTCCCGGCCCTCTACACGGGGACAAAGGCGGTCTTCAGCCAGCGCTTTACCAAAAGCAGGATCTGGGAGATCTGCCGCAAGTACGGCTGCACCACCTTCTCCCTGCTCGGCGGCATGATGGCTGCGATCTACAACGAGCCGCCCCGGCCCGACGATAGCGATAATCCCGTAAAAACGGTGATCAGCGCCGGCACCCCGAGGCCGATCTGGGAGGCCTTCGAAAAACGCTTCGACGTAAAAATACTGGAATGGTACGGCTCCGTGGAGGGGGGGTTCGCCTATAAGCCCCCCGGCAGGGGGCCGATCGGTTCCTTCGGTAAGGGGATACCCGGAGTTATGGAGCTCAAGGTGGTGGACGAGTCGGACCGGGAAGTCAAAGCGGGGGTTACTGGAGAGCTGATTTTCCGCATGCTCAAAGGTGAGACGAAGGTCGATTACCTCGGCCTGCCCGTAGCGTCGAAGGAGAAGACGGCAGGCGGCTGGCTTCGCACCGGGGATATGGTTCACCGCGACGAGAAAGGCTGGTTTTACTTCGATCACCGCAAAGGCAGCGAGCTGCGCCGGGCTGGCGAATTTATCCAGCCCGAGTATGTGGAGAAGATTATCGGCGAGCACCCTGACGTGGGCGAAGTCTCTGTTTACGGCATCACCGCCGCCTCCGGAGCACCCGGTGAAAGCGATCTGGTAGCAGCGATCAGCCCCCTGGAAGGGAAAACGATCGACCCCGCCGCCATCTATAAAAGATGCAAAAAAGAGCTCACCGCCAACTTCATCCCCACCTATCTGCAGGTACTGGATGAGCTACCCAAAACAATATCCGAAAAACCGCTGGACCGGGTTCTAAGAGAAAAATTCAGCAGAAAAGGTGAGGGGATCTACAAGGTCGATGATTACCTGTAACCGCCCCGTACAATCAAATTTCTGATCAATAAGGAGTGGATTAAATAATCATGAGCTACCTGGAATTGAATCTGGATGTTACTGAAGAGCAGACCATGTTCAGGGACACTGTCCGCAAATTTGCCATTGAAACTCTGCGGCCGGCCAGCATCAAACTCGATGCAATGACCCCCGCGGAGGCAATTGCGCCAGGTTCCCTTCTATGGGATGTTTTAAAAAGCTCTTACAGGCTGGGGCTGCATAAGATCCTGATACCCGAGGAATACGGCGGCCTCGGCCTCTCTCCTCTGGAGCTGAGCCTCGTTGTGGAAGAGATGGGCTACGGCTCCCCCGGCCTGAGCATCGCTTTGGGGCTGTGCTCCTTCCCCGCCTTTCTGGCCTCGATGGTGCCCACAGATACCCTCATCGAGAAGATTCTGGTCCCCTATTGCGAGGATACCGAAGCGGAGATCATCGGCTGCTGGGCCATCACGGAGCCGGACCACGGTTCGGACGCTCTGGCCGTGGGTAGCGCCCAGTTTGCCGATCCCCGCACCGCCGGGAAATGCCGCGCTCACCGGGAGAACGATGAATGGGTCATCAACGGGCAGAAATCTGCCTGGGTCTCCCTGGGCACCATCGCCACCCACGCCATGGTCTACCTGACCATCGACCCGACGATGGGTATGGCCGGTGGCGGCATCTGCCTGGTTCCCCTTAACCTGCCCGGCGTATCCCGGGGCAAACCGCTGGACAAAATGGGGCAAAGAGATCTCAACCAGGGCGAGATCTACTTCGACAATGTGAGGGTGCCCCAGGATTACATGTTCGTGGATCAGGAAAGCTACGCCGCTATTACCGATATCACCCTGGCCACATGCAACGCGTACATGTCCGCCGCCTTTACCGGAGCAGCCCGGGCAGCCTACGAGGAGGCGCTGCGCTATTCCAAAGAGAGAGTCCAGGGGGGGAAGCTGCTCTTCGAGCACCAACATGTGCGCTACAAGCTCTTCCACATGTTCAAAACAATCGAGGCCTGCCGCGCTCTTTCACGCGTTGCCCTCAACTACAATCTTAGCAATACACCTCCGGCCACCGAATACTCCGTGGCCGCCAAGATCTTCTGCACCGACGCCGCCTTTCAGATCGCCAGCGATGCCGTCCAGATTTTCGGCGGAAACGGCGTCGCCAAAGAATACGTCATCGAAAAACTCTTCCGCGACGCCCGCGCCTCCATGATCGAGGACGGCTCCAACGACAGCCTGGCCATCTTCTCCAGTGAAAAACTATAAATATCTCTGCCGGAGGGACAATTGATGGGTACTGTATTTGTAATCGGTGTGGGGATGACCCCGTTCGGCAAGTTTTTAAAACGCTCGGTAAAGGATCTGGCCGCTGAAGCCCTTGCCACCGCTTTGAAAGACGCCGGATTAGAAGGCGAAGAACTGGAAGCCGCCTACGTTTCCAATTCCTTCTGGGGTATGTTCAGTGGACAGCATTCCATTCGCGGCCAGGTGATGCTACACCCCCTGGGCATCAAAGAGATCCCGATCATCAATACCGAGAACGCCTGTGCCGGTGCCTCCACAGCGCTGAACCTGGCTTACACCGCGATCAAAGCCGGGCAGCATGATTTGGTGCTGGCCCTGGGAGCGGAAAAGATCAGCCACACCGACAAGATGCTCTCTTTTCGCTCCTACGCCTCCTGCCTCGATGTGGAGGAATTTCCAAACAAGATCGAGGGGCTGATACAGCAAGTCGAGGCGCTGCCCCTGGAGATACCGGAAGGTTCCGGAGCCGGCGGCGGACGCAGTATCTTCATGGATATCTACGCGCTAGCTGCCCGCTGGCATATGAGCCGCTTTGGGAGCACTCAGCGCCAGCTAGCGGTGATCTCCGCCAAGAATCACGAGCATGGTTTTTTAAACCCCTACGCCCAATACCGTATGAAGATGAGCGTGGAAGAGGTGCTTCAGGATAAACCGATCGCCTATCCTTTTACCCGCTCCATGTGCTCGCCGGTGGGCGATGGAGCGGCGGCTGCGATTGTCTGCTCCGAAAGGTTTCTCGCCAAAAAAGGCCAGAGCCGCGCCGTTGAAATAGCGGCCTCCGCCCTCGGCACCGGAAGGGAAAGGCCGCTGGAAGAAGATCATATCGGGCAGAAAATCGCCCAAAAGGCCTATACAGCTGCCGGCGTAACGCCTGAGGAAATTGACCTGGCCGAGGTTCACGATGCCACCGCTTTTGGAGAGCTTTTGCAGACAGAGGTGCTGGGATTCTGTGCCCCGGGGGAGGGCGGCCTGCTCGCCGAGTCAGGAGCGACCAGGCTGGGGGGAAGGATCCCGGTAAACGTCTCCGGCGGGCTGGAATGCCGCGGCCATCCCATCGGTGCCTCGGGGCTGGCCATGGTCCACGAAGTAGTCACCCAGCTGCGCGGTGAAGCCGGGCCCAGGCAGGTAGCTGGGGCCAGGATCGGCCTTACCGAAAACGGCGGCGGCTTCATCGGCACCGAAGAAGCCGCCGCAGCGGTGCACATCTTTAAAATATAAAGCGAGCACCCGCCCGGCAGACTCAAGCCCAACCCCGGAAAGGTTTTCTTTCCGGGGTTATTTCTTTCCGCCAGCANCACGGTGACCCCGAAAGAGGCTGTTACGGGAGGAAAATTTTATAGCTTACAGGACGCCCCCGCCGTGATATTATTGGGTTGGACTTAATTACATACTAATGAGGTGTCTGCGATGACCGGAAGATATGANAAGATTATAAGATTTGGCAAATCATCTTTGGCGAAACTTATTTACAGCCTGCGCCGCTTCCCGGAAACCCTGCTCATCTGTGTCGCTACCGTAACGGTGCTCATAATTTTAAACCACGGGGGGATGGACTCCGGGGGCGGGCCTTTCGTCACCCTGGATTCCGGTGAATTTTTAACGCGCCTGGCTGCGGCGCTGGCCCTAGGTGTACCGCTTTCACTCTGCCTTAAACTTATCTTTGAAAGGGGCGCCTTTTCGAAGATAGCATCCAGAGTGCTCGTCTATATCGCCGCCGCCGGCGGCCTGGTGCTCTACTACTTTTACCTGCTCCAGGATTTCGAGATGGTCTCCCTTTCACGTTACGGCGCCGTCACCCTGGCCCTCTACCTGGCCTTCACCTTTATCCCCTATTTCTACCGCCGGCAAAACTACGAACTCTACGTGATCAAGCTCTTCATCAGTTTTCTGATCACCTACCTTTTCGCCACCGTCCTCTTCGGGGGCATTTCTGCCATCCTGGCGACGATTAGCTATCTTTTTTCCGCCCCCATCTCCAGTAATATCTACTTCGATATCTGGCTCATCGCCGGCGGTATCTTTGCACCGGCCTTCTTCCTCGCCGGTATCCCCCGCAGCGATGAGGATATCCAGGCGGAAAGCTACCCCAAGGTGATCGCAATCCTGCTGAGCTATATCGTCATGCCGCTGATCCTCGCCTACAGCGCCATCCTTTACATTTACTTTATTAAAATATTGGTAACACAGCAGTGGCCCGATCTCATGGTTTCTCACCTGGTCCTCTGGTATGCCCTCATCAGCACCCTGGTACTCTTCGCCATCTATCCCCGGCGCAGCGAAAACCGGTGGAACGAAGCGTTCGTCGCTCATTTCCCTAAAGTGATCCTGCCGCTGTTGGCGATGATGTTTGCAGCCATGGGGATACGGATCAGCGCCTACGGCATCACCGAAAACAGGTACTTCGTGCTTCTGGCGGGGCTGTGGGTTACCGGGGCCATGCTCTACCTGATCCTTTCGAAAAAGCCGCGCCATATCTTCCTGCCTGCCTCACTGGCCCTCGTGGCGGTACTCTCGGTTTTTGGTCCCTGGAGCAGCTATTCCCTCTCCGTGCGCAGCCAGAACCGGCACTTTGAAAAGATCGCTACGGAGCATAATCTGCTCCGGGAAGGGCAGATCGCCGTTGCCGCTGGCACCACGGTGCCCGAGGCGGCGCAGGGAGAACTGAGCTCGATCATCCTCTATTTCGATCAATCCCATGATCTGGCCCTGCTCCGGGCGCTGCCGGAGAATTTCGAGATCGATCGGATGGAGGCTCTTTTTGGTTTCCCGCTCCGCCAGTACGATTTCCCCGAAGATGAAGAGATCTATTTTCGTCACGCCCTCGACTACACTAAAATGTACTGGGATATCTCCGGCTACGACTATTTCGTGCAGCTATCCTCGGAGGAGCAGAGCTACCGCACCGGTGAGCTGGAGCTAGCCTACTTTCCCGAAGAGCAAAAACTAATAATCATGCAGCGGGGTGAAACGATCTACTCGCAAGATCTCACCGCCATCGCGGAAAAAATACACCGGGAAAACGCCGGGGAAGAATATGTGGTATCGAAAGAGAAGATGACCCATACGGAGAGCACGAAAGATCTGGAGCTGTGCTATACCTTCAGCACTATCGGAGGCTGGGAAAAAAGATCTGCCGACGAGATCAATATCGACTATCTGGAGCTCTATCTTTTTGTAGGCCTGAAAGGGGCGGAACCGCAGTAGGGGTATGGTAAAGGCTAGCGGGTAAAGTAGTGCTCGGGGCCCTTACAACTCCACGACGTTCCCGCCCAGCAGAGCGGCTGTGCCCGGATCGCAGGTGGTGATGATCAACTGCTTCTCGCGGGCGAATTCTTGCAGTACGGCAGCGGCCTGCGCCTTTCTCTCCGGATCGAGGTAGACCAGGGGATCATCCATAACCATGAAACCGCCGGCGCCGGCAAGGAGGTATTCGGCCGCAGCCAGCCGCAGCGCCAGTGCCACCCCACCGGCTGTACCGGTGGAGAGCANCTCCACAGGCAGCGCGCCTCCCGCTGCCCGGANGATACTGNCCGGAACAACGCCCGCCATCTCCGCTGCCCGGTAGCGGCCGCCCGTTACCGGGCCGAGATAGCGGCCAAAAGAACGGGCCAGCGGCTCGTACGTCTCGCCATCCAGCTCTTCTTTTAACGCCCGGAACTCAGCCTCTACAACAGTGAGCGCCCGGGCCTCTTCCCTGAGCCGATCAAATTTTTCCCGGCTCGCNGTGAAAGCCTCTTCCAGATCTTCCGAGCNCTCCTCCGGCAGCGTCTCTCTCACCCGGACCAGCTCAAGTTTCAACCCGGTTAATCTATCTGTAAGGCTTTTTTTCAGATCATCCAGCTCTTGCAGCGCAGCCATGAACTCCTCAGCGGAAGCGTAGCCCTCCGGCAGAGGAGCCAGTTCCTTAAGCTCTGCGGTGATCTGCCCGGCTCTTCTTTCCAGTTCGCCCAGCTCTTCAGCCAGCTTTTCGGGGGTGCCGTGTTCTTCAGCCCATACTTTAATCTTCTGCCTTTCCTGATCAAGCTTGCTTCCGTCCGCAGCGATGGTACTGCTCAGGTCGTTAATCTCCTCCTGAATTTCTCTGAGACTGCGCACCTCTTTTTCTTCCGGCAATGCTGCCACCTCCCGCTCCAGCGCGGAGAAGTCAATCTCCCCCAAAAGGTCGCTCAGCCGATCCTGCAGACTTTTCTGTTCCTGCCGAAGACTCTCACGCCTGCTGAAGGCGGCTTCGGCCGCCGCGATATCCGGCACTGCCAGCGACTTCAACTTCTCTTCTATCAATTTTTCCGCCCGCTCGATCTCGCCGAGCAGGCTTTCGACATCGCCCTCGCCCGATTGAATCTCCAGGGTCCAGTCGTCGCTCTCTAAGATCAGGCGGCCCGCTCCCTCGAAGAGGCCCTCCTGCTCTATTCTCCTACTTTCAGCCTGCTCTAGACCTGAAGTTATCCTCAGCTCGAGCGGTTTGCGCACGGTAAGACGCGCCTTCAGTTTCATCGCTTCCACACGGGTCCTGCACTCGCCCGCCCGTCTCCGCCATTCTTTCAGATCGCGCAGCTCATCCCGGCCTACCGGAGCCAACCCAGCAGATTCCTTCTCGTTTTCGCCCATCTTGCGGCGCAACGGCCGGGCCTTTTCTAGCAGTTCGCGCTTCTGCCGCGCAGCCTGCTGCTCTTCTGACCTAGCAAGTTCTTTTTGAAGGGAGGCAAGCTTCTTTCGATCCGCCTCCAGGCTTCCAGACAGCTGGTCGACCCTGCCTATGGTTTTGGGCCAATCAACGATCACCTTTCTCAAGGCTGCTGTTTTTACTTCAACCGTCTCCAGTTGCGGCTCCAGGACGCTGCGCCGCCGGACATCTTTTTCCAAAAGTTTCATTTTTGTTAGCCGCCCCGCCGCTCCAGCCTCTTTTTCGGCTGTCTCCGCCAGCTCCCCGGCCAAATCGTCAACCCGTTTCTCCAATTCCCTGGCCTGCTGCAACCGCCGCCGCAACCTTTCGCTCTCATAGTACGCCGCCAGCAGCCGCCCCTTCCCTCGCTCGTAGGGGTGGTCGATGCCGCGGTTGTTCTTGGGGCCGTCCCTAACCGGATCCCAGTTGCTCAAAAGATCCTTCAAAGCCTCCGCAATGGCTTTCTCCAACTCTTCTACCGAAACCCCGCCGGCCTCGATGACCGTCCGCCGCAGGATTCCCGCTACCGTTTGCACTGCCTCGTCGTCCTCGCGCAGGCTCTCCAGGGTGCGCTCCATCTCATCCTGACGGGCAAAAAGCACCGCCTGGTAGGTGCCCCTCCCGTAGGAGAGCGCCTGCTGCAGCCGCTCCCGGACCGCGGCGGGGTTGTTGATCTCAGCTCCGCTCTCCAGCAGCAGCTGCGCCTCCCTAATCTCTCCCCAGGAGCAGCTGTAGGTGCAGCACTCCTCATCGCCGCAGCGGTAGCGCAGCCTTACCCGAGCGGTGTCGCCGCCGGGATGGGGCAGGCATCGCCCCAGGAATTCTTTCCAGTCCCGTGAACTTTTCCTCACATCGGGGGGCAAAAATAGAACGGCGAAGAGAGCGTTGACCAAAGTGCTCTTGCCGGCCTCGTTGGGGCCGAGGAGTACATTCAACCCCGGCTCGAAGCGATAGAGCGCCTCCTTAACGCCGCCGAAGGGGTTCAATTGAAGTTCTTCGATGATCATTTTTTCACCTCACCGATCAGCCGATAGGCCAGCTGCAGCGCGGCGGGGTCGTCCTTCTTCGCCAGCCGCGACAGCAGGCGCTGCGGAAAGGATCCGGCAGAGAAATGGGTATCGATCAGCTCCGCCGACAGCTCCACCGCCAGGGTGCTGTCATCCTCTTCCAGGTAAAGCAGGTTCGAACGAAGCTCGTCGAACCAGAGGCGGCGGGAGCGGTATCTCTCCTCCGGTAAAAAACCGGCCAGGCTCAGCTTCACCAAGGCCCGTCTGCCGGCCTGCCGCAGCTCCTCCGCAAGATTATCCAGATCGGCTTCTCCTTGAAGCTGCCGTGATAGATCCATGAAGCGATAGGAACCGGTGGAAAGAGCGCAGCATTCGGCCTGCCCCCCCTCGTCAAGGGTAATGACCCAGGCACTGCCTCCATGGCGGCAATCGAAACCGTCGGGCTCGGGCGTGCCGCTGAAGCAAAAACCCGCTCCCTGTACCCGGTCCAGATCGGGGTAGCGCACATGAGTATGCCCCAGGCACCAGTGGTGCAAGCCAAAGGCGAGCAGCTCTTCCTCATCCATGGGGAAATACTGCTCTTCCGGATCGGGCGAGATCCCCCGCACGGTGCCATGAGCCACACCGATGTGCCATTTTGCCGGGGGGCGTTCCGCCAGCTCGCGGATCCAGCCGAGCCTGTTTTCCCGGGATCGCTTCCGGTGGCAGGGCGCGGGGTAGAGCACCGCATCGATGCCGTAATCCTGAAGCCGGAAGGGTGCCGTGTCGGTCAGTAAAAGCAGCGAGTCCGGAGCCAGCTCGCGCATCTCCTTCCAAAGGCCTCCAAAGCCGTCGTCGTAATCGTGGTTGCCCGGCAGGACGGCGACACAGCCACCCTGGAAACGGGAGAGCGCCTCCACCGCCTGGACGACAGCCTCGGAGGCATCTGGGCCCGGTGAAAAAGGTCCCCCGCCACCACAAAAAGCCGGCACTGCGCTTCATTGGCCTGCTCCACCAGCCGCTCAAGCGTCTCATAGCGTGCCTCGATGAGCCGCCGGCGCACCCCTTCGGGATAGGGGCGGTTGCCGAAGGTCATCCCCAGATGTAGATCAGCGGTATGAAATATCTTTAAAGTGATCTTCAACTCCCCATTTCACTGATAACTTTGACTAACAGAGACCGCTAGGCTCCCTGTTAAGGCGCAGGCAGCGCTACTTGCCGCCCTCCGCCCAGCCCCGCGCCCTTTCCACCGCCCGCAGCCAATTGCGGCAAAGATCGCGCTCCGCTGCTGCCATCTGCGGCCGGAAGGAAGCATCCTCACGCCATTTCTCCGCCAGGATAGCACGATCGGGCCATACTCCCACCGCCAGGCCGGCCAGATAAGCGGCCCCCAGGGCGGTGGTCTCCAGCGTGGCGGAACGCCGCACTACCGTATCGGCCACGTCCGCCTGAAACTGCAGCAGCAGATCCATCACCCCGGCGCCACCATCGATCCTCATCTCGCTGAAGGGAATCCCCGCCTCCCGGCTCATGATCTTCAGCACATCGCAGGTCTGGTAAGCCATCGCCTCGACCACGGCCCGCGCTAGGTGAGCCCGCGTTGTCCCCCGGGTGAGGCCGACGATAAGGCCGCGGGCATAGGGATCCCAGTAAGGAGCGCCGAGCCCCACGAAGGCCGGCACCAGGTAGACCCCGCCGTTATCCTCCACCTGCGCCGCCAGCGGGCCCGTCTCCGAGGCGTGATCGATGATCTGCAGCCCATCGCGCAGCCACTGGATCGCCGCGCCGGTGATAAAGATGCTGCCCTCGAGGGCATAGTCAACAGCGTCGCCGATCCCCCAGGCTATCGTCGTCAGCAGCCCCGCTTCCGAGCGGATCGCCCTGGAACCGGTATTCATCAGCAAGAAGGAGCCGGTCCCGTAGGTGTTCTTTACCATCCCCGGCTCGAAGCAGGCCTGGCCAAAAAGGGCGGCCTGCTGATCGCCGGCGATCCCCCCTACCGGCACTGAAACTCCCATGAAGGCGGCGGGATCGGTCTCGCCGTAGATGACGCTGCTGGCCATCACCTGCGGCAGAATCTCTTTCGGAACCCCCATGATCTCCAGAAGTTGCCCGTCCCATTCCAGCGTATGAATGTTGAAAAGAAGCGTACGCGAAGCGTTGGAGTAATCGGTGGCGTGGACTCTCCCCCCGGTAAGCCGGTAGAGCAGGTAGCTGTCAATCGTCCCGCAGAGCAGCTCGCCGGAGCCAGCCGCCTCCCGGACGGTGGGCAGGTTTTCCAGAGCCCAGCGGATCTTCGTCCCGGTAAAATAGGGATCCAGGACCAATCCCGTTTTTTCCTGAAAAAGCTCCAGGTGGCCTTCATCTTTTAATTTCTGGCAGAGCGGCGCCGTGCGGCGGCACTGCCAGACAATGGCGTTCGCCAGCGGCTTGCCGCTGGAGCGCTCCCAGAAGACCACCGTTTCCCGCTGATTGGTGATCCCGATAGCCGAAATCCCGGCGGCTTTCACTCCCGCTTTTTCGAGGGCTTCTTTCACCGCCGCCAGGGTAGAGGTCCAGATCTCCTCCGGATCGTGCTCGACCCATCCCGGCTGGGGATAGTACTGGCGATGCTCCCGGGAAGCCCGCCCCAGGGGCAGCCCCTGTTCATCCCAGAGGATCGCCGTGGTGCCGGTAGTGCCCTGATCGATCGATAATATCCGTGCTGTGATGATGATCGCCTCCTTGACTGCCTAGGCATACTGCCGCATAAACCGCGCCGTATTCTCGAAAACTATCTCCTTATCAAAATCAAGTGTGGCCACATGGTAAGAATTATCGAGCCAAATAAGCTCTTTTTCGGATGAACCGATATGCTCCAGGATATAGGGGGCATTGGAGGGATGGACCACGTGATCATCCCGCGCTGCCAGAATTAGCGCCGGCTGTTTGATCCCGGGGAGCTCCTCCTTCACCATAGCACAAAGTTTCAGCAGCTCTCCCAGCGCCGGAAGCGGCACCTTGTCGTAAGAAAGCTCCACCACCGAGGGATCCTTGATGTCGCTGCCCACACCGGGCACAGTTTTCACGATCCTGCGCAACAGTGGAAAAAGGATAAGCTTGGGATCTTTCATGAACACAGGCCCGCAGATCGGCACCACACCCTTGATCGTATCGGGATGGCTGTAGGCAAGGTGCAGCGCCAGCGTCGCCCCCATGGAGAGACCGGCGACGAATACCGTCTTGCACTTGTTCTTGATTTCCTCCAGCCCCGCCTCCGCCGAATCGATCCAGTCCTGGTAGCTGTTATCGAACATATCCTCCACCCGCGTGCCGTGTCCTTTTAGCCGCGGCCCCACCACGGTGAACCCNTGGGCGGCAAGATACTCTCCCATCGGCCGCATGCTCGAGGGGTTCCCTGTAAACCCATGCACCAGCAGACAGCCCACCTCACCCCCTGGAAAANCAAAAGGCTCTGCGCCNGCGATTACCGGACCTTCCATCGATGACAACCTCCTTTTAGCTAAAACTTTAACTTTACCAGCAAATANCGCCCCGCCCCAACTGCGTAGCGAATATATTTGTGGATCTACTACATTATAATTGCTTTTTCCTGTATATATTTCTTGATTATTGGCATAACTCCTGCCCGGCGGAAGCATGCCGTTCATTTTTTAAGGTCTCTTTTTCCGATTGCTACGGCGGTTGGTTCCCCTGATCAGGTCGCAACCAAAGTATGGCCGCCCTCCACCGCGTTGAAGCAATTGTGATTGATTTTTAGCCCTTTTCAGGGTAATATAAGGGTGCGCGCGCCTGTAGCTCAGGGGATAGAGCAGTGGACTTCTAATCCACTGGCCGGGGGTTCGAATCCTCCCAGGCGCGCCATTATTTTACAAAGGCAAACCTCGAAAACCCTTGTACCGCAAGGGTTTTCAAGGTTATGCATGCTTCCCCAAACAACTCGTAAATCAATTAATTGCCAAACAGGAGACCAATAGGAGACCATCTTCCATGCTCATTGAAAGGCCCTTTGCCTTCTTCTGCAGGCCCAGCTATTATTATTTCCCTCGAGACAGTTCGTAAAAAAGAATGTATCCC
>JGI24707J26582_10002761_pt1 | contig 13021 bp, 9 predicted proteins | sample BioPla1DNA1_FD_26582 | JGI IMG/M metagenome (IMG submission 26582) | reverse complement strand
CTATTAGGCATACCCCTTCTCCATAAAAATATTCTTCATAACCTATTTCTTCCATTTCTGATTCATCACTAATTCTATATACATCAAAATGATATAGAGGAATGTTTCCTTCATATTCATGGACTATGGTAAATGTTGGGCTGGTAATATGTTCTTCCACCCCCATTCCTTCGGCAAATCCTTTTGAAAATACGGTCTTTCCTACACCTAAATCTCCAATTAAACAAAAAATATCACCCTTCTTTGCCATCTTTCCTAAGTCCGCTGCAAAAGTTAGGGTTCCTTCTTCACTATAGCTTTCAAATACTTGCATATATTAAATTTCCTTTCACTATGTTTTAATTCTATTCTAGCACTATACAATAATCTGTGCAAACAAAAAGATGCAATTAACATATATACGCTAATTGCATCTTTTATAAGGATTTAAGCTTGTTTTGATCTTAATATTTGCATGGCTGGAAGTATGGCCTTAACTACAATTAATGAGGCCATGGATACTACTGTTGACTTAAATATATTGAAGGGGCCCATTATAAATATTACGAAGGATTTTAGGTCATTAATTACTGGGTTAAGCTTAGCTCCCATTTCAATAATCTGCTCTATAGGCATAAATTTTGAATATAGGGGAAGAACTATAAAGTAATTGCTAATACATCCCACTATTGTAGTTGTTACAATCCCTAGGAAAATCCCTATAAGAATTGCCCTAAAACTTTTGTTTTTATGAACTATAATCATTAGTGGTATTAAATAGGCTATACTAATTATATAATTAGAAAACTCCCCCACCCCTCCCGTAGTCGTTCCAAAAATTAAGATATCTAATAGTACTTTAATTAAGGGTATAATTAGACCTGATAATGGATGAACTACTAATAGACCTACTACAGCTGGTACATCACCTAGGTCTATTTTTAAAAATGGTGGGAATAAGAAGGGAAGGCTTAGGTCAAACTGCATAAGCACCACCGCCACTGCAGCTAAAAATCCCATTCTTATAATGTTCTGAGTTGAAAAAAGCTTGTTTTCTTGGTTTTCCATATTTATACTCTCCTTTTTTTGCCCATACAAAAGCAACCCTGAAATTCAACATTCGGGTTGCTACATATGCATACAAAAAAGAGTATGACAACATATGTAACTCTTCTTTCATCCAGACTATACTGTCGGTTTTGGAATCTAACCAAATCAAGGTTTATAAATATATAAACCTGCGCGGACTATACCGCCGGTCGGGAATTTCACCCTGCCCTGAAGAATTTCATATTACTTTTTATGGTTTTTTATTTTCTTGCCTCTAGTATACAATGTTTTTGGACTTATGTCAATATCATCAAATTACCATTGATAATCCTATTTTACTTCTTTCTACATCTACGCTTATTACCTTTACTTCCACTATATCACCGACACTTACTACATCAAGTGGATGTTTGATATATCTTTCAGCCATCTTGGAAATGTGAACAAGTCCATCCTGGTGTACCCCTATATCTACAAAGGCACCAAAGTCTACAATGTTTCTTACTGTACCCTTTAAAATCATTCCTTCTTCTAGATCTTTAATCTCTAATACTTCGCTATGAAGTATAGGTTTCTCCATATCCTCCCTAGGATCCCTTCCAGGTTTCTCAAGCTCTTTTAATATATCATTAAGGGTTATTTCTCCTATGTCAAGTTTTTCAGATATAGAAGATATATCATTTATTTTTTTGCTTATATCCTTTGTCTGATTACTGCTTATATCATCCTTATTGTAGCCTAGTTCTTTTAATAAATCCTCCGTTGCCAAGTAAGACTCAGGATGTATGCCAGTCCTATCTAAGGGGTTTGATCCATCCATAATTCTTAAAAATCCAGCACTTTGTTCAAAAGCCTTGGGTCCTAGACCCTTTACTTTTTTAATCTGGGTTCTTCTTTGGAATTTACCATTCTCTTCCCTATATAAAACTATATTTCTAGCTACGCTTTTCTTAATACCTGCTACGTACTCAAGCAAGGATACTGATGCCGTATTTATATCTACACCTACACTATTTACCGTATCTTCTACAACGCCTCCTAAGGTCTCTTCTAGTCTTTTTTGATTCATATCATGTTGATACTGGCCAACCCCTATCGACTTAGGATCAATCTTAACTAACTCTGCAAGCGGGTCTTGAATCCTCCTAGCAATGGATACGGCGCTCCTTACCCCCACATCATCTTTTGGAAATTCCTCAGCTGCAAGCTTAGATGCTGAATACACCGATGCTCCAGCTTCATTTACAATTACATAATGGATAGTCTTATCTATTTTTTTAATCATATCAGCTACAAACTTTTCACTTTCTCTAGAAGCTGTCCCATTACCTATGGCTATTAAATCAACATCATATTTTTCAATAAGATTCATTAGTATACGCTCAGATTTTTCTATCTCATTTCTTGGTGGTGTAGGAAATATTACTGTATCGTCTAGTTTTTTCCCTGTTCCATCTACTACTGCAATCTTACAGCCTGTACGGTAGGCTGGGTCTACCCCTAATACAACACGATTTTGTATAGGAGCCTGCATAAGTAGTTGATTAAGATTTTGCCTAAATACTATTAAGGCACCATCTTCTGCTTTTTCCGTAAGCATATTTCTTATTTCTCTTTCTATAGCTGGTGCTATTAGCCTCTTATAAGCATCCTCTATAACCTCTTTAATCACTACTATTATATTATCAAAATTGCATTTTATTATCTTATTTCCTAAATATCTATATACATCATCTTCACTTATCTCAATCTTTACTGAAAGAACCTTTTCTTTTTCTCCCCTATTAATGGCTAGTATTCTATGCCCTGGTATGGATTTCACTTCCTCATCATAGTCATAGTACATATCAAATACAGTTGATTCCTCATCATTCCTAGCCTTGGTAACTATACGACCTTTATTAAAGGTAAAATCCCTAATATAGCTTCTATAATCTGCGTTATCAGAGATGATTTCTGCTATTATATCCTTAGCCCCATCTAGTGCATCCTGGGCAGTTTCTACTCCCTTTTCCTCAGAAATATATTCTTTGGCCTGCTCTAAAGGATCTATATCCTCTTCCTGTGCCAAAATTAAATTAGCTAGGGGTTCTAGTCCTTTTTCCTTAGCTATTATAGCCCTCGTTCGCCTTTTAGGCCTATATGGTAGGTATAGGTCATCTACCTGGGTTATAGTTGTAGCCTTTTCAATCTTAGCCTTCAGCTCTGGTGTTAGGGCTTCCTGCTCCTTAATTGATTCAATAACCTGCTCTTTCTTAGCCTCAAGATTTCTAAGGTATTCTAATCTTTCATTGAAGTCACGTAATACCTCATCACTAAGGCTACCTGTAGCTTCCTTTCTGTATCTTGCTATAAAAGGAATTGTATTACCTTCATCTATTAATTCTATTGTATTTTTCACCTGCTTGGGCTTAAGTGATAATTCTGTTTGTAGTATTTTTATAATATCCATTTTTCCGCTCCTTATGTTTATAATCCCACTAGTATTATACAACTTGGGGGGACGGTTAACAAGTTTAGCTAGTAAAAGACTAGCTAAACTTGTTAACCGTCCCCCTCAAAAGCAAAAAAATAAGACCTTGATTACAATTTTGTAATCAAGGTCTTATTTTTTATCTAGAACCTTAATTCTTCATCTACCCAAACCCTGGCACCTATCTGGTCTGCCTGGATCATTTGCACTTGCCAGTTATTATCTAAAGTCTTAAAGTATTCTACCATTTCCCTTCTAAAGGCTACAACATTTTTGATTACAGCTATTAGACTAGGCCCTGCTCCGCTTAGGAATACTCCCTTAGCCCCGTGGTTACGTGATTCTTCCATTATTGCTCTCATATCCGGAATTAAATCTTCCCTATATGGCTGGTGGAATTTATCTTGCATGGCCATTGGTAGGTTATCCACATCTCCCGTTATCATGGTTGCTGCTAGAAGTGCTGCCCTGGATGAGTTAAATATCCCATCTTCCAGGGGTATTTCCTTAGGTAATACCTCCCTGGCAAGCTCTGTTGATAGTGTAAAATCTGGTATCATTACTGCAAAGGTAATGTTTTCGGCTACTGGAACCTTTACATATTTCATATCTTTTTCATCCATAGCTCCTATTGTCATACCGCCAAGTATGGCAGGTGTTGTATTGTCTGGATGCCCTTCTATTTGGGCTGCTATTTGCACTAGTTCTTCTTTGGAGAAGAAACTATGGCTCATAGCATTTGCTATGTGTAATCCTGCTACTATACAGGCTGCACTGCTACCTAGCCCTCTTGTATGGGGTATATGGTCTTGCTGGATTAATCTTATACCTGGAACTGGCTTTCCAATTATCTTATAGAACTTTTCTATGGTTTTGTATATAAGATTATTTTCATCTGTTGGAATATCCTTACTTCCTTCTTGTATAATTATTTCTAAACCCTTAGGAATTTCCTCTGCATAGACAATATTGTGTATTTGCAGGGCCATTCCAATACTATCAAATCCTGGTCCCATATTAGCAGTTGTTGCAGGTACTTTTACCTTTATCATCTATATCTCCTTATAAATCTTGTAAATAGAATTTATCGTGAATTGCCCTCATTGCTTTTTTCATATCTCCCTTATCAATAAGAACTGAAATCTTAATTTCTGATGTTGAGATCATGCTAATATTAATGTTTGCATCATACATAGCTTCAAACATGCGGGAAGCTATCCCTGTATTAGCTACCATCCCTGCTCCTACAACGGATACTTTAGCCACATCATGGTTATAGTCTACATCCTTTGCATCCCATCTTTCTAAGTTTTCTGATATGATTTCCTTAACTTGTGGGAACTGGGCCTCTGATACTGTAAAGCTAATATCTTTGGTACCATGACGACCAATTGATTGTAATATAATATCTACATTTATTTGATTTTTTGCAAAGGTTGAAAATATATCAAAAGCCTTCCCTGGCGTATCTTTAACCCCAATAATAGAAACTCTTGCTACATCATCATCTCCTGCTACACCACTAATTAACATTTTTTCCATGTTACATGCCTCCTTAACAATTGTACCTTCATCCTCAACTATACTTGAACGAACAACCATTTTTACCCTATGTTTTTTTGCTAATTCTACTGACCTATTATGAAGAACCCTCGCCCCTAGTGAAGCTAATTCTAGCATTTCATCGTATGTTATTTCATCAAGTTTTATTGCATCTTTAACAATTCTTGGATCCGATGTATAGATACCATCAACATCCGTATAAATCTCGCATAAGTCAGCATTTAGAACTGTGGCTAGAGATACTGCTGTAGTATCTGATCCTCCCCTTCCCAGAGTCGTAATATCATCATACCTATTCATACCCTGGAAGCCAGTTACCAAGACAATATTTTTACGTCCTAGTTCAAGCTTAAGTCTTTCACAGTCTATTCTTCTCATTCTAGAATTACCATATGTAGATGTGGTAATCATACCTGCCTGATGGGCATTAAGGGAAACCGCTGGATAACCCATTTCTAAAATAGTCATAGCTAACAATGCTACTGACTGTTGCTCTCCTGTTGAAAGAAGCATATCCATTTCTCTCTTAGATGGGTTAGGACTGATTTCTTCCGCTTTAGCAATTAGTTCATCTGTGGTATCTCCCTGGGCAGATAGTACAACCACAACGTCGTTTTTTCCATCATCATAAGTTTTAATAATTCTCTTTGCTACATTCCTCATTAAGTCTGCATCAGCTACAGAACTCCCACCGAATTTTTGTACAATTAACATATTATTTCCTCCCAATAATTAAGGCCTAAATAACTCATCCATTATTGTGTAACCTTCATATATATCCTTACCTGTTCCAGCTGCATAGCTTTCTCCATAATCTGCATTAGAATCTACTAATTTTGCATCTTTTTTNTAGATCATATAGGGTACTGGATCCATAGTATGGGTCCTTAGCCTAAGTGGTGTTGGATGATCTGGCATAATTAGTATCTTATAGTCTTGACCTGACCTGTCTAATGCATCTTTAATTGGATTTATAATTTCTTGATCTATTCTTTCTAATGATTTTATTTTACCATCTCTATCCTGTTGGTGTCCACACTCATCTGGGCCTTCTAAGTGTACATATACAAATCCCTTATCCTCTTCTAAGAGTGCTTTTATTGCTGCATCAGCTTTGCCCTTGTAATTTGTATCTACATTGCCTGTTACACCATCTACATCAATAGATTCTAATCCTGATGAAATTGCTATTCCCTTAATTAGATCAACTGCTGAAATTACTGACCCATCTACATCATATTTCTCTGTAAAAGATGAAAGGTTGGGTTTAGTTCCTTCCCCCCACAACCAAATAGAATTAGCTGGATTTAATCCTCTCTTTTTCCTATCTATATTAACAGGATGCTTGTTTAATAAGTCATAGCTCTTTTTCATTATGTCCCATATATAATCTGCATTGCTACCTTTAGGACTATACTTACCAATGGTTTTACCAAGGATATCATGAGGAGGAGTAAGGTCTACATCTATAGTTCCTTTGTCCCATACTAATATATGTCTATAACTTACACCTGTATAAAATTTTCTTATTTCATCTCCAAAGGCTTCTTCTACTGCTTTTATAAGAATATCTGCCTCTTCTGTTGTAATTTCATCCGAGCTATGGTCTAAAATCTTTTTATCCTCATAGGCTTCCTCTTCTTCTGTAAGGCTAACCAAATTAACCCTAAATGTAACATCAGATTTTTCTAAATCTATACCTACACTAATGGCTTCTAGGGGACTTCTACCAAAATCATATATTCTTGGATCATATCCCATTATTGCAAGGTTGGCTGTATCACTTCCTGGTAAACATCCCTCTGGAATCGTTGTAGCCATTCCAATAGTACTATAAGGAGCCATTGCATCTATATTGGGTGTATCTGCAAATTCTAGTGGAGTCTTACCCCCTAACTCTTCAATTGGCTCATCTGCCGCACCATCTATTAGTATTACGACACGTTTCATTTAAATCACTTACCCTTCAATTTAGCCTTCTATATTAATGCTACTAATTACATATGCATGATCTTTTAGTTTTTCAAACCTATCCTTTTGAAGATCTTCTTCATCTTCCTGTGTTATAAATGCTAATTCTTCTGGATAATCTTCATTTTCCACCCATTTTACACCAAGGAAGGTATCTTCAATAATTTCTTTTACCCCATCTTTTTTCTGTACCCTAACAAAGTATGATGCCGGGATTTTACCTGCTTCCATCATTTCTACCTTTTCCTTGCTCCAGTGGGAAATAATATTAATTCCTTTATGCTTAGCTGCTTCAACTATATCAGCTACTACCGCACTAGCTGTAGGCAGTTTACCTGCTCCCTTACCATAGAACATTACTTCTCCAATAACATTTCCTTTAATAAGTATAGCATTGAACACATCCTTAACTGGTGCAAGTGGATGCTCTAGTGGAATCATAACTGGTGATACACTTGCAAAAATCTCTTTACCCTTTCTTTTGCATCTTCCAAGAAGTTTAATTGTATATCCCATTTTGCTTGCGTACTCCATATCTCCCTTACTTATCTTGGTAATTCCTTCTGTTGGTATTTCTTCAAAGTTAACCTGTCTTGCAAATGCAAGAGAAGATAAAATTGCTATCTTACGGCAAGCATCATGGCCTTCAACATCTGCTTCGGGATCTGCCTCCGCATAACCAAGCTCCTGTGCTTCCTTTAAGACTTCCTCAAAAGGTCTACCTTCTTCTTCCATCTTGGTTAAAATAAAGTTAGTTGTACCATTTAGGATTCCTGTAATTTCATATATCTCGTCTGCTGTTAGGGATTCATTAAGGGGCCTTATAATAGGTATCCCCCCACCTACACTTGCCTCAAATAAAAAGTTAGTGCTATTTTCCTTAGCAAGTTGTAAAAGACCTGCACCATATTTAGCAACCAATTCCTTATTGGAAGTTACTACACTTTTTCCTTTTTCAAGGGCCTGCTTAACAAATGTATAGGCTGGTTCTAGCCCACCCATTACCTCAACAATAATATCTACATCATCGTCATTAATAATCTTATCAAAGTCATCTGTAAGTATATCCTCTATAGGATCACCTGGAAATTTCCTAAGATCTAGTACATGTTTAATGTTAATTTCACGGCCAGCCCTCATATTAATGCTTTCCTTATTTGTGTTAATTACTTCTACAACTCCAGATCCTACTACCCCATAACCTAATATTGCTATATTCACAAAATTTCCTCCTACTCTTTAGATAATACATTTATATTACGTATTCCATCTAGTTCATGTAATGTTGCAAGAAGCTTATCCATCTCCTGATTCATTGTTGCTGTTTGCATGCATATATTAATATGTGCAATTCCATGCATTGGAATCATTTGATTAATTGTAAGAACATTAGCTCCTGCTTCAGCTATTAAATTAAGTACATCAGATAACCTACCTGATTCATCTTCAAGTTCAATTAAAATAGTTATTGTTTGGCCCTGGGACTTATCTATAAATGGAAATACAGAGTCTTTGTATTTATAGAATGAACTACGGCTTATATTAACCTTGTCCGTTGCTTCCTTAACTGTTTTAACCTTTCCTTTTTCTAATAGCTCCTTAGCTGCTACAACATCCAAAAATACTTCAGGCAAAACATCTTTATTGACAATATAGTATTTTATTTTTTTCTTCATAAATCGCTCCTTGTTCGCCAGAGGTATACATTTGTTTTTGATATAGAGAATATAACATATGTATATTTATAAATCAAGTTTTTTAAAGCTTAAAATCCATCTTTTTATTTTTTCTATCATCATGCACAAGTTTACCTATTATTTGCCTTATTTTTGTGCATTTTTTTCGGTATTTCCCCTATATAAAATCAAAAAACTGGCTTAGGTAGAATTTACTTACCTAAACCAGTACCTGTATTTTATTCTATTCTTCTAGCATTTTCTTAATTAGGTTTTGATCACTGTCACTTACTAGTTTATCTATATCTAATAGAACAATCATGCGGCCTTCTTCTTTTGCAACACCACTAATATATTCCTGCTCTGTCCTAGATGCAATGATACTAGGTGCATCTTCGATTTCACTTTCGGATATATTTAATATTTCAGAAACATTGTCAACTATAAATCCTACATCAGTTTCTTCACCTTTAATTATAATTATTTTTGTATCTTCATCTATTTGCTCACTTTTCATATTAAAGCGAGTTCTTAGGTTATATATGGGATAAATATCTCCACGTAAGTTAACAATTCCTTCAATGTAATTGGGCGTTTCTGGTACCTTACGTATTTCTTGATGATGCACTATCTCAACTACCTTAATAATATCGATACCATACTCCTCTTTACCAAGCTTAAAAACTACTATCTGCCGCATACTCATTCTTCCTCCTATTCATCTGTGCTACGAATCCACTTTAAATATGAGTTAATAAATACATCTATTGATCCATCCATAACAGCATCTACATTTCCTACCTCTTCGTTAGTTCGATGATCCTTAACCATATTATATGGATGGAAAACATAGGATCTTATTTGGCTCCCCCATCCTATTTCTTTCTTTTCACCGCGGATCCCTTCTAGTTTTTCTATTCTTTCTTTCTCTTCTTTTTCAAATAATTTTGCCCTTAGCATTTTTAGTGCATTTTCCCTATTTTGGATTTGTGAACGCTCATTTTGACATTGTACTACAATCCCCGTTGGAACGTGAGTCATTCTAACTGCTGAATCAGTTGTATTTACATGCTGACCACCTGCACCAGTAGAACGATAAGTATCTATACGGACATCTTCCATAGATAACTCTACCTCTACATCATCTGTAATTTGGGGTATAACATCGCAGGATACAAAAGATGTATGCCTTCGGCCTGATGAATCAAATGGTGATATACGAACCAGCCTATGGATTCCGCTTTCTGATTTTAGGTAACCATATGCATTATCACCGTCTATCTTAAGTGTTACAGACTTGACTCCTGCTTCATCTCCAGGTAGGTAATCTAATACTTCCAAATCATAACCCTGTTTCTCAGCCCATCTTGTATACATCCTAAGTAGCATATTTGCCCAGTCGCATGCCTCTGTACCACCTGCACCTGCGTGGATAGATAATATAACGTCATTTTGATCATATTCTCCATCTAACAAGGTACTGATTCTCATCTTTTCATATCTCTCAAAAAAACTCCCTGCTTCCCTCTTTGCTTCTCCTGCAATATCTTCTTCATAATCTTCCATTGCCATTTCAATTAGGGTTACTGTATCTTCATATTGGCTTAGCAACTTGTTGTAATCTTCTATCTTAGACTGGATTCCTTTAATCTGGCGCAAGATATTCTGCGCCTTGTCCATATCATCCCAAAAATCCGCTGCACCTGATTCCTCTTCCATGGATTTAAGCCTAGATTTTAGTCCTGAAATGTCAAAGAGAGTTCCCCATCTCTTGTATTTTTTCCTCGTAAGGTTGTAATTCTGATGTTAATTGATCAAGTTCTAACATGCTATCAACTCCTTTTAATTTCTTCCACAGCAGTGTTTGTATTTTCTACCGCTACCGCATATACAGGGCTGGTTTCTTCCTACTTTTTCGACTTCACGACGTGCTGGTTCTTTTTCTGCACTATCATCTTGCCTACTTGTAGAAGTTGGTTTTACCACATGTTCACGTTTAATTTCTTGGTTTTCAGCTATCCTTACATGATACATAGCCCTAGTAACATCTTCCTTAATAGCGTAGCTCATTTCTTCGAACATATCAAAACCAGCAAATTTATACTCTACTAGTGGGTCTCTTTGCCCATAAGCCGTAAGCCCTATACCCTGGCGCATTTGCTCCATATTGTCTATGTGATCCATCCACTTTTGGTCAATTATCTTAAGTAGGATTACACGCTCAATTTCCCTTACTTGTTCTCCTAATTCTCCTTCTCTTTCATCGTATAATTTTGCAGATGCATCATACAATGTTTCTATAAGCTCCTCAACGGTTAAGTCACTTCTTTCTTCCTTAGGAAAGCTAATACCTTCTAATGGTATTATTGGATATAGATTTTTCATCATTTCATCTAAATCCCACTCCTCAGCATATTCTATCCCAGCTGTATAGGATTCTACTGTATTTTCTATAACACTTTTAACCATAGATAATATATTCTCTTTTAGGTCCTCATTCCTTAAAGCCATATATCTTTCATCGTAGATAACTTCCCTTTGCTCATTCATAACCCTATCATACTCAAGTAGGTGTTTACGCATACCAAAGTTGTTACTTTCGACTTTTTTCTGCGCTCTTTCTATTGCATTTGATAGCACCTTATGTTCAATAGGCTCATCATCCGGAAGCCCTAGTGTATCAAACATCTTAAGTGTTGCTTCTGGTGTAAACAGGCGCATTAAATCATCTTCTANAGAAAGATAGAATCTTGATTCTCCTGGNTCACCCTGTCTACCTGCACGCCCACGTAACTGATTATCAATACGTCTTGATTCATGACGCTCCGTACCAATAATCTTAAGGCCACCTAGTTCGGTAACCCCATCTTCTAGTTTAATATCCGTACCACGACCAGCCATGTTAGTTGCAATAGTTACGCTATTTTTCATACCTGCATTAGCAACAATATCAGCTTCCCTAGCATGATATTTAGCATTTAATACTTCATGAGAAATTCCACGTCTTCTTAGTAACTTGCTTAAAAGTTCTGATGTATCTATATCTACTGTACCTACTAGTACTGGTTGTCCTTTTTTATGTGATTCTTCAATATCATTTACAACAGCATTGAATTTTGCTTCTTGGGTTTTGTAAACTACATCTGCATGATCCTTACGAATCATCGGCTTATTTGTTGGGATTACTATAACGTCCATTCCGTAGATATCTCGGAATTCTCCCTCCTCAGTTAAGGCGGTACCCGTCATCCCTGATTTCTTAGTATACTTATTAAAGTAATTCTGGAATGTTATAGTAGCAAGGGTTTGACTTTCCCTTTGAACTTCTACCCCTTCCTTAGCTTCAATAGCCTGGTGGAGCCCATCTGAATATCTTCTACCACTCATTAAACGGCCTGTAAATTCGTCTACAATAACAATTTCATTGTCCTCACTTACAATATAATCCTTCTCTACATGCATGGAGTTATGTGCCTTAAGAGCATTGTTAATATGATGCTGAATATCCATATTTTCTGCATCTGCAAGGTTTTCAAGGCCAAAATATTGCTCTGCTTTCTTTACCCCATCTGCTGTTAGGTTTACGGATTTCTGCTTTTCATCATAAATGAAATCCCCTTCTTCTTCGATTTCCTCACGCATTAAGGTATTCATTGCTGTTTCTTCCCCTAGAAGACGGCCTTTTTTAAGTCTACGAACAAATATATCAGCTGCCTTATAAAGGTGGGTAGATTTTGAACTGCTACCTGATATTATTAGTGGTGTTCTAGCCTCATCAATTAATACAGAGTCTACCTCGTCAATAATTGTATAGTGAAGCTCTCTTTGAACCATTCTATCTGCATAAAGCACCATATTGTCTCTTAGGTAATCAAAACCAAATTCATTGTTTGTTCCATATGTTATATCACAATTATAGGCTGCTCTTTTCTCATCCTTTTCCATACCATTAAGGATACATCCTACGCTTAAACCTAAAAATTCGTGAACCTTACCCATTTCCTCTGAGTCACGCTGGGCAAGATATCCATTAACAGTAACAACATGTACACCCTTGCCTTCCAGTGCATTTAAGTAAGCAGGCATAGTTGCAACGAGAGTTTTCCCCTCTCCAGTCTTCATCTCAGCAATACGGCCATGATGAAGAATAATTGCTCCTATTATCTGAACCCTAAAATGCTTTATTCCCAAAACCCTCCATGCTGCCTCCCTAACCACAGCATAGGCTTCTGGCAAAATATCATCCAGTGTTTCTCCTTTACCTAGTCTATCTCTAAACTCATCAGTCTTAGCTTGTAACTGCTCATCT
>JGI24707J26582_10002760_pt1 | contig 13022 bp, 12 predicted proteins | sample BioPla1DNA1_FD_26582 | JGI IMG/M metagenome (IMG submission 26582) | reverse complement strand
AAAGTAGTGTTCCCCGATAGCTCAGTCGGTAGAGCAGATGGCTGTTAACCATCGAGTCGCAGGTTCGAGTCCTGCTCGGGGAGCCATTTTTTTATCTAAAAACCGGAGTCATTTTTTTTATATATATAAAAATTTTAATAATTTTGCAGGGATTAGGTAATTGTTCTAGAAATTATATAGAAGAAATTATATAAATTAATTAAAGGGGAGCTGTAAATGAAAAAGAAGAAAATGAGTCTCCTGTTACTGGCTCTGGTAATAATCCTTACCATCCCGGTTATAGGAGCAGAAGAACCAGTTGCTGTTATTATCAATGGAAATAAGGTCACTGTTGATGAGGTTGATGAGGCTATTGATCTGAAAGGTTTAATAAATACATTATATCAGGTCGACCAACAATTTTTACAGGTATTACTGCAAACTGAAGCAGGTTCAGTATTATTGAATGAATATAGAAAGACTTATCTGGAAGATATCATAATGCGTAAACTCCTGGAAGAGGATGTAGTCAATAAAAATATAACTTTGACAGCTGAAAAGAAAGAAGAGATTTTTAATGACCATTATGAGTACTTTTTATTGCAGAACCAGCTCACTGAAGAGCAGTTTGTTAATATCCTGAATATGCAGGGGATTGGCGGCCTGGCTGACTATAAGGCCTTATTCATGGAACAGAATGAAATGGTATTACTGATTAACGAATTACAGAGCAGTATTATTGATTCAGTAGAAGTTTCTGATGCTGAAATAGAGGAATACTATAATAATAATAAGGCTGGATTTACTGTTGAAGAACAGGTTCAAGCCAGCCATATCCTGGTTGAAGATGAGGCTACAGCAAAAGAAATCCTTGACAAACTAAATAGTGGTTCCGATTATGCAGAACTGGCTAAGGAGTATTCCATAGATGGTTCAGCCAGCCAGGGTGGGAATCTAGGTTTCTTCCCCAGGGGCAGAATGGTAAAACCCTTTGAAGAGGCAGCCTTTGCCCTGGAGGTTGGAGAAATCAGCGGGATTGTAAAAACTGATTTTGGTTATCATATAATTATGGTGACTGACAGGCAGGAAGCTGGAACCATTAGCCTTGAAGAAAGCAGGGATAATATCCGGGATACTCTCTTACACCAGAAGCAAATGGAGACCTTAAGGAATTATTTAATTGAACTGAGAGAGAATGCTGTAGTAGAGATTTTGTTATAATATAATTGGGAAAAAAACACCCTGGCTTTTTTAGCCAGGGTTTTCTTGTGGGAAGGGATCTTTTATTTTTTTTATATTTCCCCGAATTATCTCTTTTATACAGGCAGGTGTTAATTTTTGCTATGAAAATATTTTAGTATTTTAAAATTCCTTGCAGGATAATTTTATATTACAGCGAATATATATAAGTAATTAATGCATAATATACAAACTAAGCATTAGTGATTATTAATTTAAAGGCAGCTGGGTTAAGGGCAGGAACAAATAATTATACAGGGATTTATATTTTTCTTAGTTTATTAAACTATTTTTATCTAGCCTTGAAAAATTATACATGCGGAAACAGGAGGAAAGAAGATGAGTTTTAAAAAGAAATCAGTTTTAATCATCAGTTTTTTGTTGGTGGTTTTAACAGCTAATGTAGTGATGGCAAAGACATATATAGTGGGAACAAGTGCAGATTTCCCGCCCTTTGAGTATGTAGAAGAAGGTAAGTATGTAGGTTTTGATATTGAATTGATAAGGGAGATTGGCAAATTAAAGGGTTTTGAGGTGGAGGTAAGGGATTTAAGTTTTGACTCCCTGATTCCAGCTCTGAAGACAGGGAATATAGATATTATTATAGCTGCCATGACCATTACAGAGGAGAGACAGCAGGTAGTTGACCTGTCCATGCCCTATTATTCAGCCAATCAATCAGTAATTGTCCGGGAAGGTTCCGATAAAAACCTGACAGTCCTCTATGGAAATCATAATATTGGTGTTCAGACTGGAACAACTGGAGATCTGTGGGTTACCGAGAATCTGAAGGATACAGGAATCCTTACCGGTTCGGTAAAGCGTTATGATACCTTTGTTTATGTAATCAATGACCTGATTAATGGTAATCTCGATGCTGTTGTACTGGATACCCCTGTTGCCAGGAGGTACAGCCAGCTGAGGCCGGTTACAATCACAGCTGAGATTTTCACTGGTGAGGAATATGGTATAGCAGTTGATAAAGGTAATACCAAGCTGCTCAATTTAATTAATGAAGGTATTGAAGAACTCATCGAGAATGGAACCATGGATAAACTGATTGACAAATATTTCTAGGGCTGGTTCTTTGATTTCCAGGATGGTTTCTTTGCTTAAAAAGGGGTAATTGTTTATTCTTTAATTTTTCTTCCTTAAAGTTAATCTCTTTCATAAAGGTTTAAAGTATTCTTACTTTAAACCAATTTTTTCTGCTATAGGTATAGATACTATAGCATTAAGTTAATTTACTGGAGAGGGTGTTTTGTCATAGATAAGTTTAAAGTGATTCAACAGGCCTTGCCATATTTATTGGAAGGAACTCTTGTTACAATTAAATTAGCCAGTATCAGTCTATTACTTGGTTTTTGCCTGGGATTACCCATGGCCTTTGGCCAGGTTTACGGTAATAAAGTGATCAGGGGGATAATCTCTGTCTATGAACGGATAGCCCGCAGCATTCCCCTCCTGGTTATCCTTTTCCTCATTTTCTATGGTTTACCGGCAGTGGGGATCAGGATACCGGCCTTTACTTCATCTATATTGGCCCTGGGGTTACGGGGAGCTGCCTATCAGTCCCAGATATATAGGGGGGCCATTCAATCGGTCAGCGGGAGTCAGATGAGGGCTGCCCTTTCCCTGGGCATGAACAGGCTTACTGCCTTCATTTACGTCATCCTGCCTCAGGCAGTGAGGGCTGCCATACCTCCGATAGGTAATGAGGCGGCCATTGTTTTAAAGGATACTTCGACGGTTTACGCCATCGGTGTCAGCGAATTGTTGAGACAGGGCCACTATTTTATCAGTACAGGTAGTGATCCTATGACTATTTATTTAGCAGTAGCCTTTATATATCTGGTAATGACTATTTTTATAAAGGGTTTACTAGCTCTGTTTGAAAGGAAATACAGGATACCAGGAATTGGAATAGAGGGTGAAAGTTAGTGAGCAAACATCTGTTAAGAGTAGAAAATATATATAAGAGTTTTGGAGATAATGATGTATTAAGGGGCATCTCCTTTCATCTGGATAAGGGAGAGACCAAGGTTATAGTAGGCCCAAGCGGGACCGGAAAGAGTACCATTTTGAGTCTGATAAACATGCTGGTGCCGCCTGATAAGGGGCATATTTATCTGGAGGATATAGATATTACCAGGACCAGGGATGTCCATAAGATAAGGCAGAATATAGGCTTTGTTTTCCAGGATTTCGGCCTCTTTAACCACCTTACGGCAAAGGGTAATGTTATGATAGGTTTGACAAAGGTAAAGAAGATGGGCAAGAAAGAGGCAGAAGAGATTGCCATGGAGGAACTGAGACGGGTGGGGCTGGAGAATTTTGCTGACCAATATCCTGCCCAGTTGTCCGGCGGGCAGAAACAGAGGGTCGGTATTGCCCGGGCCCTGGCTATGAGGCCAAAACTCATCCTCTTTGATGAGCCTACCTCTGCCCTTGACCCTGAATTGACGGGAGAGGTATTGAATGTCATGAGGAAATTGGCCACTGAAGGGATGACCATGCTGATTGTTACCCATGAGATGGGTTTTGCCCGTACTGTAGCAGATGAGCTAATCTTTATGGAAGATGGGGTAATCCTGGAACAGGGGCTGCCGGAGAAATTATTTACTAATCCGGAACATCCCAGGACCAGGGAATTCCTCTTTAAATTAACGGATTTATATAATGAAGGTGAAAGATGATGTTTCTGGGTTCATTGCTGGAAGGTTTACAGAAGACTTTTGCCATCTTTCTGGCCAATTACCCTGCTTTATTACGGGGACTGACAGTAACCATCTACCTGACCATAATAACCAGTATTGGAGGTATAATACTGGGTACCCTGCTGGCCCTGGGCAAGATATATGGTAATAAGTTTATTTCCGGAATAGTAACTGTATTTATAGGGTTGATTCAGGGTACTCCCCTCCTGGTACAGCTTTTTGTCATCTATTATGGTTTGCCGGCATATGGGATAAGGTTAACTCCCATAACTGCTGCCCTGATTAGTTTTACCATAAACAGCGGGGCTTATCAGGCAGAATATCTGCGGGGTTCCATTCAGTCTGTCAGCTCCGGACAGTTAAAGGCAGCCTTATCCCTGGGTATGACCAGGTGGCAGGGAATATTTTATGTTATCCTGCCCCAGGCCTTGCGGAGGGTTATTCCTTCCTGGACCAATGAGTTTATCTATCTTTTGAAATATACTTCACTGGCCTATATTATTACTGCTCAAGAGCTGATGGGAGAAGCCAGGATAATTGCCAGCAGGAATTATGAGTTTTTTAAGACCTATCTGCTGGTGGCCTTTATCTATCTGCTTCTGGTGCTTCTTTTTACCCGTTTTTTCCGGCGGATAGAGAGAAGGTTTACCATACCTGGTTTTGAATTTAAGAGATAATTTAAGGGATAATTATAAAATTAAATAAGAGCTTATATCATTACTGGGGGTGCCTGCGGGCTGAGATTATACCCTGATTACCTGATCCAGATAATGCTGGCGTAGGGAAGTAATGAATGGTAGTCTTTTAAACCATTGATTTCTTTATGTCAGTATAGGGGATCAATGGTTTTTGTTTTTTCTAAACAAAATCTATTTTTATAAATAATTTCTACAGGAAAGGGAGGTAGAGGGAGATGAAGAGGGATATTTTTTTAAACACCGGGCTGTATTGTATAACGGCTGAGAAGCTTTCCAGGGGCAGGACCAATATCCAGGTGGTCAGGGAAATGCTGGCAGCTGGTATCAGGATAATTCAATACCGGGAAAAGGAGAAAAGCATGAGGGATAAGTATCAGGAATGCAGGGAGATACGGGAATTGACCAGGAAATATGGGGCTGTCTTTATTGTCAATGACCATGTGGACCTGGCCCTGGCTGTAGGGGCCGACGGGGTACATATCGGCCAGGAGGATCTGCCTATTGAAATAGTCAGTCACCTGGCAGGGGATGAGATGCTTATCGGTGTATCCACCCACTCAGCAGAAGAGGCAGAGGATGCGGTGAGGAGAGGTGCTGATTATATCGGTGCCGGGCCCATATTCCCTACGGAGACAAAGGAAAATGCCGGTGAGCCTGCCGGCCTGGGCTATCTGGAATATCTTGCCCGTAATATTGATATCCCCTTTGTGGCCATTGGCGGTATTACAGAGGAGAATATTATTGATGTCTATAGGGCAGGTGCCAGGTGTATCAGCCTGGTTTCGGAGATAGTGGGGGCAGAGGATATAGGGGTGAAGGTTGCCAGCCTGAGGCGGAAATTGGGGATAGATGCAGAGTAGGCAGCGCCCAGGCAGAGGTTTACTTTCTGACTTAATTTTATGTTGATTAATAATTAAGAAGGGAGGGAGGGGATGTGGATATGAAAATCTCAAGCAGGAGAATGGCCCTGGCTGGGCTTTTCATTGCCCTGGAGGTTTTATTGTCAGGCACTTCCATTCCTGTGGGGCCAAGCAGGGTAATGCCTTTACAGCATACCCTTAATGCTGTCTGCGGTATTTTACTGGGGCCATGGTATGCAGCCCTGGCCGGCTTTTTTACTGCTGTCATCAGGGTATCACTGGGTACAGGTACAATTTTTGCCTTTCCAGGCAGCATATTTGGTGGCCTGGTAGTAGGCTTTTTTTACAGGTCTTTCAAAAGAGATGAAGCTGCTTTTACAGAACCGCTGGGAACTGCTTTAATCGGCGGTGTGCTCAGCGGCCTTATATTTGCACCTGCCATAGGTGCAGCAAGTAGTATCTGGTATTTTGTCTATATCTTTGCCTTGAGCAGTGTACCGGGTGCTGTCCTGGGATTTTTCCTTATAAAAGTGCTCCGAAAAATATTACCGGAAAAATTATGGGAGGGATTATGATGATTAAGAAGGCTTTGACCATAGCCGGTTCGGACTCCGGCGGAGGAGCTGGTATTCAGGCTGATTTGAAGACTTTCTCAGCCCTGGGTGTGTATGGTATGAGTGTGATTACAGCAGTTACAGCCCAGAATACGAGAGGGGTTCTGGCGGTGGAGGATATCTCAGCTGAAGTGGTGACAAAACAGCTGGATGCTGTTTTCAGTGATATCCAGGTTGATGCCGTAAAGATAGGGATGGTGTCAAATGCGGAAACTATCAAGGCCATAGCAGGGGGACTGGAGAAATGGAAAGCAAAAGGGGTAGTCCTGGATCCGGTGATGGTTTCCGAGACCGGCAGCCTGTTGCTGGAGGAAGAGGCAGTTTCTATATTGGTGGAATATCTGTTTCCCCTGGCAGCTATCATAACACCCAATCTATATGAGGCATCTGTCCTCCTGAAGAGGGAAATTAATACAGTGGAAGAGATGGAAGAGGCGGCTGCTGAACTGTACTACCTGGGTTCCAGCCCGGTCCTGCTGACAGGAGGGCATCTTGGTGATAATAGGGATGTGAGCAATCAAGATGGGGATAAGGGGGGTTCTGTTGCAGCCAGGGCGATAGATGTATATTTTGACGGAAAATCTTTAAAGCGGTATGAGGCGGAAAGGATTGAGACCCGGAATACCCATGGAACAGGGTGTACCTATTCATCGGCTATTGCTGCCTACCTGGCCCGGGGATTTGGACTGGAGGAAGCCATCGGGAAGGCCAAAAACTATATCACCGGAGCCATCAGGCAGGGTCTTGATATCGGCCATGGCCCTGGTCCGGTAAACCATTTTCACCAATTCTGGCCTTGACTATTTGTCCTGTCCTGGCTTTTATGGATTCCCCTGTGTTAAACAACTTGATTAAGGGAATGGAAATACCTGAGCAGGAATATTTGAGAAAGGAGTGGGAAGATTGGAAAAAGAGGCCCTTGTAAATGAAATCATCGGGAATTATGAGAGATTGAAAAAGGTGAGTCCTTTGATCCAGCAGATTACCAATTATGTCTCCATGTATGAGCAGGCCAATATTACCCTGGCTGCCGGAGCCAGGCCGGTTATGACAGAATGTCCTGCAGAATTTGAGGAAATAACCGCCCAGGCTGATGCCCTCCTATTAAATATAGGTACCAGCAATGAAAAACGCAGGGAGGCCATCCTGCAGGCCAATGAGATTGCCGGAGAATATAGGGTGCCGGTGGTCCTGGACCCGGTGGGTGCCGGAGCAAGTACCTGTTTAAGGGAACTGGCCCTGGAATTGCTGGAGTCCGGTAATATAAGTATTGTGAAGGGTAATGCCGGTGAAATATTCTCTTTAGCAGGAATCCAGCTCAGCGGAGGAGTTTCGGGAGTGGATTATGTGGGAGAGGATATAACGGAACTTCCTCCAGAGGAACTGAAAAAACTGGTGGAGTTTGCCGAGAAGTATAAACTTCTTGTTGTAATAACAGGGGAAAAGGATTTACTGATAGATAGGGACTACCAACTCATCTGTTCCAATGGTGTCCAGCTTCTGGGGGAGATTACAGGGAGCGGCTGTATGGCAGGGTCATTGGTGGCCTCATATCTGGCCGTCAGTGCCAGTCCCTTGCTTGCTGCCCTGACCGGGATAAGTATCCTTGGTATTAGTGCCGAACTGGCAGCCAGGGAAGCCTCCGGCCCCGGTACTTTCCGCATCATGCTCCATGACCAGGTTGCCGGCCTGGATACTGCAGAAATAAGGGAAAAACTGAAGTTAGAGTTTATTGAACTGGTGTAAAAAACAAAGAAGCTGTATAAACAGCTTCTTCGTTTTCTCCAGGTAAATTTTAAGTGACCTGTTCTGTTATTATCTTTTCAGTATCCTGGACTGAAGAAAAGATGTCTCCAATGGTCTGCATGTGATAGGCCATGGTGGAGGCAAATTCCTCACAGGAAGCAGCAGTTTCCTGAGATAATGCTGCAGTTTTATTGATGAGCTGGAAAACTTCATCTTTATCATCTCTCATTTTATCTAAAGAATCATCAACAGCCCTTATTTCTCTACTGATAACATTTATGGAATTTACTACCTTGTTGAGGGTCTGGCTGGCATTATTGATAGCATTACTTTCTTCAGTTATGGAAGATTTCAGTTCCTCTATTTTTTCCCTGATAATATGATAGTGTTGGTTGAATTCTTCTATTGAATCACTGATATCAACAGTATATTGTTCTATCTCGTTGGCCATTTGCTTAAATTCATTGGCGATAACCATGAATCCCCGGCCGTTGACACCTGCCCTGGAAGCCTCTATCGAGGCATTTAGAGCCAGTATATTGGTATGTTTGCTTATATTATTGATAATATTTATAAAATCATTTATGTTGTTTAATATATTTGAAAAGTGATGAAAGGTAGTGAATACCCTGTCAAAGACAGCTGAAGTTGTGTTAATCTTCTCCTGTAAGTGTTTTACAGACTCCAGTCCAGAGTTTCTTAAAATATTGATACTTTCTGCATTGTTTATAATATTGTTATAGTTATTATGGATATTATCCATATAATTGGAGAGTTCATTAATCTTTTTTGATATTAACTGCAGTTCTTCAGCCTGAATATTGATCGGTTTTGAAATATCTTCCAGGCTGCGAAAAATTACATTAATTTTTTTATAGCTTTTTTCCGATAGAGAACAAACCCTGTTTAAGTTGTACTTAACCTTTTCATAGACTATCCCTGTAGGTTTTTCCTTTGTTTCTATATTTTTTTCTTCTACATATACTGCAGCTATTTCTTTTATTGCTGCAGTCTCTTTTTCTAGTCCTGTAGTTTTTTCTTTAACTTCTGATTGGGTTTTCTGTATTTGCTGAGTCTTTTTCCCATAAAACCCTTTAGTTAAATATGTAGTGCTTAAACTACACAAATACCCTATAATCACTAAGGGGAGAATTGAGAATTCTGTATAAAATATTTTGATGAATCTGGCGACAATTAAAGTGATGATGGTCAGGAAAACAGGTATTGTAACCCAGGGTTTATTGAAAATGGAATTGCTTTTGGGGGGATAGGCCATTCCAGGGCTTCATGGAGGTGTTCTTCCTTAAAATCAGGCCAGTAGTCATTTATGACATAAAAGTCTGAGTAAATGGATTGGACCGGTAAGAAGCCGCTGAGCCTCCTCCGCCCGCCCCAGCGGATAATCAGGTCAATCCGGGAGACATCATTTGAACAGATTAAATCCTGTATCTGGTTTTTGTTTTTTGCCCTGTATAGGTTGAGTAAATCCCAGTGCCAGCCGTAATTGACCAGGAAATTGACCTTGATACCCCCTTTACCAAAGGTTTTCCTCCTGGTATAGGGCAATAACTCTTCAGGAAACATGGGAGATTGGCTATTTCCGATGACCCTTAGTTCTGCATCCTCCCTGGAGAGCATTTTGACAGCAGCTATACAGGCCTGTACGAAAGCCTGGTATTGTTCCCTGGGCCTTTTGGTATTATCGGTGGTAAAGCCATAATAGGTCAATTCCTTAACACCCAGTTTCCTGCATAATCTGAATAGCTTAAGGCCCGGCTCCAGGCCCCGGGCATAGCCCTCTTCCTTTGACAGGCCATTGGCCTGAGCCCATCTGCGGTTGCCGTCGGGAATTACACCAATATGCTGGGGAATTCTCATTTTCATCAACTACCTTTCTTTTGTTTTTTGTCTCTTATCTGGCCCCGGGAGATGATTGCACCAGTTTATTTTTTACAGGTATATTATGGATTATTATTATAGATTTTATTTATTAAATGGATTCTATTTATAAAACAGTCTATTAAAAAAAATAGTAGGAAAGGGAAAAAGACAGGCTGGCTCTTGCATTTTCTGCTGATATATAATATAATGTTTAACAAACTCAATAAAAAGAGACGATGAACAGGAAGAGTAGATATATGCCTATGTTGCAGAGAGCCGGTGGTTGCTGGGAACCGGTCATAGGATATATTGAATCCGCCTGGGAGTTATATAGGAAAACCTTATTGTAAGGGTTAACTATATTCGGCTGGGTCCGTTAGCACTGAAAGAGTGGTCTTATTATTTATACCTGTTTATTTGGTATAAAGGGAGATCAGAAGGGTGGCACCACGGGAATGATGCTCTCGTCCCTTTTACAGGGAGGGGAGTTTTTTTATTTATGGACAGATAAAAATAGTATTGGAGGGATGATAGATGCTTGATTTACGCTTTGTCAGGGAAAATCTTGAGCTGGTTGAAGAATCTTTAAGGAAGAGGGGCGACAAACTCTCCCTGGAAAATTTCCGGGAGATGGAAGCAGAAAGAAGAAAGATACTCACAGAGGTTGAGAATTTAAAGCACAGGAGAAATGTAGTCTCTGATCAAATAGGGGAATTGAAGAGGAAGGGAGAGGATGCCAGTGAGATTATTGCTGAGATGCAGGACCTCTCCAGGAAGGTCAAGGAATATGATGAAAGGCTGAAGGAACTGGAGACAGCTATCAATGGGACCTTGATGCTTATCCCCAATATCCCCCATGAGAGTGTGCCTGTAGGCAATACTGATCAGGATAATGAGGAGGTTTTCCGTTGGGGAGAGCCGAGGGATTTCTCCTTTACCCCCAAGGCCCACTGGGATCTGGGTGAAGAGCTGGATATCCTGGATTTTGAGAGGGGAGCCAAGGTTACCGGAGCCCGCTTTACTTTCCTGAAAAATGCCGGAGCCCGGCTGGAAAGAAGCCTTGTCAATTTCATGCTGGATTTACATGTTGAAAAACACGGCTATAAGGAGGTGTTCCCGCCTTTCCTGGTCAATGCAGCCAGTGCGACGGGAACAGGCCAGCTGCCCAAATTTGCAGAGGATATGTTTAAATTAGAGGGAATGGACTATTACCTCATTCCGACAGCAGAGGTTCCAGTAACCAACCTCTACCGGGAGGAGATCCTGGAAGAGAAGCTTCTACCGATTTATCATGTAGCCTATAGTGCCTGTTTCCGGGCTGAGGCAGGTTCTCATGGCCGGGATACCAGGGGGATTATCAGGCAGCACCAGTTTAATAAGGTGGAGTTGGTGAAGTTTGTTAAACCAGAGGATTCCTATGCAGAATTGGAGAAATTAACAGCTGATGCAGAAGAGGTATTACAATTGCTGGAATTACCTTACAGGAAGGTTGTTTTATGTACCGGGGATTTGACCTTTTCTTCGGCCAAAACCTATGACCTGGAGGTCTGGCTGCCAGCCTATAATGATTATAGGGAAATCTCTTCCTGTAGTAATTTTGAGGATTTTCAGGCCAGGAGGGCTGGAATCAGGTATCGGCGGGAAGAGGATGGGAAAACAGAATTTGTTCATACACTGAACGGTTCTGGCCTGGCTATCGGCAGGACCCTTGCGGCTATAATGGAGAATTACCAGAATGAAGATGGCAGTATTACAGTGCCTGAAGTCCTAAGACCATATATGGGGACAGATCTTATCCGGTAAAAATAAATATATGGAGATAAAAAGAAGAAAAAACAGGTATTTTTTATAATATGTCGAACTATAGAAATAACTATAATACTTCAGGAGTTATCCTTCTTGCAAGGGGGGTAACTCCTGTGTATTACCTTCCTTTATTTGATAAAAACAATTCAAAATATTTAGAAAGGAGGAAAGATTTGTGTTATTTAAGATGAAAGAAAAGGCCTATTTTAAATCCCTGAAGTGGAGGTTTAGCCTGGTCCTGATCTTAATATTAACAATTATTCTGGTTTCTTTAGGGGTCACTATCTTTTATTATGCTTCTGGAATAGTGAAAGATCAGGTTAATGAGAAGATCCTTTTGCTGAGTAATAATTATAAAGATAGTGTAAGCAATCTCTTGGGCAGGATTGATGAACAGCTTAATATCATAGCAACAGATAATTCAGTTTATAATTACCTGGAGTTGCTTTTAATTATGTATCCCGGTGAAGAGGCAACAGAAGCTGAACTGGATAATTTTTTTAGCTTTATGGATTCCATGACCTATACCCAGTATACTGCTGCCAATCAGGTTGATAGACTGATTAGCCAGCTAAAGCATACTAAANTTGCTTATGCAGCCCTGGCTGATGGGTTAACTGTGTTGGATTCCCGGGTGAAATCCTTTGAAGATAGCGGGAAAGCTGATCAATATGTTAGGAAAAGGCTGGCCAGGGAATATTACAGGGATATAGAATTTGGCCAGATAATTAAGATTGAAGGAGAGGCACTTTTACTTTATAGCAAACCTGTCCTGGACAGGCATTCCAATGATATTATCGCCTATCTGGTGGTAGGGTTTTCTCCGGATTTAATTAATACTGCTTTTGCCAGTCTTGCCGGTGATGATGAAGCCAGGTATACCATAGTTAATGATCAAGGTTTCATTTTGAGAGATGATAACCCGGCTTTATTTGCCCGCAGGGTTGAGGGCTCCTGGTATCTGGACCAGTTGGCCAGTGATGTGAACTTTAATGCTCTGGAACAGGCAGGCCAATATCTGATGTATAACAAGATCTCAGATAATCTTTCCCTTCTGGTAGATATACCTATGGAGAAGGTACTGGAACCAGTAAATAGCCTACGGAATGCTGTGATTTATCTTTCTTTATTCTTCCTGATAGGTGGATTTATTATAATTCTGGTTTTTGTTTCCCGGCAGTTAAATCCCTTCAGTAGTTTTTTGGCCTCCTTTAATGCCATGAAGAGTGGAGATTTAACTGATGCTGTAAAATTGAACCAGGCCTATCTAAAAAGAAAGGATGAATTTGGAATCCTGGCCAGGAGTTTTAATGAGATGGTAGATGAATTAAGGGGCCTGGTAAGCGACATCCTTTTCCAGTCCAGAGAGTTGGCAGATGCCTCAAATACCATGAATAATATCAGTCGGGGACTAGGCTTGCTGGCAGAACAGGTGGGGGATTCAGTGCAAATAGTCTCTGCCGGTTCCCAGGAACAGCTGGT
>JGI24707J26582_10002759_pt1 | contig 13023 bp, 10 predicted proteins | sample BioPla1DNA1_FD_26582 | JGI IMG/M metagenome (IMG submission 26582) | reverse complement strand
AACGAAGCGGCTGTTAAAATCTTAAAAAGAATAAAACCAAAGTTTGTGTTTTCACAAATTTAAAAAAAACGGGACTTCCGGAAAATCTTAAAATGTGCCGTCCTAAAATGAAAAAAAAAGGCGCTGGGCGTATAAAGCAAAAAGGAAAAACGGAATGTTGGTTTTTCCTAAAAAGAATAAAACGGAAAAACAAAATTAGGCCACCGACACTAAAACCGTAACGGAAAAGAATAAAACGAAGCGGCCGTTAAAATTATAAAAAGAATAAAACCAAACTCGGGTTTTTATAAATTTTAAAAAACGGGACTTTCGGAAAATCTTAAAATGTGCCGCCCTAAAATGAAAAAAAGGGCGCCGGGGCGTATAAAGCAAAAAGGAAAATAAAAAAACAAAAAAATAAAAAAAATAGAAAAATAAGATATATAAAAAAGGAGACAATAAAGTACACCGGCCGGGATTCGAACCCGGGTTCAAGCGTTGGCAACGCCTGGTGATAACCACTACACTACCGGTGTATGTTATAAATTTATAAATTGCGATTTTGTGAACAAATTATAAACAAAATGCCCAAAGCCGGACTTGAACCAGCGACAACTGCCTCTTCAGGGCAGCGCTCTCCCAACTGAGCTATTTGGGCATTTTGAAATTTAGAAATGGGCCCGCTGAGATTCGAACTCAGGACCTCCGCCATGTCAAGGCGACGTCATAACCGGCTAGACCACGAGCCCATTTGTAAAATAAAGTAATTAAATTTACAAATTAATCTAAATTAAATTACAAATTTAAATTTACAAACTAACCTAAACTTTTTATTAGTTTTAATCTGAAAATTAGATTAAATCTAAATTACGTGTACTGCTTTACAACGGCTTTTTACTATATAAACATTTCGAATGATAATTATCAGTTCGGTTCTTTATTGATTTTTTTAGGATTTTTTCGTAAGTATTTTTCTTTGAGTGAAAACAAACCGGAGATTATTAAGTAAACGAATCCCATACAAATAATAATCATAGCGCCTGACGGCATATCGAATATATATGAAAGAGCAAGTCCTGAAAAACCTAAAATCATTCCGATAATGCTTGAAAGAACTATCATTTTTCGAATATCGTAAGTGAATTTCCGGCTGATTGATGCAGGAATCGTAAGCATGGCGATTATTAAAATCATTCCGACCACTTTTATCATTGCAACTACGGAAAGGGCAATTAAGCACAGGAGAATAATATAAAGTGCATTCGACGGAAGACCTGAAACTTCGGTATATTCTTCGTCAAAACAAAGAGCTACAAATTCTTTGAAAAGCAAAAGAACGACAAAAATTATTATGAGATCGATTGCGACCATCAAATAAATGTCAGATGAGGGAACTGTTAAAATGTTTCCGAATAAATACGTCATCAAATCGGGAGCATAGCCGGGAGTCAAATATATAAAAATGACACCTGCCGCAACTCCTAAAGACCAAAGAATTCCGATTGCGGTATCTTCCGAAACCTTGGTTTTTTTGCTCACAAAACCTAAAACGATTGCGGAGAGTATACTAAACGGGAGAAGACCAAGAAGCGGGTCGAGTCCTAAAAAATAACTAAGACCAACTCCTCCGAAACTGGCATGAGAAATTCCGCCGGTTAAAGACACTATTTTTTTAGTAACTACGAAAACGCCGATGATTCCGCAGGCAATGCATGTAAGCAGAGTTGCAGCAACCGCATTTTGCATAAAACCGTATTGAAGAGATTCAATAAAATCAAAAAAAGCAATCATTTACACACCTCCTCACAAATAGTTTCACATGAGCACTCCTGATTTTGATTTTTGCTATTTTCCGAGTGAGAATTGAAATTAACGTGAGCATTAGAATTAGATTGAACGTGAGCATTAGAATGGGAATGAGCATGAACGTGGGAATTTTGAATTTCCGTGTGATTCGTTAAAGAAATGATTGCTTGATCGACAGAGCAGCCGAATTCTTTTAAGAAGTCCGGTCTTGAAAGAGTTTTCGGATCGTGAAAATGTATTGTTCTTCTAAGGCATGCCAAGTCGTCCACGTGATGAAAAATTGCGCCCATGTCGTGGCTTACCAATATAATTGCCATTTCTTTTTTGAGTTCTTTTAACAATTTATACAAATCGGCTTGCATAAATGCGTCAAGTCCTGTATTCGGCTCGTCCATTAAAAGCAATTTCGGTTTTGTTGCCAACGCTCTTGCAATAAACGCGCGCTGTCTTTGTCCTCCGGAAAGCTGTCCGATTTGTCTGTCTCTAAGATCCCAAATCCCGACTTTTTTCAAACAATCTTCCGCAATTTCGTAATCTTTCTTAGAATAACGTTTGAAAAGGCCCGTACTGCTTAAACGACCCATCAAAACGACTTGTAGCACGTTTATAGGAAAATCAAAATCGAATTTTGAAACTTGAGGAATGTAGCCAACATATTTCCTTGCATTTTTCGGCTCAAGCCCGAATAAACGAACAGAACCCGAAACCGGTTTTAACAATCCCAACAAACATTTAAGAAACGTAGTTTTTCCGCCTCCGTTCGGACCGAAAATTCCAATAATTTTCCCAGAACCTTCAACAGTCAAACAGACATTTTCAAGAACCAAATCATCGCCATAAGAAAACGACAAATTGCAAACGTCAACAAAAGCTGCTGAATCCGGTTTTGAAGAAATAACAGACAAATCGACGGCATTATTCATTTTTTACACCCTCGTTAGTTTTATAAAAATTATAAAAACGAATTACGACATATTTTCTTTTAAAATATCTGTCATATATTTAGTATTTTCCACATAATTTTTAGCCAGCGGATCTACCGAAATTACAGTTCCGCCGATTTCTTTTGCAATCGATTCGGCATATGACTGACTGAGCTGTTTTTGTACGAAAACGACTTTTACTATGACTGACTGAGCTGTTTTTGTACGAAAACGACTTTTACATTTTCTTTTTTTGCTCTGTCGACCAAATTTTTAACAGACTTTGCAGACGGCTCTTTTCCGTCAAGTTCGATTGCGATTTGTGTAAGGTTATAATCCCTTGCATAATATCCCCAAGCCGGATGGTATACTATAAAAGTTCTGTTTTCCTTATTTGAAAGAGCATTTTCAATATACGAATCAAGAGATTTCAATTCGCTTATGTAAGACTCTTTATTTTTAAAATAATAAGACTCGTTTTCCGGGTCTATTGATTTTAAGCCTTCATATATATTTTCAACTGCAATTTGAACTTCTTTAGGAGACGTCCAAGTATGCGGGTCTATACTTTTTTCCGACCGAATTAAATTCATACCCTTTGACGTGCTTACTATTTTTAAATTCGGATTTGTTTCGGAAAACGTCTTTAAATGTTTATTTTCAAACGGTTCTCCCGAATCGAGTGAAAAATAAATTTTTGCTTTTGCCAAATCTTCAAGCTGGCGAGGTGAAGGATCGTAATTGTGACCCGCACCCGGCGGAACCATTGAAATTGCAACAACCCGGCGACCGCCAACTTTTTCCACAAACTCCGTTTGTGGAACCATGCTTACCGCAACAAGAATTTTATCACCCGAAATTACGGACTCCATCGAGGAATTGTCAAGAGGAACATAATCGACATCTTCATCATTCCAATGAAGATGATCATGGTCGTGGTCGTGGTTATAGTCGTGGTCGTGGTCATGATTATGGACATAATTATGTTCGTGGTCGTGATCATGGTCAAACCCACCCAAATTTCCTTGACCAATCGGATTTTCAATGCAACCGCACATGAAAACGGTTAAAACGGAAATTGAAAAAATTATCAAAAAATATTTAAAATATTTAAAATATTTACTAAAAGCAGATGTGAAAGTCATAAAATCACCAATTTTTTACTCAATGAAAAAATAAATGTGAATTTTGGTGCAATGCCAAGTTAAAAATTGAAAATTAAGTTTTAACTAATAGAATTAATAGATATTGAAAGATATTGAAAGATATTGAAATAAGAATTATTTCAGATTCTCAGGGCATAAAATTCTGTTATAAGAGCCCGAAGGGCATTGAGATATTGTAGGATGTCCCATTGAAGCGCATATTGTATCGACCGATTTTTTTGAAACAAAAGGTTCAATTCTTGAAACCTCGTCACAAATCTCTTTTGGAGAAATTCCGTATTTTCCGAAAACCAATTCAAGAATTTGATGTCGGTGAACCAAAAAAGAAGCATATTTCACTCCGATATCAGTTAACCGAACACCTCGATACGGCTCTCTGTAGACATATCCTTCATCAACGAGTTCATCCAGAGTTTTTGTCACAGTCGACGGCTCAACGCCAAGATTTTCAGAAAGCTCGTTCGTTCGAACAAGATCGTTTTTTGAAAGCAAATATTTCATATAAGGAATTTTCCGAGGAGTTAATTCAAGCCCGGAAAAAGAACCCTTTTCAAAATTAACAGACATATAAATTATTATCAATATATCCATTATATATAAATATTTTGACAAATACCAAACTTTTGCTTGGATTTTTGGTACGTTGGAAAAAATAGATTTGTAAAAAGAAAAAAACAATACAACAAATTTACGAGACCGACATCACATATCGCATATGACCTGTCCGAAGGACAGGTCTAACAACACGATCCTTCGCGAACAGCGAAGGGGCAAATTAAAAATCGGGCNCCCTAACGCCCGGTTTTTTTTAGCAAAAGGACAATTCGTTCATAACATCTGTTTTTGACAAAATTCCTTTCGGGACTCCGTCGATAGTAACAATCAATTGACCGATATTGTATTTTTGGAACAGTTTTACCACGTCGTAAAGTTGCATTTCACCGTCAACTGTTATCAATTCTTTTGTCATGATATCTTTTACACGGTCTTCCGTTCTGTTTTGTGAGACGGCTCTTGTTATATCGGTCGTTGTTGCAACGCCTACTATTTTTCCGGAATCTTCTACTGCTGCACCGTGAATATTGTATTTTATAAAATGAGATGAAGCGTCTGCCAAACTGTCGTCCGGTCTTAATGTAGAATCTTCTGAAAGCGGACGCATGTAGTGAGATACCGTTTTTTGAGGAAGTGAAACCATTTCACATATATTAATTAGAAGACTGTTATTTGTATCGTCACGACCGAATACAACTCCTCTTACAATTAAACGATTTATAGGAGTAGGACCGATTTGAAGAGAATCGCCTGCTGCGAATGCTTTTGTATTTCCTAAAATTTTTAAAAGTCCGTTACATTTTTCCGTGCTTCGGACAGTTGTTAAAGAAATTTCGGCAACTGTTGTATTTTCAACAAATTCTCCATTTCTGTAAATAGGAACCAGCGTTTCTTCCTGCAAATTCTCAATATCCATTACCTGGTAAGCGGTCCCAGTTGGACGATACCCGCCTTTTGGACCCGGAACTCCCTCAACTAAAGATAATGCCTTTAAAAGTTGCATTTGATTTCTAACAGTTCCGGGATTTCTGTCAATTAATCTTGCAATGGCTTCACCCTTAACAACAGTTTCGTGTTGCCGATGCAAATTAATAAGTGCATTTAAGATATCTCGCTGAATCGGTGTTAAATCCATAAATTACCTTCCAAGAATTAAATTTAAAATTAAATATAATGAAAAATAGAGTATAACTGTAGTGTATATATGAAGAACATATATAAATAAATGATTAAAAAAAAGAAAATACAGTATAAAATGACATTTAAAATGATAAATTGATGATAATTAGATTATAAATAAATTATAATAAATTATAATTAATAAGATATTTTAGTAAAAATTAGAAAAAACAAAAGCAAAAAATTAAAAGGAAAAATCAAAAAATGAAAAATATGTTTTTAATTCGTGTCAGAGACATGAATTAAAAACGGAAATATTTTTATATTACTATTATTATTATTATTATTAGATATAACCCATTACCAGGTTTACGGTATTTGTATCATTTAGTGAAATTACACTTCTTTTTGAAGACTGTGTAAAAATTAAAGATTTTTTATTTATTCTGTTAAGAATTACTATATATTCTTCGCCTACATTTACACTTCCTTTCATAAGTGTAACTCTTATATTATCGTTTTCTTTTAAATTTTTAAAATCATCTTCTTTTAAAACATTAATTACATTGCAGTAATATGTGTTTCCGTTATGAAGTGTACCTTCAACCATCAAACCTGTTATTTTAACTTTTAATACGAGATCGGATTCATTTATAATTTCTTTTAAGTCATTTGATTCGGTATACGGCTTTTTTGTATCTTTTGTATCCTTTGTACTCGTATTTTTAAATGTGTTTATATAATCTTTAAATTCTTTTTTGCCTTTAACAGCGATTTCAGAAATTTGTTTTCCATACATTGTGCTTTTTCCGATATCGTTTAAAGGAATGAAAATATCAGTTACCGATCTATAGCGTGTTTTGTCGTAAAAGAGTGAATCCGTTTTTTCAAGTATTAGTACATAATCGTTTCCGACTTTGTAATCGTGTTGATTATTACCTGTTTCATATACATAATTTATATTATCTACAATGTTTTTACCTTTTACTTCAAACAAATAGATTTCATTTTCAGAAACTTCGCCTCTTAAAACATCTTTTATTTTAAATTTATATTCCGTATAATATTCATTACTTGTATTGTATGACAAATATTCCGCAACTACAATACAATCGCTTAAATTAATTGCTTCCGGAAAAGTCAAAAAAGTTTTTTGAGCCGTCACATTTGCAATTGTTTCTGAATCGGACACATTTGATTTGTTTGAATTTTCTTCGTTTAAATCCAAGCAACCGGAAGATATTATTAATAAAGAAATAATTAAAAAAGAAGTTATTATTTTAATATATTTAGTTGACATAAATATAATCCCCCCCATATTCATAATTAATATACTTGCTGTAAATGCCTTTTTTTCATATTATTTCTTAACATATTTTATTACGCCTGTCGTTTCTTACAATCTTTTAAAATCTTGCAATATGTTCTATGTATCAAGTAATATTTAAATACCACCAAAAAAAAAAGAAAATGAAAAAGGAAAAAGAAAAAAAAAAGAAAATGAAAAAGGAAAAAGAAAAAGGAAAAAGAAAAAGGAAAAAGAAAAAGGAAATGAAAAAGAGTGTTTTAAATTCAGTCGAACGACTGAATTTAAACGTTTAGAATTTGGAATTTAGATTTTAAATTTAAGATTTTAGAAATTTAAAGAAATATCTTTAATCTCTAATTTAAAGAAATACCTTTAATCTCTTTTAATTTTTATCTGATTCCAACAGTTGGGGTTTTGCGATTAATCGTACGTCTCCGGTTCCCATTTTTATCGGTTGTCCGACTATTACGTTTTCTGTAACTCCTTGTAAGCTGTCTACGCTTCCGCGAAGGCCTGCGTCAAGTATGTGATTTACGGTTACTTCGAATGCAGCTCTTGCAAAGACAGAGGCTTTTTCTCCGGAAATTCCGTGCCTTCCTATTTGTTTTACTTCGCCGTCACTTGTCATCAAATCGGCTACAAGCATGATGTGACGAATGTCTACTTCAAGTCCTTGTTCGTTTAATGTGTTTGTGGCTTCGGAAATTATGGCGTTTCTGGCAGCTTCGATTCCGAATACTTCAAATATTTCATTTATGTTGTTTGTGGTCGTTCGGGCCATGTCAACACCTTCGACCTGAATTACTTGCTCAAGAGCGGATCCTTCTGTGTAAAGAATGTATTCGTCGTCAGGAGAGTTGCTTTCTTTTCTCATAACAACACGTTTAATCGAATCGATTCCTTTTAAAGTGATGTCACGTAATTTTTTGTCCATTTGGAACAAATCACGATAAGGAGAATCGCTTCCGGCAGGTTCAATTACGATTTGATTGATTTCGGGAGCATCGGATATTCTGCATTTTGAGTCCATTTTTTCATGAAGTTTTGTCAAAACGTCGTCAAATGTAATGTCACGTCTTCCCATTTGTCGCTTTTTCAAATCTACAATAATTCTAACATAAGATATATCTACAGTTACATCGGCGATATGGTCAATCGTTGTTGCTTCGATATTCCATGCGACTTTTTGAGCCAATTCTTTATTAAACGCATAATTGGAAATGTCCGATTTGTCTTCTCTTTCGTTTTCTAAATAAATCGTCATAGTAGGTGTACTCGGAATTTTTCTCGCATCAACAATTTCAATAAGACGAGGAAGACCTAAAGTTACGTTAATTTCGGCAACCCCTGCATAGTGAAACGTTCTCATTGTCATTTGAGTACCCGGCTCTCCAATCGACTGAGCTGCAACGACACCGGCTGCATCGCACGGTTCTACTCGTGAAAAACTGTAGCCTGTAATAACACGTTCAATTGCTTCATCGAGCTGTTTTGCCGTTACGTTAAATGCAATTGCGTCTTCGACAATAGTTCTTTTAATGTTTTTAGGCAAATTAAGCGGTTCGACTTTTTTGGTAATTTGACTTTCCGTTAAAGCTTTGGTTGTCATAATTCAGGCCTCCTTTTCCTTTTTATCCTCTTTTTTATCCTTCGTATCCTTCTTTTTAGTTACACTTCTGAAAATACGATGAATTGCTTCCGGTTTTGAGAAATCGCTTTTCGTCGGGTCAACACCGTCTTCTCCATAAAGGAATTGTATAACAACACCTCTTGTGTCTCGAACGGAATAATCACGCTGAACTTCAAGGTCTTGAAGAGCGCTCACAAGCCTTCTTTGCAAATAACCGGACTGAGAAGTACGAACTGCAGTATCTACAAGCCCTTCACGACCTCCAATTGCGTGGAAAAAGAATTCGGTCGGACTCATTCCTTCTTTGTAACTAGAATTTACAAAACCGTGTGCGGCTGCGCCTAAGTCCCCGCTAGGGAAGTGAGACAAAGTACGACCGTGATAACCTCTGTTAATACGAGCACCACGTACCGCCTGTTGTCCGACACAAGCAGCCATTTGCGTAATGTTTAAAATTGAACCTCTTGCACCGGATCTTGCCATTAAAGCCGCCGGGTTTTCAAGAGTCATATGCGAGTCCGCAATCTTACCTGCTTTGTCACGAGCCTTACCAAGTTCCTGCATAATTCTCATCTCAAGCGTTTCTTCAAGAGAACGACCCGGTATTACTTCAAGCTCTTCGTTATTGTATAAATCGACAAGCTCTCTTACTTTTTTCTCGGCAATCGACAAACCTTCATCAATTTGAATAATTGCTTCTTCGGGTATATCCTCATCGGCAAGACCGAAACTGAGACCGGATCTCATAATTGCACGAACCGAAAGCTTTGTCGCATCATCGATAAATTGTGCACCGCGTGATGTTCCGTATTCTTTTATAATAGTGTCTAAAATTTTTGCTTTAAACGCACCGATTGCCGCTTCATCGATAGTTCCTTCAATCAACTGACCGTCACGAATTACAACGTAAGAGTCTGTTTTTTTGTCTTCTTCGATATCTTTTACACCGATTGAAGAACTGAATTCGACATTCAAATCATCGGGAAGAATCATACTGAAGATTTGCTTTCCGGTCCAATAAGGCTCGCCGTCTTCAAAAGTTCCGGCAGGATCGGGAAGTTCGCGTATATCGGTTTTCTTTAAAAGTTCCAATGCATCGTTTTTACTGATCCTGTTGTTTATATCATTGTCTTTTCTTGTCAAAAGGAACATACCGGAAATGTGGTCGTGAATTCCTCCGATAATCGGACCTCCGAAACGAGGCGACAAAATGTTTTCCTGTACCAAAAGTAAAATACGCGCTTCCGCTCTTGACTCTTCTGTCTGAAGAACGTGCAAGTTCATCTCGTCACCGTCAAAGTCGGCGTTGTAAGGCGGACAAACAGCCGGGTTTAAGCGGAACGTTTTACCCGGAAGAACTTTTACAAAGTGAGACATAATACTCATTTTGTGAAGAGAAGGCTGACGGTTGAACAAAACTATATCTTTATCTTGTAAATGTCTTTCAACAATCCAACCAGGTTCAAGCCTTTCACAAACGTCTTCAGAATTTATATCTGTTATTTTAATACGTCCTCCGTCAGGTCTTATAACATAATTTGCTCCCGGATAATTTGAGCCGTTCATAATTCTCTTTTTCAAAAACGGCATATTTCTCTCAGTCACGTTTTCAGGAATCGTCAAAACTTTTGCAATATCGAGCGGAACACCGACTTCGTTAATACTCAAATCAGGGTCGGGCGAAATTACAGTACGTGCCGAGAAGTTTACACGCTTTCCTGCAAGACTTCCTCTGAAACGACCTTCTTTTCCTTTCAAACGCTGAGAAAGAGTTTTTAAAGGACGACCCGAGCGGTGTCTTGCAGGCGGAATTCCGGAAACCGAGTTGTCGAAAAACGTTGTAACGTGGTACTGTAAAAGCTCCCACAAGTCTTCGATAATAAGTTGCGGCGCACCTGCATCTCTGTTTTCTTGAAACCTTTGATTAATTCTTATAATATCTACAAGTTTGTGAGTCAAGTCGTCTTCACTTCTTTGACCCGATTCAAGAGTAATTGAAGGTCTGACCGTTACAGGAGGAACAGGCAAAACTGTCAATATCATCCATTCCGGCCTTGCGTTTTCAGGATCCATTCCGACTACACGAATATCTTCGTCCGGAATATTTTCAAATCTGCTTCTAATTTCAGTAGGCGTGAGTTTTACGCCGTCTTCTATATAATCGGTCGGCTTTTCAAATTTAATATCCTTTTGCAATTCAAGGCAATAAGGGCATTCTTTTACTTTGCTTGCCTCTTTGAAAACTTCATTTATTACATTGTCCGGCATATGGCCTATTTCTTCTACTTCCGCAAGCTTTTCAAGGTAAATCGTTTTTCTTTCCTGTTCAAGCAAAAGACGGCTGCAATTCCAACAAATTGAACGAAGAAGTTTTCTTAAAACTTTATTAAAACCGACATGAATTACAGGGACTACAAGATCTATATGTCCAAAGTGACCGGGGCAATCGCCCGCTTTTTCATGACATGTTGAACATTTAAGACCGGGGTCGATTACACCCAATCGTTTATCCATTAAACCCATGTCAATCGGATAGTTATCCTGATCATATGTATCGGCCGTAATTACGTTTGTGGCACTCATACGACGAATTTCTTTTGGTGATAACAAGCCGAATTTTATTGCAGAAATACGTTTCGGAATTCGTTGAATTTTAATACGATTTGAAATCATTTTTACACCGCATCCTCAAGTTTCATTCTTGGAGCAATACCTAAAGATTTAATTTCGTCTAACAAAAGTTTGAAAGAATAACTCATTTCAACCAAATAGATATCAGTGTCAGACCCGCAATTTGGACAAACTGCAGACTGATGCATCTTATCATAAGTTGCAATCATACCGCAACTGTTACATATATATTCTTCATCTTTGTCAGATTCGTCAAGCAAACGTTCTTTTAAACACATGGCGGCACCGTGGCTTACCAAAACGTCCTTTTCCATTTCACCAAACCTGAGACCACCTTCACGCGCACGACCTTCTGTCGGCTGACGGGTTAAAACTTGAACAGGACCGCGAGATCTTGCATGCATTTTTGAAGAAACCATGTGGTGCAATTTCTGATAAAGAATAACTCCGACATAAACGTCGGCCGGAATCATTTTTCCTGTTACCCCATCGAAAAATACTTCTTTTCCGGTATGTGCAAATCCGAAATTGTGAAGAGTTTTTCTCAAATTTTCTTCGCTGTCTCCTCCGCGATTTGCCATAAATGCCGTTCCGTCGACTCTTCTTCCTTCAATGCATCCGACCTTTCCGCCAAGCATTTCAAGAACGTGCCCTACAGTCATACGAGACGGAATTGCATGAGGATTAATTAGCAAATCAGGCGATAGCCCGGATTCAGTAAACGGCATATCCGCAATATTCACTTTAAGGCCGACAACACCTTTTTGACCGTGCCTTGATGCAAACTTGTCTCCGATATCCGGAACTCTTTCATCTCTTACTTTAACTTTCACGAGACGGTTTCCACTTATCGATTCTGCCATAATCACCGTATCAACGACACCGCTTTCGTTTGAGCGCATGGTAATTGAGCTTTCACGCTTTTGAGCACCAAGGCCGGTTCCAAGTCCCGCCGTTTCTTCAAGGAAACGAGGCGGACTCGTTTTTCCAATCAATACAGAGTTCGGTTCAACAACCGATTCAGGTCCTACAATTCCGTCTTCATCAAGAAGACTATAATCTTCAACAGCTCTTGCGCCTTTACATTCTGAGTCGGGAATTTCAAACTTGTCCTTTGAACCTCCCGGATATCTTCTTTCTTCACCTTCGAACGTTCTTACAAAGTGGCTTCTACCCAAACCACGCTGAATCGACCCTTTATTAAAAACGAGAGCATCTTCTATATTATATCCTTCGTAAGACAAAACGGCTACAACGAAATTCTGACCCGCAGGCCTTTCATCAAAACTTATAGAATTACTCGTCTGTGTAAAAGTCATTGATTTTTGAGGATAATGCAAAATATTTGCCCGCGTATCGGGTCTAAGTTTATGATTGGCACTTGAAACTCCGATACACTGTTTAATCATAGCGGCACCCATAGTACAACGGGGAGCGGCATTGTGTTCCGGAAACGGAATCATTCCCGTACAAATTCCTAAAATAAGAGACGGAGAAACTTCAAGATGCGTGTGATCTACGGTTAAATCTTCTTCATAAAGCGCAATAAGTGTGTTTTCTTCTTCTTCCGCATCAATATATTCAACCAGACCCTGCGACACCAAGTCGTCGAATTTAAGCTCTCCCGATTCAAGTTTTTCAACATGCTCTTCTGTTACAAGAGGAACTCCGTTTTCAACTATAATCAAAGGTCTTCTAGCACGTCCGATGTCGGTACAAATAATAACCTCTTTTGTATAACTTCGGTATGCCACATTTATTTGATTGGAGAAATATCCGCTACGTCTCATCGACCTGATTTCTTTTACAAGATTTTCAGGATCATCGTGCGTTCCGATCAATTCTCCGTCTAAAAATACTTTAGATTTACTCATTCGTAATCCCCGTCAAAATCACTTTCATAAT
>JGI24707J26582_10002757_pt1 | contig 13034 bp, 12 predicted proteins | sample BioPla1DNA1_FD_26582 | JGI IMG/M metagenome (IMG submission 26582) | reverse complement strand
GCCTTTGGTGCCACCGCTACAAGCGGTCAACAGCAACGCTACCACCATAACCAAGGCTAGCATTACTACTAATATTTTTTTCATTTTCGTTCCTCCTATTTTTCCTAATTTATATTAAGCGACAATTTATCGCTTAAATGTAACTAATACTCAGCATTTACTGATAAAGCGTGCACGATACCCAGTGGCCGTTACCTTGATCTTTTAAAGGAATATTCGTTCCGGTACAACCTTCCTGGCAAAAATCGCAACGGTTGGCGAAACGACAACCCGGCTCGGGTTCGATGGGATCGGAAAGCTCGCCGCGGATGATTTGATGGCGTACGTCCTTGCGCAAACGGGGCACCGGAATCGCCGAAAGCAACGCTTTAGTATAGGGATGCAAAGGATTGGCGAACAATTCTTTAGAATTAGCCCGCTCCACGCATTGGCCCAAATACATAACGCCAATTTCATCAGAAATATGTTTCACCACTGACAGGTCATGGGTAATAAACATATAGGTCAGATCCAATTCATCCTGTAAATCCATGAGCAGGTTTAGAATCTGCGCTTGGATGGAAACATCCAGGGCGGAAACCGGCTCGTCGCAAACAATAAATTTGGGGTTCAGAGCCAAAGCTCGGGCAACGCCCACCCTCTGCCGGCGACCCCCGTCCATTTCATGGGGGAAAGTGTTGATATAGCGGTCAGCCAAGCCAACCATTTCCATTAGTTCATAAATTTTAGTTGTCAATTCCGCTTTGGTTTTATAAATGCGATTCATCACCAATGGTTCGGCGATCAAATCAAAAACGGGCATCCGCGGATTCAGGCTTGAAAAAGGGTCTTGGAAAATAATTTGCATTTGTTGCCGCACTTGTTTCATATCTTTGCGGTCGTATGCCATGATGTCTTTTCCTTCAAAGAAAATCTGCCCGCCAGTGGGCTCCAATAAGCGGAGCACTAAACGCCCTAAAGTAGATTTGCCGCAACCGGATTCGCCCACCACTCCTAAGGTTTGGCCTTGGTTGATGACCACATCCACGCCGTCTACGGCATGGAGCATGCCACCGTAAACCCGAAAATATTTTTTTAAATCCACAGTTCTGATTAAAGGTTCCATGGCTCAATCCTCCTTCACAACGAGATGGCAAGCAATCATATGTCCATCTTCCAGATAGACGGGCGGCACTTGCTCCCGGCAAATATCCATGCAGTACTTACAACGGGGATGGAATTTACAGCCCGATGGCAAATCCGTGGGATTAGGCATTAAGCCGTCGATAGGACTCAAACGGTCCGTCTCTTCCTCCAAATTAGGAATGGCGCCGAACAAGCCTTCCGTATATGGATGATGTTGTTTTCCTTCGAAAATATCCTCCACCGAACCTCTTTCCACGATCTCGCCGGCGTACATAATTGCAACTTTATCGCATGTTTCCGCCACCACTCCCAGATCATGGGTAATCATAATCATGGAAGTGTCCAATTTCTCTTTTAATTCCCGCATCAAATCTAAAACCTGTGCCTGGATGGTCACATCCAGTGCGGTGGTAGGCTCGTCGGCAATCAATAACTGGGGTTCGCAGGCTAAAGCGATCGCGATGACGATACGTTGTTTCATGCCGCCGGAGAACTGATGGGGAAACTCTTTTTTGCGGCGAGGCTGAATGCCAACCAATGTTAGGAGTTCATTCACACGTTCATCCAACTGCTGGCGGGTTTTATTATCTGTATTATGGATTTCCAAGGACTCATAAATCTGATCTCCCACAGTCATAATGGGGTTCAAAGAAGTCATGGGATCCTGAAAAATCATGGAGATCAAAGAGCCGCGAATCATGCGCATTTCATTTTGGGGCTTGGTCACAAGGTCCATACCATTATATAAAATTTCCCCGCCCTCAATAAAACCGGTACGTTCGGGCAACAAACGCATAATACTTAAAGCGGTGGTAGTTTTACCAGCGCCGGTTTCTCCTACCAGACCAATGGTTTCCTTGACGCCGACTTGGAAGCTGATGCCGTTCACCGCATGCACAATTTCCTCGTCAGATTTATAAACTACCGTCAAATTATTTATTTCCAACAGGACGTCCTGGTTCTCCCTAAGTTCCTGAGTTTGCGTTAATTCTGCCATCTCTTTCACCTCAATCCTTTAATCTGGGATCCAAAGCGTCCCGCAAACCGTCGCCCATAAGATTCACCGATAAGGCGGTCAAAACAATCGCCAAGCCGGGGAAAATCACCAAATGGGGTGCATAGAGCATGTAATCTTTACCCTCGTTGAGCATGGAGCCCCATTCCGGTGCCGGCGGCTGAATGCCCATGCCTAGGAAGCTCATGGCCGAAGCGGACAAAATCATAGTGCCCACCGACATAGTAGCATGTACGATAACCGGGCCTATGGCATTGGGTAGCACATGCTTAAGAATTATAAACCGGGTCGGCGTACCGCAAGCTTTGCCTGCTTCGATAAAATCCTGGCCGACTACGTTCAAAATAGAAGCGCGAATAACTCGCGTATAATAGGGCACCATGGAAATCATCAACGCGATCAACACATTGGTCAGGCTGGGACCTAAAGCTGAGGCAATGGCCAAGGCCAACAGCATAAAAGGAATGGTATTAAACACATCCATAATACGCATAATCACTGTATCCAGCTTCCCACCGAAATAGCCGGTTATCGAGCCGAAAAAGCCGCCCAGCAAAATACCGACCACTACCGCACCAATGCCCATTATCAAAGAGTTTCTGGTACCATGGATCACTCGGGCAAAAATATCCCGGCCGTAATTATCGCAGCCGAACCAATGATCCCCTGAAGGAGCAGCGTAGCGCAAATCCATATTCTGTTCCAAAGAATAATCGTAGGATACGATAACGTCGGCTAAAATCGTGCATAACAGAATAATACTGATAATTGCTAACCCCACCATGGCGATGCGGTTTTTCTTCATGCGCCGCCAAATTTCTTTTGCTTGGCTTTTTCTTTTGGGTCGCTTTATATTAGTTGCTGTCTGAACATCTGCTTGCTTTGACATTTTTTATCTTCTCCTCTCTTTGAAACTAAGCACGGGTATAACGATCCCGGATGCGCGGATCAATATAAGCGTAGAGGATATCTACCAGCAGCATCACTATCATAAACAAGAAACAGATAAAGACCGCACAGCCGGTAACTAAAGGCACATCCTTCATGCGGATGCCCTCCAGCAGCAATTTGCCTACGCCGTTTATGGAGAAAACTTGCTCGATCACCACTGCCCCACCCAGCAGGAAACCAAATTCCGTGCCGGCCACGGTTACCACCGGCAACAAAGCGTTATGCAAGGCATGTTTGAAAATAACTTTACGCTCAATTTGTCCTTTGGCCCGTGCGGTGCGTACAAAATCCTGGCGAATAGATTCCAGCATAGTGGTGCGGGTCATGCGCAGGATAGAGGCAGCCACCGGCAAAGCCAAAGTTACAGAAGGTAAAATATAATGTACCCAGGTAGCATTGCCGTAGGAGGGTAAAATACCTAATTTCAAAGCGAACAGCAAAATCAGCATTAAGCCCAGCCAGAACCCGGGCACCGAAGCCATAAACATAGAGGTGGCTGTACCAATTATGTCAAAAATACTGTATTGTTTTACCGCCGCCACAATACCTAACGGCACCCCTAATACAACCGCCAAAGTAATGCCGATTGCCGCCAATTTCAAAGTAGTGGGAAAACGCATGGTTACTTCCGTGAATACCGAACGGCTGGTGGTATAGGTAGTCCCCATGTCACCCTGCACCAAATTAACTACATAATCAAAATAACGTACCAACACTGGCTTATCATAACCAAATTCTTGATTTAGCTTGTCCTTGGCTTCCTGGGTGGCGTTGGGGCCGAGAATCACCGAAGCCGGGTCGCTGGGGGTTAGATTCATTAATAGAAATACAATTAAAATTACCGCCAGCATTGTAGGAATCACGATCAGCAGCCTTTTAAAAATATATTTAGACACGCCCTTACCTCCTCCTCTCATTTGCGTTCATGTAAAACGCATAATTATTAGTTTTTTATGTACAAATATCTTTAGCAAACCTTGCCCTTTGATCGTAGGCTGCCACATAAGGCATACCATTATTCCTCCTTTACAATACTTTGTTTGCTAATATCAACCATAAAATAAATCGTGCTTACTTAATTACGAAAAGTAACTCCTTCCCCGGTATTCCTTAACTATTAGTAAAGTCATTCGCTTTAATAAGCACTTTATGTTATAATAATATAATGTTTAAAATCTCATAATAATCTTTATATACTCTCAAAAAATCTTATGCTATTGTGGCAGAAAAATAATAAACTAAACTCTTTCGGCCTATTATCATCGCTAGGGTAGAATCCGCTGCTTGTTGCCTGATTAAATGTTATTCTTCAAGTCGAATAACATATTAGTCACGATAAATAATTTCATATCACAGATCGTTTTTTTAGTCAAGTATACATAATTAGCATCAATAAGGAATAATCTTACTTTCTTTGTGTAAAATGCACTGCGGATTTTGCTGACTATATCGTTTCTGACCTCTCTTCCTGCTTGATATTGCTGCCTATTATCGTCTGCCTGCCGGCTTTTAAGTTGTGAGACATATTTATGCAGTTTGTACTGAGCGTCTTCTATATTCTTTCTTACTGATTCTTCATCGCCGTCTCTGCGGAAAATCTAATAGCCGAAACTGCCTGCTCCGATTATCTCGATTGACGAGCACAATCTGTGCTTGAATCAGACGACTTCGTAGCCAGAGAAAATTACACATTACGATCCATCGTATTGGTCTGTCAGATAGGCCGTGAACTCATTTTCAAAATAGCGGTCGGGATCATTTTCCAGGCCTGTCAGATAATTCCCATCCGTCTGATATCCGGAGTAAGATACCTTGCTAGTTACCTTGACTCCTCTAATCTCAAATTCGTAGTCATTCTGGATATCGCTCAAGCGTCTGGCCAACTCAGTCAGATCGATCATTTTAATCTCAGGCTGTGCAGCGATAAAAGCTGTTGCCAGCAATGCTTTCTGATCGATACGACCGTTGATGCGCCCGGCAGCCGTCATGCGGATAAAGAGTTTAACACCTATCACTTTGCCGCCTTTGACTATCATCTCATGCTGTGGCACCGGATTTTCCTTATCTGCCAACAGTTCTCCATCTGCATCGTGCCAATAGCCATCAGCATCAAGCTTAAAACCTGTCTTATTACCGGAACGGGCAAGCATCTCATTGACATTTTCCGCATATTGCAGTGGTGTGATTTCGCCTCTATGCAGTGGATATTGAGCTGCTTGATAGATCAAAGGCAGACTAAGAAAGATCACCGCTAGCGCCAGCAGACATGCTGCCAAACCTCTCCAGACTTTAGTACTCTTAATCTTGTAGGAATGCTTCTGTTCCCAGAGCAAAGCTTTGCCGGCGGCGCAGTTTCTTCTGGCCCAAGTTAGATTGAGCAGATTGAAAATAAGTACATTGAAGCCCATACCGTCAGCAAAAACTTGGAAAGTTCTGCGCCAAGAATCTTTCAGGCTAAGCTTGCCACCCTCGTCCGTTCGTAGCACCAGGCCCATCACCGCTTTGCCCGGCGTGGTACCGACCAATGAAAGCAGCAGCGGCTCTGTAATCAGCATAATCGCCATTACACCCATCGTATCCAAATACATCAGGAGCAAACCGCGCATAATCTTGCCGCGCAGCAGAACCATAACCAGATAATTCCAGAGCACATAATAGATTGACCAATCCAAAAGCCTAGCCAAGAATCTGCGGCCGGGATAGGGTACCGGTGATTCGGTTCGTTGCCAGACTGTATTGCCGAAAATCAAGCGCTGCAACCAGGTTAGCTCTTTTCCTGACGGCAGTTGTTTTCGAGCAGATGATATCTCGGTCAGTTTAGTTGGTTCTGTGTCCTGTTCGGCCTCCGGCGGCAGTTCAGTACTATATTCTGTCTGTTCCGGCATGGTGTTCTCCCCTATCTGATTTTGACATGAAATAATTAATCAAAGCTTAACACAAAGCTGACAGCTTGGCATTAACGGTGAATTACCCGCATCACAGAAACAGACAAAAAATAGCAGGACTGAGATCTCGAGCCGTCACGTGGGCAGATTCCCGTTTCACAAGGAGGATAAAATGTCAGGCGTACGTGGGTAGCATCCTCAGATGCGCCGCCAAGTTCTAGGCGACAATAATACGAGGATCGGTATAATTTCCAGCCGCCCCATGATCATGCCGATAGAAAGGACAAGCTTGGACAGGTCGGACAAGCCGGCATAACTGCCCGCCGGACCTACTACGTCCAGCCCGGGGCCGATATTATTAAACGTCGCCGCTACCGAGGAAAAAGCAGAAATAAAATTGGGTACACTGAGCGAAGCAACCAGCAATAACGAAACAAATGTCAGGAGATAAATAATGAGATAATTGCTGAACTGAGATCTAACCTGGCTGCTAAGCGGCTTATGCTCAAAAGTCAATGAGACGCGGCGGTTAGGATTGAGACTGGTCCTCAGTTCAGCCAGGGCGGATTTGACATAGACAGTGATCCTGCTTACTTTCAAACCACCGGCGGTCGAACCGGCCATACCGCCGATGAACATCAGACAGAGCAGGACCACATGAGATAGCAGCGGCCAGCCGTCAAAGTCAGCAACAGTATAACCTGTGGTCGTGATGATAGAAGCGACGGTAAAAAACACATCCCGTAAATGTAGAAAGAAATTATCATATAGTTGTCTGGTATTAAATAAAATTATGGCCACGGCAACCAAAATGCAGCCCACGTACCAGCGCAGCTCTTCACTGTGAAAGAATTCCCTGAAACGCTTGCCCAATAAGGCATAGTAGAGACTGAAATTGACACCGAAGGCAATCATGCCGAAGGCCAACACATAGTAGAGATAATAGTTATTGTAAAAAGCGACGGAATTAGATTTGATACCAAAGCCACCTGTACCCGCCGCTCCGAAAGCATGAAGCATAGAATCAAAGACAGACATGCCGCCTGCTATCAGCAAAATAATCAGAATCAGCGTCATGCCCAGATAGATTGCATATAAGACGCGGGCTGTATTTCTGACTTTGGCCTGGATTTTGCCGAAGATAGGACCCGGAACCTCTGCTTTCATAATGAAGACATTATCCGATTCTATCTTAGGCATAATAGCCAGCGCAAAAACCAAGACACCCATGCCGCCGATCAGATGTGTAAAAGAGCGCCAGAACAGTTGCGAATGTGGCAGCAATTCAGGCTGAGACAGCACGCTGGCGCCGGTAGTAGTAAAACCGCTGGAAGCTTCAAAGAATGCATCCAGAAATGAGGGAATGCAGCCACTGATTACGAACGGAAGTGCACCGACAGCTGAAATCAAAAACCAGGAGAGTCCAACTACTACAAAACCTTCTCTCATAAAGAAATCCGGCTTGTCCGGTTTACGATAAGACAGTAGCCAGCCACCGCTTAGACACAGGAACAGCGGCAGCAAAAACGGATACACTCCCTGCCAGCCTTCGCCGTAGATCAGGGCAACCAGTATCGAAGGCAGCATGAGCAAACCATTGATGAAAATGATCCTGCCCAGGGCATAGCGTGTCATCGGATAGTTCACAGTTTAACTCTCCAAGAGAATATCTTTGATATCCTGAAAATTCGGCTCGGTAGTGACAACAACGGCACTGTCGCCCGGCTGCATACAATCATTGCCGCCGGGGAAAATGATCTCCTTTTGTCTCATAAGACAAAGCAGCAACAATCCAGGCTTAGTCTGTAATTCACGTAAAGTCCGGCCGCAGACCGGGCTGTCCGCAGCCACATGAAACTGGAGAATCTCAACCTTACTATCAGAAATTCGATAGAAGCCCTCGATCCCCGGACCGGATGAATTCTGCAAAGAGCGTACCAGACGGATAAGCTGATCCGCAATCAGTTTGTTAGGCGTGATAATAGCCTGTAAACCGGCATTTTCCAATACTTTGAGCAGATTAGTCCGATTTACCTTGGTAACGGTATTCTTAACACCCTGCTGTATCGCATATAGAGAAATCAGCATATTTTCTTCATCAATTCCGGTTAAAGCGATCACATAGTCATAGTTGGCCACTCGCTCTTCCCGCAGGACATTTTGATCAGTGCCGTCAGCACAGACAATTTCGGCCTCCGGATACCTGGTTGCCAGTTTGTCCGCTATCTTCTCATCGTATTCGATCACTTTCAATCTGGTCTTTTGCGTCTTAAGCATGGAGAGTAAATAGCGGGTAATCCTGCCGCCACCTATAATCAAAGCTGATTTCGGTTTCTCTATCGCACCTCGGATAGTCCGTAGGAACAGGAGAATCTCTTCCGGTTCGCCGCTGACGAAGAGATGATCACCTGCCTCGACAATATAATTGCCGTCAGGGATGAAGATATCATCTCCGCTTTCTACAACACCAACCAGTACATTGCCGTGTCTCCTGCCAATTTCCTTCAGACTTTTTCCCACCAGAACTGAACCGGCTTCTACTTCCGCTTCGACAATAAAAATTTTGCCACCGCCAAAGTGCTCCACACTCAGAGCCGAGGGAAAGATCATAATATTTTTGATTTCGCGGGCAGCCTCCAGATCAGGGTTGATCAACATATCTATACCCAAGGATTCGCGCATAAAATCGATCTGCCGGAAGTATTCAGGACTTCTGACACGAGCAATCACATATTTGGCTCCTATCGTCTTGGCAGTTATGGCCGCCATGATATTAGTCTCGTCATCGGGGGTAACGGCGATGAAAACATCCGCCTCATTAACACCCGCTTCCATCTGAACATTCAGGAAAGAGCCCCCGCCGACAACGCCGGTGATATCAACAGCCATCATCAGATTTCTGAGTCTTTGCTCATTCTGATCGATAGTGATTACATCCTGCTGCTCACGGCTGAGATCACGGCTGAGAACCTCACCGACCTTGCCCAGCCCACAGATTACTATCTTCATTTATACCCTACCCAGCTAGCCGCAAATGGCGTTTTCATCAGCTCTAGCCCAGAATATCGGCCAGTTTTTGTACTGCCAGATCCAGGTCAGATCTTTCAATATCTTTATGTGTAACCCAGCGCCATTCGCCGTCTTCTCGTTCGTTACTCAAAATACCCTGTGCCGCCAGAAGTTCCGGCAACTGCAGCAAAAGCTCCTCTTCTCGGTCAATAGTGAAGAAAACCATATTGATATCCAGTCGGTCCTCTTTGACATTTACCGCCTCCAGTCCGGACAGCTGTTCCGCCAGATATTGGGCATTGGCATGATCCTCGTGCAATCTTCCGGGCATATCCTGCAGAGCCAAAAGACCGGGCGCAGCTAGAAAGCCGGTCTGTCTCATACCACCGCCCAGCAACTTACGCCATTTGCGGGCACTGGCAATCAAGTGAGCCGGGCCGGCAAAGATGCTGCCCACCGGTGCACATAGGCCCTTGGACAAGCAGACATTTACCGTGTCCGCATATTGGCTGATAGCTTTGACATTGACACCCAGATGCACAGCAGCATTGAAAATTCTGGCACCGTCCAGGTGAACCGGCAGATTGTGCCGCGCAGCTAATTCTGCGACCTCTGCCATTATCGATAGGGGAACTACCCGGCCATTGGACAGCGCATTTTCCATACATATCAGTCCGGTATCGGGCTGATGAATATCATCAGGACGGATGGCCGCCGCAATCTTAGCCGGTTCAGGAATATCGTCTGCAAAATTGATCGTCTTCATGCTTACTCCGGCCAGAACCGCCGCCCCGCCCACTTCATGCACGAAGATATGAGCCGCCGAACCAAGCACAATCTCCTGACCGCGCTGGGTATGCACCAGTACACCTATCTGATTCCCCATCGTACCGCTAGGAACAAAGAGCGCCGCTTCCTTGCCCAGGATCTCCGCAGCATAGCGTTCCAGCTCATTGGTTGTAACATCGTCATGATAGACATCATCACCAACCTCAGCCCTCAGCATAGCTTCTCTCATCTCCAGGGTCGGATGAGTTACCGTGTCGCTTCTCAAGTCAATCCATCCCAGTTCGTTCATTTGTTTTCACCTCGTCTGCGATCTGTAAATAATAGTATCAAAAATATATCTGATATAGATTACTCTTTTTGTGCCGATAACTCCAGTTAATACTTTCAGTAGCAGTTATTTATTGGACAACAAGGTCAAAACTGCTAAAATCTGACCCGGCCGCTAGCCAAGTCATAACTCCTGCCGCAACATTTGTTGAACGTAGAGGATTGACGAAGGCGCTGTAAAATGTGTCCCGATAGGTTTAATCAGCCGATCAGAAGGAGAGACAGAGCCATTACAGCCATGCCGGCGACCACTCCGCCGATCGCATGATGGTGTTCCCCATATTTTTCCGCTGTAGGCAGCAGCTCGTCGATAGAAATATAGACCATGATCCCGGCCACCATGGCAAAGACAATGCCAAACATCGTATCGCTGAGAAAAGGTCTAAGGACAAAGAAGCCGACCAGAGCTCCTATGGGTTCAGCAAGTCCTGATAAAAAGGCCATCAGTGAAGCGCGTTTTATATTACCTGTGGCGTAGTAAATCGGCACAGCTATCGAAACTCCCTCGGGAATATTATGCAGGGCAATAGCAATAGCAATACCAATACCCAGTTGCGGATTGACCAGTGCAGCCATAAAGGTGGCAATACCTTCCGGAAAGTTATGGATCGCCACGGCAAGGGCCGAAAATCTGCCGGCACTATAAAGGTCACGGCAGCGCCGATCTCTTTCCTCTTCCGTCTCATCCTCACAGTCTAACGGTGTAGGATATTCGTGCGGATTCATTTTTTCGGGTATCAAGAAGTCAATGACCATGATAAAAAGCACTCCGGCAAAGAAAAATATTGTCGCCAAAAGCTCGGATCGATCCGAACCGGAAGCGCTAAAAAACTCTAGGCTTTCAGGCAGGATCTCGACAAAAGAAACATAGATCATCACACCGGCCGAAAAGCCCAGGGAAATTGAAAGAAAATTTCCACTCTTGCGGAAAGAAAACGCGATAATACTACCGAGGCCTGTGGCCAGTCCTGCCATCAAAGTCAGACCAAAAGCGAGCCAGATATTCTCTACCGGAATCATTGCTGCTTATCTCCTTGTTGATAAATATTTGCCAGATCATTGGCCTTGATTGCAAAGGGCGGGCGGAACATCGGCAGGGGCAAAAATTTGAATCTGCTTATTCGGTGCAGACGATCAATTTGAGCCTTGGTCTCCTGATTAACCAGCTCGCCGTTGCGAATATAGTCATTCAGCTCCGCATAACTGAAGCCAAAAACTTCTTCATCACTGCGACCCGTCAGCCCGTCCGCCGGGGGCAGTAGCAAGTACCGGGCAGGGACGCCCAGCTCATGACCGACTGCAATTACCTCGTCAGATGTTAACATACCGAGAGGAGCAAAAGCTCCGGCTGAATCACCGTACAAGGTAATATAGCCAATCCAATCCTCAGACAAATTGGAAGTATTGATCACTCTCGAATCAGGAATAGACTGCGAAATTGCATATAACAAAGCCATGCGGACACGTGGCGGCAGGTTCAAGTCGGTTTGCGCGGATACCTGATTTATAATGCCGCTATCCGAAACTGCTGACAGACAGGAGTTAAAAGCAGCTATAATGGCAGCAATATCTATCACTTGATAGCAAATCTGCAAATGCCGACAGATCTCCTGAGCTGTCTCGAGATCATTCTGATCGCCAGCGGGCAGAATAAAACCATAAACACTGTCCGCACCGATAGCTGCAGCCATCAGTGCCGCCACCACCGTTGAGTCCTTGCCCCCGGAAATACCGATCACAGCCTTGTCGCCTCCGGAACTTGCCAATTGTCGCCGGCACCAATCAATCAGTTCCGGAACCATCTCTTTGATCTCGGAATTGCCGCTGTCTTNACGATAATTACACATACTGCTCTTTCCGCCTTATCTGCTGCGNCGCTCTACCAGCTCCTCAAAAATCTGCTCCAGATCGACATCAAAATGGGCCAAAGCTACTGTCACATGATAAAGCAGATCGGCAATCTCATACACCAGTACGTCTGCATCATTATTTTTAAAAGCAATGATCATCTCTGTGCATTCTTCGCCAACTTTCTTCAAAATGTGATCTGAACCTTTTTGCAACATATAATTGGTATAAGAACCCTCTACCGGATATTTTGCTCGATGTTTAACCAGGGCGAAGATTGAGTCCAGGATGCCGAAATGATGCTCCTGATAAATTTCCCTCAGATCCTCACTCGATAGATTTTCTTCATTAACCATAGTTATTTTCTCCTTTGCCGGATAAGAGTAATTATAGTCAACCATTCTCCATCTGAGCAAGTTGGGGGATAAGGCCGTTCACATTATGTGGTCAACAATATTGGCGGCGGTTGAATTTTCATCGTCTGCTACAGATTGCCACAAAACAGGTTGCTGCAGAACTTACCCCCGTTTGCTTTACAGTTGACGGCTCCTGGTATAAAATGCTGGTGGAGTGTTTAGATCAAAAGGAGGTTTATTATGGCTCATAAGATTGATGATACTTGTATCTCTTGTGGCATCTGTGAATCGGAGTGTGAGTATGATGCAATCTCACCCGGCGACGAGTACTACGAGATTGATCCCGAACTTTGCACTGATTGCGGTAGCTGCGTAGCGGCTTGCCCGACAGAATCTATCCATCCAGAATAAGATCCTTGCTGCTGGATAATTTTGAACTGACCTTTTTNGAGGCCAGTTCTTTTTTACTCAAATTTGTGTGAAATTTATTTGCCTTAAAGCACAAATCGAGCGGTGTGGNCTNTGACCACACCGCTTTTTATTGACAGAATTATGGAAAACTATAAGTTCAGAAAACAANGAGATGCAAGGAGAAAGCCGCAGAGTATGCCCCTGCGGCTTTCATAANATCCGGCATCACCTATTTTCCCGGGTGGTCTCCCGCCAAGTATCGTCGGCACAAGAGAGCTTGACTTCTGTGTTCGGGATGGGAACAGGTATGGCCTCTCT
>JGI24707J26582_10002755_pt1 | contig 13038 bp, 11 predicted proteins | sample BioPla1DNA1_FD_26582 | JGI IMG/M metagenome (IMG submission 26582) | reverse complement strand
CCTGCCGGTGCCCTGGTATGGATCCTGGCCAACGTTCATATTGGCGACACAAATCTTGTCAACTACGGGGCTGCTCATCTGGATCCCTTTGCCAGGATCATCGGTCTAGACGGGTTTATATTGCTGGCCTTCATTTTGGGTTTGCCAGCTAATGAAATAGTAATTCCAGTACTCCTGATGAGCTATCTAGGTGCCAACACATTGCTGGAATTCCAAAGCCTTGATGGCCTGAAGACACTCTTGATGTCCCAGGGCTGGACGTGGCTGACGGCTTTGAATGTCATGGTGTTTTCTCTGCTGCATTTCCCATGTGGTACGACTTTGTTAACCATTCGCAGTGAGACCGGAAGCTGGAAATGGGCAACTCTGGCAGTAATAATAACTACAACCGCCGCTGTGATCACCTGTTTTTGCATTACTCAAGCTGTAAGGGCCATGCAACTTATATTTTAGCGCTCTTTTGATTGTTTTTGGCGGGCACAGGGTTCGTTCTTTTCTCCAATGTACGAGGGGAAAGGAGTATGAAGAATGCTTACAGAAAGCATGGAAGATTACTTGGAGATGATTTATCGGTTGGCTAAAGGCGAAGGGTCTGTCCGGTCCGTAGACTTGGCGGAGAAGCTCCATGTGCAAGCNTCTAGCGTCACCAGGATGGTACAGAAATTAGATGAAGCAGGTTTTGTCTGCTATGAGAGGTANCGCAATATTGCATTGACGCCCATAGGAAAGAAGTATGGAAAATTCCTTATTTGGCGTGACCGTACTTTGAAGGAATTCCTACGGCTTCTTGATGCGGGTTTAGGTATAGAGGAGCAGGTAGAGGGGATGGAGCACTATGTTACACCTAGCACCATGGCTCTCATTAGAGACGTAATCACATTCTTCGCAGCCCGCCCCGGAGACTTGGCAGCTTTGCGCTCNCTTCAAGGGCAACTAGACTATCCNGATAGTGAAAGANTGCCTCAACTGAGAGCNTGGGATTTCCGCCATTCTAGCGATGGACTACAGTAGTTGGGNCAGACGCCCCCTTAAGAGTCGGGGGCATCTGCATCTTATAGGATCTCTGTTTCAATGGCAGTGATATTGGCTAGGGGCTGACTCTCTACGAAATCCACTATGGATTGCAGCTGGCTGCTGGCGTGGGCTGTAGAGCCTCCTATGACGGCAGCACCAATCGTTGACTTTTGCCACAGATCCTGATCATCGATTTCGGCTATGGCAGCATTGAATCTGTTCCGGAGTCGGTGGAGTAGACTGTTAACTACACGGCGCTTCTCTTTAAGGGACTGACAATCAAAGATGTGAAGGGTGATTTTTGCAATACCAATTACCATGGCTCGTCCGACTGTCCTATCTTTGCAGTACGGCCCTTAGATTATTCAGCCCTACTCGCACACTATCCACCGGCGCCATGTTATACTCTTCTGTTTCGATAATGTACCATTTCACTCCCACTTCCGGGGCGATATCAGTTATTCCGTCCAAGTCTACATCGCCGGTACCTACTTCAGTCTGAGGTCCATCTTTCTTAAAGTCTTTGATATGCACAAGGGGACAGCGGCCTTTGTATTTCTCTAGGTATGCCACAGGATCGACGCCGGCGTGGAATGTCCATCCCAGGTCTATTTCCGCGACCACTCCACTGGGATCAGCATTGGCAAAGAAGATGTCTAGTGCATACTGCCCATCGATAGTCTTGAACTCCCAGGAGTGGTTGTGATATGCGAGTTGCAGGCCGTGCTCTTTTACCTTTGTACCAATGGCAGACATCGTGTGGGCGAAGGCCTTCCATTCATCAGCTCCTCCTTGGGCTAATAGATCCCTGGGAGCTGCGGGGCAGACGAGATATTTGTTACCGATTTCCTTATTGAAGTTGAGGACTTCATCGAGTTGTTCACTTAGTTGTGGAAACCCGACATGGGAGCCGGCAACCTCGAGCCCTAGATCAGAAAGGATAGTCTTAAGCTCTCGTGGTTTTAGACCACCATAGCCTGCAAACTCTACTCCTTCATACCCCATAGCAGCCACCGATTTGAGCACACCCACAAAATCCTTGGCAGCATCTTCCCTAAGGGAATAAAGCTGTAATCCAATGGGTATAGACATATTTGGCCTCCTTATCAAGTTGTTATTGCTCACAACGCATTGATTACTAGTTAAGCGACAACGGGGAAAACTCCTGCAATTCCCTCAAGGGTGCTGGAGCAACAAATGAAGTATGNTCTCACTCGTCGCGACTAAGGGGTATACTAAGGGTGGTATAGGGTGGGGAGAAGGAAGAAGAGATCGCTTCGGGGAATTGAGTAGTCAGAGCACATATAGTTCAATTAGGGAGTTGGAGAAATCAGTGCAGCTAATCAATGCACCGGATACATTTCGTGGATTTATCTTGGACACTTTCCAGAGGGAGGCTATTGCTCATCTCCGTAATGGAGCCTCGGTTTTTGTTGCTGCGCCGACGGGCTCGGGCAAGACCCTTATTGCCGACTATGTAGTTGACATGGCCCGTGGTTTGGGAAAAGGAGTCATCTACACGGCACCGATTAAGGCCCTCAGCAACCAGAAATTCAAACANTTCAAAGAAGTTTTCGGGGAAGACAATGTGGGTCTAGTTACCGGCGATGTAGTACGGAATGAGATGGCTCCGGTGCTGCTTATGACTACCGAGATTTTCCGGAACATCTTGTTTGATCATAGNCGTTCCTTGGAGGACATTGCCTATGTTATCTTCGATGAGATCCATTACATAGCCGATGAAGCCCGAGGTTTTGTTTGGGAGGAGAGCCTAATATTCCTGCCGGAGCATATCCGGTTCCTAGGCTTGAGTGCAACTATTGCCAACGGACATGAGTTGAGTGACTGGATGACCACTTTGCGCACGGAACCTATAGCTGTAGTGGAGTATCGGCATCGGCCGGTACCGTTGAGTCATGCCTACTTTGCGCCCGGGGTAGGGATCACTGATGTCACCAGACTGGATGACTACTTTAAGGGAGCTTCTANAAAGGCCATGGCCTATGGTCTAGAGAATGCGGCCTTTCCATCACCAGATCATACGGAGCTTGTGGATGCCCTGGGTGAGGATTATCTACCCTTACTGTTTTTCGTTTTCAGCCGTCGAGGGTGTGAAGCCCATGCCTATGAGTTGGCCAAGAGTCATTCCTATTTGAGCGAGGATGAGTTGGTATCAGTACAGAAAGCAGTGGAGCGACATCTTTGGGGCAGGGAGATCAAGTCCCTTGCCAGTGTCAAGCAGCTGATAGAAGTTGTTGAACGAGGTATTGCCTATCACCACGCCGGTCTATTGCCTGCTTGTAAAGAGTTGGTAGAGGAGCTCTTTGAGCGCCGACTGATAAAGGTCTTATACGCGACTGAAACTTTTGCTGTAGGTGTTAATTTCCCCGTGCGCACCGTATGTTTCGATAGCTATACTAAGTATGATGGGCGCAGCTTCCGTCAGCTAACGGTGGGGGAATATTTTCAAATGGCCGGCCGGGCTGGGCGCCGAGGTATCGATGAAGAGGGCTTTGTGTTTACCATGGTGGACCTCAATTTTTACCAACCTGGAGAGCTCAAAAACAGGAAAGAGGATAACATTGAGCCCCTCTGGAGCCAGTTTGATTTGACATATAACTCGGTGCTAAATTTGACCAATCGATACAAGACACCGGAGCAAATCCGCAGTGTGCTGGAACGTAACTTCCTCGTTTACCAAAATCAAGGACAGCATCAGAGGCTACAGCAGGATCTAGCACAGGTATCCGGCCGAATTCAGCAGCTTACAGCCCAGCGCTGCCCGGATTATCGGTCGAATAGCTGCATTGATACGGTGGAGAAGGCTAGGCGAGAGGTTGACAAGCTTCAGAAGAAGCTAGCTAACATGAGGGGGCGTGGCAGGGGAGCTAGGCAACGGCAGCAGCTTCTGAGGGAGTTGCATAAGCTTGACGAGGTAATCCAGACACCATCAGTCCATGTCTGTTCGAAAAAGGAGCGGTCTAGGTGTCGTAGGCGGGAGAGGCAGCTTAGGCGAGCGGAAAGGCGAGCTCGGGAGTTGCGGAAGTCGATGGATGCGGTCTTGACCGGAGAACGTCTATTTGAATCCTTCGAAGCAAAACAAGGATTTCTCCAGGAGTTAGGCTATATTGATAGCGGGGAATTGACTGCGAGGGGCCGCACAGCTGCAGGGATATACGTGCAAGAGCTTTTAGTTACGGAACTCTTGTTTGACGGAACGTTCCATGAGCTTTCGGAAGATGCAATTAATGCTTTGGCGGTCTCTATTGATTATGAGCCTCGCAGAGACGAACCAGTCAGGCCATGGCGACTGGTAGATCTCAGCCATGCCCAGGAGGTTGCTACGCAGCTTAGCCTTTTGGAAAAGCGATTTCTCAAAGAGCAACGAGTACGTTTTCACAACGGGGCCCACGAACTTGCCTATCGCTGGAGCATGGGATGCAGTTTTGCTGAGCTTATGGATCAGGCGGGAGGGTTGGCGGAAGGGGACGTAGTCAGTACCTTCCGCCGGGGCATCGATTTGGTTAGGCAATTGCGCCGGGTCTCAGCCGGTGACGATTCCCTACAGGCAAAGCTGTCCCGTTGCATGAAGAGAATGGACCGAGATGTAGTAGAGATTCGGCTCTAGCTGTGACGAGACCGTCTATATTATCTCAAACTGTGCTATGAGTGTCTGTAATTCTTCCGCCATGGCACTAAGCCTATTGGCAGAGGACGCTACCTCTTCAATGGCTGCTGACTGTTCTTGTGTGGCCGCGGCCATCCCCTGGCTGCCACTGCCGATTTGAGCTACGCCGGCGGCTACCTCCTGAATTTGTTCCACCATGGTCTCCACAGCTTGGAGGATATTGTCCAAAAGAACTCCTCCTCTTTCAGCTACCGCGGCGCTCGTTTCGGCCTCTCTGGCGCCCTCTTCCATCCCTTTGACTGCTGCTTCGGTGTGTGCTTGTACCTCTTCAATCAAGCTGGTAATCTCCGCGGTGGCGTTGGCTGATTGCTCAGCTAGCTGGCGTACTTCATCTGCTACCACCGCAAATCCCCGACCGTATTCGCCTGCTCTAGCCGCCTCGATGGCCGCATTTAGGGCTAAGAGATTCGTTTGTTCGGCGATGCTATTGATTACATCTACGATACGTCCGATCTCCTGGGAGCGCTGTCCCAGCTCGGTAACGTCTTCTGCCAATTCTCCTACACGATCCCGCAACCGGATAGTCTGTTGTATGGAGTCATTTACAGCCCGGCCACCATCGGCTGCTATGTCCGAAATGTGGTCAGCGGAGTCTAGCAGTTGCTGTGTCCTGTTAGTCATTGTCTGAACAGTAGAGGCAAACTGATTGGCAGTGGCTGCCACTTCTTGAATTGAGGCACCTGTTTCTTCCGTGGAAGCGGATAGCTCTTGGCTAGATGTAGCGAGGCCAGTGGCGGTGTTGGTCACTTGCTGGATCATATTGCGCAACTGCTCCACCATGGCATCGAAGGTCTGGGAGAGCTGTCCTAGCTCATCTTTCCGATTAAGGCTGGTTTTTTGTGTTAGGTCACCATGGGCTACTACTTGAGCAACATGGGTCAAGTTGGCGATGGGTTGTACAATAATGTTGGCGATTAAGTAAGCTACTAACAGCCCAACTAAAATGGCGATGATGGCAATGAGCATGCTAGTATTCCGCACCTTGGCAACTGGAGCAAGCACGTCTTTATAATCAGCAACTATGGCCACTGACCAATCAGTGAGAGGCACCGGTGCATAGGACAACCCTTTCTCTATCCCACCAGAGATATACTTAGTCATGGAGGTTTGGCCCTCTGCCATAAGGGCAGCAATTTCCTCCAGCTGGTTTTCATCTGCAAAAATATCCTTGTTACCTATGTACTCTGTTTGGGGATGGGCCAGTGTCACCATGTTCTTGTCCATGACCCAGCCGTGCCCATGCTCTCCTAGCTTCATACCGACAACCAGGTTCTGCAAGTAGTCCAATTTTACAGTAGCCCCCACAACTCCCACGGGAACGCTACTGCCCTCCCAGAAGATTGGTTGAGAAATGACAATTACCTGGACACCAGTTGCTCTACTAGTCAGCGGCTCGGAAAAAACGGTTTGCCCTGTAGTTATCGCCTGCTGGAAGTAGTCACGGTCATATACGTCCACACTACCGCCTTGGGTATCTTGAGCTGAGCCTCTTTTGTCAGCAACAAACATTACCTCTAGGTCCTCTTGCCCAGCTATGGTTGCCTCTAATAATGGAAGGTAATTGTACCTGTCCAGACTCTGAAGGTCCCCAGTATGAGCCAGTACCATGAGCTGATCACTTATGGCTTGGAGCCAGTTATTGACCACCAACGCGTTTTGACTCGCGGCATTAGCGGCGGCATCTAGTATGGATTCTTCCAGGATTGATCTGGACTGGTTGTAGGAAAGCCAAGAGGCTAGGATGATTAAGGCTAGGACGGTCAATCCAAAGACGGTCATCATTTGTGTCTTGAGGTTAAATCTACGAAAAAGCCCAGCTGTTTTTCGTGCCATCTTGTATGTCACTCCTCTGGTTTTCTACTCATCAATAAGTCAGAATTGGCCGAAAAGAACCGGTACCGCTCGCTTTGCTGCTTAAGACAGGCTCTTTCAGGCGGGTATCTTTGCATGATGCAACAAACGGCGACCTGAAAGTCGCCGTATGGAGCCTTCCTCCCCTGCAACCTGGCGGTCATAGCCTTGTTAGCTTTAGACCCATAGTTTTGCGCCCCACCCTTTCAGGTGGTTTGCCTGGCGAATCGGTTAGCAACATCTAATGTTCTCTTGTGTGTCTATTGCTGTAGTAATTGTAACACGAAATGTCTGTGAGTGGCAAATATTTCCTGCCCTCTGCACTTCAACCCTANGAGCTTACTGAAATGTACTATTTATGTTTCCCCTCCTGGGTCGGTTGTGGTTGCTCGTACGGGGTGATACATAGAAAACGGTAAGAAACTGTATCTACACCGAGTTTTTGCGGATTTACATACTGTTAACCGGTGTAACCAAAGCTTAACCAGAGTTCCCTTGTTTTTCCGTGGTGGATTTCGTATAATCTAATTGGCACATGGGCCAGATAATGGCCCGGGGTGGACAGTAGATGACCCACCCAGTGCTAGTAATACCGAAGGAGGGAAACAGAAATGTTGTTCTTCCGAAAGAGAAAATATGTTCGATCCCTTGACCAAGAGCGGGCCAAGTACGGTACCCTAAATCACAGGAGTTTGGGTGTAACCGTGATTGAGCTGGACAAAATCGTAGGCAGTGTCGATCGATACAAAGATTTCGATCAGAACTTTGAATGGATCCACCGCAAGCCAGACAGGCGCTCTAAGGACATTGAGGCGGCTATGGCTCGGGGCGAGATTCTCCCTCCTATAGAAGTTTATGAACTAGATAATAGATATTTTGTGGTAGATGGGCACCACCGGGTAAGGGCTGCAAAGAGGATTGGACAAGAGTTTATGGATGCTGATGTAACAAGGCTTATTCCCGCCTAGACGGGTTGAGATCAATGACATATACTGCAAGCAAGAAGGCACCCCTGCGGAAGGGTGCCTTCTTGCGTTGCTCGTTGCCCATCGTTAGGCAGGATAATGCCGTGGCGGTGGTCAATTAGTATTAAGTTAGGTATATGTATGGTCATTGACGAAGCTGGTACTCGGTCGGGAAGGAGTAAGTAGGGGTGGGAAAATATATATTAGCAATAGATCAGGGCACTACAGGTACTACCGCTATCGTGTTCGATGATCATGGTCGACCTGTCTGCCGAGGATATCAGGAATTTCCCCAGTATTACCCCCGGCCCGGTTGGGTGGAGCACGATCCGGGGGAGATCTGGCAATCAACGATGGATGCCATTAGGGGTGCTTTGTACGGGCCTGTTTCCGCAGAGGAGATTGCCGCTATTGGTATCACTAATCAAAGGGAAACTACTGTACTATGGAATAGGCACACTGGCCAACCGGAGGGTACTGCTGTAGTTTGGCAGTGCCGACGGACAGCCCCTATGTGCCAGGAGCTAAGGGACGATGGCTGCGCAGAGCTTATCCAAAGCAAGACGGGCTTGGTACTAGACCCGTATTTCTCCGGCACGAAGGTGGCATGGCTGCTGGAGAACCGCCCGGGGCTCCGCAAGCAAGCCCAGCAAGGTGATATCTGTTTCGGGACTGTGGATAGCTGGCTCATATGGTGTCTTACCGGTGGCAAGAAGCATGTNACTGATTATACCAATGCTTCTCGAACANTGCTGTACAACATCCACGACCTAGAATGGGATGAAGAGTTGCTTAGGCTTCTGGATGTACCTCGTTCAATGCTACCGGAGGTGCTTCCGTCTTGTGGGTTTTTTGGGGTCACCCAAGGCAATGCTTGTCTACCACCGGGGATTCCCATCTATGGGGTTGCCGGAGATCAGCAGGCCGCATTGTTTGGACAAACCTGTTTCCAGCCGGGTATGGTGAAAAACACGTACGGTACAGGCTGTTTTGTCTTGATGAATACCGGGACAGAGGCGATAATGTCCAGCCAAGGGCTTCTTACAACCATTGCGTGGGGGCTTGAGCCTGGCAAAGTGGTCTATGCCTTGGAGGGCAGCGTCTTCATCGGCGGAGCTGTAGTTCAGTGGCTCCGAGACGAGCTGGGTCTCATTGAGTATGCCGCAGAGACCGAGGGTTTGGCTGAATCTGTACCTGATACTGCTGGGGTTTATCTGGTACCGGCTTTTGTCGGGCTTGGTACGCCCTATTGGGATCCCTACGCAAGGGGAGTGGTGGTGGGTTTGACTAGGGGAGTCAATCGCCGACATCTGGTGCGGGCGGCTTTGGAGAGTATAGCCTACCAAACTCGAGACGTATTACTGGCCATGCAGTCCGATTCCCGCATTTCTATTCCTGTGTTGAGGGTGGATGGAGGAGCATCGGTGAACAATTTTCTCATGCAGTTTCAAGCCGATGTGCTCAACGTCACGGTGGAACGGCCGAGGGTGACAGAGACTACTGCCATAGGTGCAGCGTTCTTGGCAGGACTGGGATGTGGTCTTTGGTCATGTCTCGACGAGATAGCTGGCACCTGGGAAAGAGAAGGCTGTTTTACGCCTCATATGGGTGAGGAAGAGAGGAATGAGCTCTGCCGAGGGTGGCGAGAGGCTGTGAAACGCTCCCTGGGATGGGCGAACTAGTGGCATCCCATGAAGAATGAGGGGCGCCGCTAGGACGCCCCATTGATGAATACTATGAACTAAGGCTCCTGGATAGCCTCGGTGGGACATCCGTCCTGGGCTTCCCGAGCCGATTCTTCCAGTTCCTCTGGAACGGGGTCTAGAATAACATCAGCCTTTCCATCGTCGTTCCAGTCGAATACCTCTGGACAGGTCTCAATGCAAAGGCCACAGCTGATGCACAAGTCTTGGTCTACTATCAGCTTCACCGCTGATCCCTTCCTTTCCCTAGACACGTACATATTTAGTATTGACTTTCCAGGTTCATATATATGCATGGAGCCGCTATTTGAAACCCGATGGCGTTGACATGGGCTTTAGTTTATGCATTCTAGCAAAATGCACCGCTTCCTTCCGGAAACGGTGCATTCGGTCACAAGTTTACCTGTAAGCGGGATTCTGTCATTTAAGGCAACCATCTATCTCAAGGGCTAATGCCAGCCCTTGCCCCTTTCGGGGTGCCGCTACCATAATTTGCGTTGCTGGCTGGTGGGGCTTTCCCCGTTTCACCTGCTGTGTTGCCACAACAGCTCGTCTCTGTGGAGCCTTTATGGCTAGTACTGTCCCAAAGGGACAGGTTCGCTGCCGTCAGGTCACCCTGCCACAGCTTACACTGTGCACCAACTTTCTTGCCCTAGATGGGCAAGGCCAGTCCCGACTTTCCTCTAGTGGCCTTTAAGTTAAGGTCACCAGCGGTTGCCCAGTAAACTTGAGATTAGGCCGTCTGCCAACGCTTGATGATCGGTGGCATGCCAGCAATGGCAGGGGAGACAGGAATCGAACCCGCAACCCCCGGTTTTGGAGACCGGTGCTCTGCCAATTGAGCTACTCCCCTAAGCATCGACGACCTGTCGGCAGATATATTATACCCCCACTCGCGGGAAAATGCAAAACCAGCAACAGGCAAGGACAGAAGCTACCATGCCCCATATATCGCCAAGCACAGCCCTACGACGGAGATGACACAGCCAAATACTCGGCGCCTGCGCCAACTTGTTTCTTCCGGTCTCCGTACAGCAGGAGAGTAATTGAGCATACGGAGCTGTAGCAAACCCACCCACGCCAAAAGACCTCCGGCTAGGATATACAACTCTTGCATTTTGTAGCACCAGGCCTTTCTATCTGGAAATTATGTACTAGTTGTGTGCCAACCTGATCAACCCTAGAGGTAGGTTGAAATCAGGAATATTGGCCTTAGGCTACTTGAGTGGGATTTGGAACAGAGGTACCTAACTGTATGTCTATATCTCAAGATCAGTGACCACAGACCTCAAGATATCTGGGAAATTAGTGCAAATACCATCCACACCCAATTGGATGAGGTGGGTCATATCGCCAGGTTCATCCACGGTCCAGGCTCGAACAGCAAGACCCCGTCTACGAGCTCCTTCCATCAGCTTCGCATCTACCAACTTATAATACGGATGCAACCCCTCCCATCTTTCATTTACTGCCTCATCAAGTACGTCTGGTAGATCCCTAGAATAAAGCAGCGCTACCTCGATAGCAGGTGCTTTTTCCTTTATCTCTTTAAGATATTCTCTGTGGAAGGAAGAGATGACAATCTGTGCATCATACTGGGCTATTACATCAATCAGTTTGTCAACCAACCCAGCATAGACCTGCTCTCCCGCCTTAATCTCTATATTTAAAGATACCCGCCCATCCACTAGATCTAAGACTTCCTGCAAAGTAGGGATTTTTTCCCCCCGGAAATCGCTGTTCATCCAGCTTCCGGCATCGTATTGGCGGATTTCTTCCAGGGTCATATTTTCTACAAGGCCATTACCCGTTGTGGTGCGGGTAATGTCATGATCGTGGATAACCATCAATTTCCCGTCTTTGCTCAGGTGAACATCAAGCTCCAGCATTGTGGCACCCATGTTTATGGCCTTCTCAAAGGATACCAGCGTATTCTCCGGGGCTCGCCCTGCGGCCCCCCGATGGCCAATTAGCTCAAGCTTGCCTAATCGTCCCATATCATACCCTCCGTTAGCTCATCCCGTCAGTAAAACATCCCTGATTACATTGTTGTAACATTCGTCAGGCAGATGGTTAGTTCCTGCAATATTAGGATTGTGCAACGGATATTGGTGCCGGCTAGCCATGGTATATAGGTGCGCATCTGCGACGGGATTGCCATTTCCTAGATNGATAAGAGGGTTCAACCATTTGGTGTCGAACTAGTCCTGGGAAAATATATACCTCGCGAAATCCCGAAGGAGCAACNATATTGCATTCCACCTGGCGCATTTCTCGCGAGGATACACACCCTATGCCGGTAGAACCCTTAGAGAAAAGTTAGAAAACAATAGAGAACGCCAATTGGCAAAAGTGCGCTGCGCCCACGTAGTGGCAGAGGGCATCCAAGTCATGATGCACAGAGTTAAGTGTGGCAGGTCGATGGGAGTTCGCCTAAGCGGTTTTGGCCATGGAATCGCAACAAAGGTGGGAGATAGTTGTATAACAATGCATCATGGGCGGGTACCACCGCTCAGGCCATTTATGAGACGTTGCTTGAGCAGTTAGAGGCTTTGGTCGCACCAGAATCAGACTGGCTGGCCAACTTGTCCAACACAGCTGCTGTTATCTACAACACACTTCCGGATCTCAACTGGGCGGGATTTTACCTGCACAAACAGGAGGAGCTCGTCTTAGGCCCGTTTCAGGGGAAACCAGCCTGTGTCCGCATTCGGTGGGGTAACGGGGTTTGCGGCACTGCGGCTGCCCAGAGGAAAACCATGGTTGTGCCCGATGTACACTTATTTCCGGGACATATAGCTTGTGACCCTGCATCGAATTCGGAGATTGTGGTACCGATCATCGGTGATGGAAGAGTCTGGGGTGTGCTGGATCTAGACTCGCCCTTTAAGGGGCGTTTCTCATCGCTGGATCAAGAGTTTTTGGAAAGACTTGTAGGATTTTTGCATGGGCATGTTGACTGGCAGGCTGCATGTGGTGCAACATGATGATGTGGAGAAGATTAGCATGAAGAGAATCGGTATTGTTGATCTGGGCTCCAACTCCGTTCGCCTGGTTATCATGGATATCGGGCCGGAGGGTGAATACCACCAGATGGAAAACATCAAAGAGACAGTACGGTTAGTTGAGGGCGTTGGGCCCGATGGGTCCATCGACCCCAAAACGCAAGAACATGCATTGGAAACCTTATCTTTCTTTGCCCGGTTGTGTAAAGTACGTAAAGTTGATGAGATCATCGCCGTGGCCACAGCTGCGGTCCGGCGTGCACCCAATCGTGACGAGGTGCTCGCAACAATACATCGGGAGACAGGCATACAGGTCAAGGTCTTGTCGGGAGACGAGGAGGCTCATCTCGATTATGTGGGGATAGTCAACAGCGTTGCCCCGGAAACTGGCTTGATTGTCGATGTGGGTGGTGGCAGTACTAAGATCGTAGGCTACCGTAATCGATTGAAGGAAGAGTCTGTTACATTACCTTTTGGAATAGTAACCTTGACCCAAGAATTCGGCTTGGATGATAAAATCGCGGATGCTACACTGCAAGCTCTGGAAAAAGCTCTCTTTGAGGAATTTGAGAGCTTAAGCTGGCTATCTGGGTATGGTACCCTAATAGCCTTGGGGGGTACCGCTCGTACCTTAGCTAGGATAGACCGACGAAGGCGAGGGTACAAGCCTGATATTACCCACGGCTATGAACTGGATGCAGAATCGGTCTTTGCCATATATCAACGTTTGGCAGGATTAGACCTGCAGAGCCGGTGGCGTGTGCCCGGCATGTCACTGGAGCGAGCCGATGTGATTGTGGCTGGGGTAGGGG
>JGI24707J26582_10002750_pt1 | contig 13047 bp, 10 predicted proteins | sample BioPla1DNA1_FD_26582 | JGI IMG/M metagenome (IMG submission 26582) | reverse complement strand
GGCTTTGGAATGCTGTCATACTGAGCATCAGCCGTCACAGTAGTACTTCCCATAGTCTGTCACCAAAAGATGCAGTGGTGGTTCATTTTCTTCAATTTCAGGAAAGCGACCTAGGGGTTCGAGAAATCGGTTGTCGGTATTGTCGTCATTGACTTGGGAGACCTCTCCAACTAGGACAGTCCCCTTCCCCTTTTCCCCCCAGAATCTATGGTACGTACCGGGAAAGAGGGTGATGCTTTGCCCGGGAGCGAGGGAGACCACTGTACCAGCCGGTGCTAAATAGTTGCGACCATCCATAGAGACGAGTACATCGGTATCTGCCAGCTCTTCATCCTCTGTGGAGTTGTAGAGCTCTATCAGGAGGTTGCCGCCACCTCGATTGATAATATCCTCCATCTTATGCCAGTGGAAGTGAAGTGGTGTGACTTGTCCTGCTTGGACGATGAGCACCTTCTCTGCATAGGTCTTGGTGTATTGCTCCTTAGATAGATTGCCATTCCGCAACGTAAACAGTAAGAGGCCCGTTTCTTCAAAGGTACCACTGCCAAAGTCAGTAATATCCCAGCCTAACATGTTATCTACAATCTCTTGGTACTCCGCCCCCTTGGTCTGCCACTTGTCAGGGCTCCAATAAGCAAAGGGCGGTAGATAAAAACCCATCTTCTTAAGGAACTTAATCGCATCCCCCATGATTGCGTTTACTTCGGATCTTTTCACAAGAACGGTGCCTGGCCTCTTATCGCCTGCACCCTTCCCCCTCTCAGCTTTCGTGACTGTTTAGGTTGCTAGCCGCTGCTTCCACTAACCCTTCCATGTGCAAAAGCTCCTCGAGTTTGTCAACTACGATAGGGCTAAACTGCACCCCGGAGAGAGCTTTGATTTTCCTTAACGCCTCCTTCGGTGTAAGAATACGACCATAAGTCCGATCACGGGTCAGATCGTCATAGGCGCCAACTACAGATAAGATAGCAGCTTCCATGGGAATCTCCTCTCCCTTTAGACCCATGGGATACCCTGTACCGTCCCACCACTCATGGTGATGGCGGACAGTATCGATGAGGGGGCCATGAAGTCCCAGATTTGCCAGCATACCGACGCCAAGCTCCGGATGGAGTCTTGCTACCTCGTCCTCTTCCTGGGATAAAGGCCCGGATTTCCGCCATATCGCCTTAGGTAGTGCCAATTTCCCCACATCGTGTAATGCAGCTCCCTGCACTATCCGGATACACCTTTCCTCTGGAAGCCCTAACATCTTCCCTAGCCTGTAACCGAGCTCCGCTAGGTGGCTTAAGTGGTCGACTGTCTCTTCTGTAGCTAGATATGTCATTTCCACTAGGGGCAGTAAATCCGTAGGTAGCTCGCGGGAAACCATCTCCCAAGGATCGGGACTTCGAAGACTAGCTGCAGTAGCCACCTGGTTTTTCCCCTGCAGCTTAGCTCCTTCGAGAAGGGCCTTATCTGCCGCCTCCAAAAGGCTGTCCATATCCTGGGCATCTTCTGGATAGCTGGCCACTCCAATGGAGACTGTCAGCGGGCAATCCGGGTATTCCTTCTGGAACACATCGCCTACCACCCTCCGCAGTCGATTGGCTACAGACACTGCCTCCTTGGATGTTGCATCTAGCAAAAACACGACAAATTCGTCACCGCCGTAGCGACAGATAATGTCTTGGTGGCGTATCTCACTCCTTATCAGCTGCGCGAACTTGCGAAGAACCTCATCCCCCTGGGTGTGACCCAAACGATCATTGACCAGCTTAAAATCATCAATATCCAAAAGCAGCAGACTTAGTGAGCGGCCCTGTCTTTCAATCCTGGGCCAAAGGGAGCTCCGTAACCAACGCAGCAGCGCCCTGCTACCCACACCGGTTAGATCATCGGACAAACCGCCTGCATAAAGCTTTTCGAGAAGGCCGAGATTGTGAACCAAAGCAAAAGGAACCAGGATATAAATAAGAAACCCTACGGAAGCTCCCCGCAGGCCCCTAAATGACCCAAGGCATTGGTACTCCGTTGCTATACCCACAACAGCTGACCAAAGTGCCATGGCAATAAATCCCCTTTGAGATGGCATGTCTAATATGGCAGTGATAGCACCAACTACCATCACTGCCCGACCTACGTTCGTCAGACTTGGCACCCGTAGGATAGTACCTGCTAGCCCTATCCACGCTACATAAAAGCCTGTCCACGCTGCCGCCGGCAAATCTCTAAACCGGCCTAGCGCCCAGACAAGCAAACCAACAAGAGCCATGGGCCATAGCAGATGTTCAAAGGTAATCCTGTCAAAGTCAAAACCCTGCACCGTAGTAGCGTATATGGCCAGGAATAACATGACCAGAAGCCAAATAATCCGGGGAAAACTCAAATGGCCAAAAACAAATCCACTGGATTGCCAACGGATATGCCGCAAGATGCGCCCATTGCTTTTCATGCTGGCCATCTGCCGTTTCATGCTACTCCCCCTCTAATCTTGCATAGTGCAAAATCCCTTACCACAAGATTCAAGTCNTAGGCCTAATGTCCTGCACCATTCTGGAAANTATCCAGCAGCAATGGGGAGATGGCTGTCTCGTNGTGTTCCATTCGGTACCTGCTTCTTCACTGGTCAGGAATTGGCTGAGGACATATATGCACCTTGAGCATACCATCTATGGGCCATTCTTACAATATCTGAGACATAATAGAGGCAGATGGATTGCAATCCATCTGCCTTAACCAACCAGTGTATGGCGTTTTCCATTCTTGAATAGGTCTTACTACCTACCTCTTCCCATAGATCCTCTTTGGCCTCTACTCATCCCTCGTCCATGACCACCGAAAACGCCCCGACCACCTCGCCGGTGCATCGGACCCCACGACTCGGAGTTCGTGTTCAGCTTTTCCAGCTGCTCAGCTGTGAATATGCCCTCTGCTTCCTTCTGTAGCTCTCGGCGCACTTCCACCAGCTGAATTCTGGCCTTGGTTAGCTCCTCTTCTTTAGCTGCAATGGCCTCTTTGTCCAAAGGCTCCTCTGACCAGAGATTTCTAAGCTCCAGCCCAAGTGTCTCTTGCGCCAGGCGGAGATCGTTAGTTTCCTCTAGATGCCGGATCTTTAGTTCCGTCAGCTGCTTTTGTTGCTCAGAGGTGAGCTGCAGCTCATCTTTGGCCCACCAACTCACCATTCCCCCGGGACCGCCTGCGCCACCGGGGCCATAGGCCAACGCCACCTGCCCAACCCCCAAGGTTACCAGGCCTANCAAGAACACCGCCACTAGTCTTTTTCCCATACAATTGCCTCCCTTTAGCATCGTTAATGCCTTGTCCGATGCTAGTATAGGGCTAGAATGTGACCATTCTATGACCGACAGTGGAAATATTCATGACATACCTAGTAAGAATCAAAAGCCCTGCTTGGGCTAGCTTTCCATGTTCTTAATCAACCCGAAATCTCCCACTTTAGCTGCCTGCAAAATAGGTGCCATGTACTCGTCGACCAAATCTGCACTTAGCGGCACCGGCATATTCTTGAGTTTCATGTCTAGCTGTGGGTTCTTGGCCGCAGTGAGAGCCCTCTCGATATGCTCATCGGTAAAGCCCTCCAGGTCTGTGAGCTTGGTGGGAAAACCGATGCGTCGACTTAACTCTACCATACCCTCTGCCACAGCTATGCCCAGTTCTCGACCGGAAAGCTTATCTAGATCCCGAGTCACAAGACCTGCCCGTTTGTAGATATCACCAACTAACCGCAACTGCTTTTCGATACTGGGCGCGAAGAATACCGTGTAATACGGGTTCATCAAGGCACAGGCCCGGCCATGACTAGTAACATCCACCAAGGAGAAACTAGTTAGGTGAGCACCATTAGTGCCACCGATCATAATAGCGTACCCGCCTAAGTCAGTAGCAAGCCCCAGAGCTTCTCTACCGGCGGGATCCGTGGGATTGGCCATGACATGCTCGAGATTGCCTACTACCAGCTCGAGACCAAGGAGAGCCACCTCTTTGATATCGTCGAAGGTATCGGAAGATGCACCATAAAAGACCTCCAGACAGTGGGCTACACCATCCAGGGCGCCATCGGCGGTAAAGCTCTTGGGCATAGTTGTCGTAACGCCATAGTCAAAGACAGCCCGAGTAGGTACAACGGCATCGTCTACAATGAGCTTCTTCTGCCCTACGGTAAGATCAGTAATATTGGAGTACTTAGTCAGGTGAGCGCCTGAGCTCGCAGCAGTAGCTACTGCAATGACAGGTCGCAACTTCTTGCCAGTACTCTTAAGAGCCTTCGTCACTTCCCCAGTACCGAAATAAGTCTCGATATCAGGATCATGGGTTCCTAAAGTAGCCAGCACATTAGCGGCCTTGACAGCATCGATGCTGCTACCCCCGCCGACGACGATCAATACCTCTGGCTCAAAATGCAGAATATAAGTCTCCAGGCGAAAGACATCTTCCCGGGGAGCGTTAGGTTTAGCATCGGGTACAATATATCCTGGTACCAGCTTCACATCATGCTGCTTAAGGCTATCTAGGATGCTATCTAGGGTAGGCTCTAACCAAGCTGAGGAACTAGCTATTACCATAGCTGTCTTCCCTAGCTCAGCAGCATACTCTCCGACCTTACCAATAACATCCAAGCCGAAGGCATAGGAGTCCCCCCGAAACTGCCGGAGTAGGTCTCCCGCCCTCCGCTTCTGTACTTCGGTCATTATCTTGTCCCCCTTATTTACAACTATCCTCACCTCTTTAGAAGGTGAGAATTGCTAATCTAATCTCTTTATTACTTACGCCACCGGGATAGCGCAGTCCTTCTCTTTCCATCCAGCAGAGGTTCGGGGAATACCTAAACTAGCCCTTGCCTCCGATACCGCCCATGATTATTTGGTAACAACCGTCGATGAGCTCTGTCAGGTTCTTGTCCGGTTCAGTCACTACAGTAGTTAAGGCCGCAGTATTAATGGTACCGAAGATATTAGCCAAAATCAGGTCAGGATCAACGGGAGCAAAACCACCGGTACGCTGCCCTGCCTCGATAGTGCTCCGAAAATGATCCATGAACCGATCATATTCAGCCCAGAATTGAGTATCGAATTGCTGCCGGATTTCCTCCAGATCAAGAAAATCCATGCGTTCTCTAAGGAGCAGCAAGAAACTATCGCGGTTATCTTCGAAATAGGTGAGAATCGCACTAACCAGCTGAAAGATCTGAGTGTCATAGGATTCATCGGCGGTAACATGGGTGAGGACACACCGATATAGGCCAGCTACCGTATCTTTAATCACTTCGCTCCATAACTCATGCTTGGTGGCGAAATAGTGGTACATGGTGGACTTACCCATCCCTAAGGAGCGGGTGATATCTTCTAGGCTTACAGCATGGAAACTCCTTTGGGAAAAGAGCTCCCGAGCCTTATTTACGATCTCTTGTCGGCGGTTACGCATCGGTATGGTGCTCCCTTCATTTCGTCTGATGCCAATGGGCTGACCCAGTGGATACAAGTTGTCCCACTGGACTATGTATGTCCCTTGCAGCATGTCACTGGGTTAATACGCTCCGCCTCGCATCTGTAGGATGTCAGGGCGCATAGGCTAGCCCATGCGCCCCGAGTATTTCTAGAAGCTAATACTTATTCCGACAAGTGCCTGGGTCAAATCCTCCATCTGCCGGAAGAGTGACTCATCATCACCACCGGGTATGGCCACCTTGCCAAAGGCTTTCATGGTACTTGTCACTTGGTAGACGGCTTCAGGCATGATCATCCAACCTTGATCGCCAAAGCAGTAGACTACTTTGCCTTCCAGCCTCAATCTGTTGTTTAGGAAGTCTTGATATACTTCGCCAGCCAGATACGTATTCAACATGCTTTTGGTAACTTCCTGGGGNAAACCGTAGATTACCTGGCCGTTTACATAAACTCCGTTTTCGAAGAAGTAGTCCATGCCAATCAGGCCTGTCACGTAGTTGTCGCTATTAAATCTATATTCTTCGGGAAAGGCCTGGTTATCCATTTCCTTCCCAAAAAAGCCGTCTTTAGGAATGTTATAGGTTAGCTCCCCCCAAAGGCCCGCATCACCCAAGACACCTTCTGCCGTCACTCCTACTTTTTGCAGAGGCAGATAGCCTTGGGTCGTAGTGAGCCGCATAGGAACCGGAACCTCTTCAGCCAGAGGCTTTAGGGAGAACCCAGACATTATCGGACTCGGTGCATAACCTCTTTGATAGACAAGACCTAGGTCAAAATCACCGAAGGTACGGGAGCCCTTAATGGTAAAACCCATGCCGTCGTCTTCGTAGGTGGGGGCTTCTTCCTTCAGAGGAGCCATCTCCACTATCTGTACACCTTCCTGGCTCATGGCGTAGAGAACCGGCATAAGAGCTGCCTTTTCTATCTCTTGATACACAGCCTCAATTCGCTTCCCGGTCTTGTTCGGCGTAATCCGGGGCTGCAAGAAGGCTGTCACCTGGTAATCATCGGGATACCAATCGGCCCTGATCCCCACCACGGCTCTGGTGTTTTGCAGTTCGTCTATGAAGTTGGCCGCCACCGGCTTAGTCAGATNGAAGGTGGTGATGCCGTCACCAACACCAACGTCTACATACTGCTTACCTAGCCTAAGATCAACCGCCTCATCCCCCACAGAATACAGGTTTAGGTATGCTTCATCTAGATCTATAGTGATACTGTCTTCCGCGGCATCGGTATCATCAGCGTCCCAGATGTCGTCGCGAAAGCTGCTTAAGGCCTTATCCAAGCTGGTATCTAGAGCTAATCTCCAGCTTCCATCAGGACCCAAGTCGCCCTCCACGTCAACACTAACCCCTACAGAGGCCATGGCATCCTTTAGCGGTTTGTCTTCTTTGGTCAAGACCCGAAGTTCGCTGGTGAACTCACCGCTAACATCAGCAGCTTGCACACCCACAGTTATGCTAAGAATGAGTACCAAAACCGATACCAATATGACATTTCGCCGCAATTAACTCCCCTCCTTATCTACCGCCTGCTAATAGCGGATTCTGCTTCTTTGTAGTGTTCGGGTGGTAAAGATATTGTCATCTAGCTCTCGATCAAACTCCGGGTCCCCAATGTGAATCTCGGTTTTATGATCGGCTAAGATATCCACCATTTCCAGCCTCTTGGGATACTTATACTTACCGTAAGGAGTCACATCGTAGGCAGTAAGCTCCTTTTGTAGCTTGCCTTCGGTATTGTAAAAGACCACTTTGGTGGGGAACCAATCGCTTTTACCCACGGTCATCAGTACCTTCTCATAGCTGGAGTCTTTATCATCTATGGTGCGCAGTTCCAGCTCATATACTTCGTTAGTTTCGTCAATCAGGGTTGCTTCGTAATCCGACGTATCGTAATTGATAAAGCTCATGTCGTTATAGGTGAAATCAGTACCCATGAAATTGCCGCTNTTGGCACTGCCGGCAATCCTCCGGACTTTGTTAAACTCCGGCAGGTACATATGCATGACATCGTCACCTTGATCAAGGAGGCCCACACCCTCCACATCTTTAGGTGCTAGGAATTTGATTAGCGATTGCTCCACATCACCACTCTTGCGGGTGAGAAGGATGACTTCCCGATCGGTGACGAGGCTTTTGCCATCGTAAGTTTTGATGTTCATGGTGACCACTTGGCTCTGAAAGTCTCCATATTCATCTTTGACCCTATCGATGACCTCCTGGCCTGTCATGGCCAAGGCAGGTAGCGCTCCTACCATGACCAAAGCTGTTACAAGCGCTAAAACCCTTAGATGCCCATAGACTTTTCCCATGTCACATGGCCCCTTCCTTTTTCTTTGTTGTAGGTTTGAACTTCACACTGCCTGTTAGAGCATAAACTGCCGGCAGGAAAACAAGAGCTAAGACTGCGCTCACCACCATGGTGAGGGCTGTCAATCCACCAAATTGAACAATGGTCAGTATGGTAGACAAAGTCAGTACCAAGAACCCTAAAGCCACCGATAAAGCATTTGCAATGATAGGTCTACCTACCTGACTCAAGGTTAGCTTTAGTGCTTCTTCCAGTGAGCCGTTTTGACCCATGGCCCGCCGCAGTCGATTGGCGAAATGGATGGAATAGTCTACCCCTGTACCAATGGCCACACTGGCAATCATGGTTGTCGCCACATCGAGAGGGATGCCGGTAANCGCCATGGTACCAAAGTTTATCAAAACCGTTAGGACAATGGGCAAACAAGCGATGAGTCCCATGGGGACCGAGCCCAGCTGTATAACTAAGAGCAAGGTCACCAGCGCCAAAGATATGGTCAAACTGCGCCACTGACTGGTCTGCAATCGCAATGTAGTCACTTCATAGACGACCGGTGGACCGGTCAGNTCCACACTGAACCCATCTTTAGTTACGCCGGGCTCCTTGTGGAATCTTGTCGGAAGGCTAGTGACATACACTTCCTCAGCCCAGACATCCTGCAAGATACCTACCAAAGCCTCGTGGGTAACAGGTTCATTAGTTTGTGCAAGCAAATCTTCCGCCATATCATCTAGGAGTGTTTGCCGGGCATTTTGATAAGCCCAGTTGAGATCATCCCAAAGATAATCTGCGGCATCCTCTAGATCATAAGGATCACAGTTGGGATTCATAGATTGCCAAGCTAGAGCTAGCTCCTCGGCAGTAGCACCCTGGAGAAACATGTTCTGGGCCAGCTGCTCACTAGCCAAGGGGTTATCTAGCTCAAACCACAGAACCTCCGGGGAGAGGTTATCATCAATAGTCCATTCGATTTCCTCTGGGTTTTCTAATGCAAACGCCTCTGGAGTATAGCGCTGCAATGCCAAGAGCTTCGCCCGCAGCTCTGCCTCTTCGTCGGGGGTAGATTTATCCCAAAGCAAACCCCCAATCTCCTGGGTGAGGATATCAATCTGATGAGCTGCTACATATTCGAGGAGCTCACTGGAGGCAGCGCTGCTGTCAATCACATAGGCAGACTTGGGCAGCTCATCCAAAAATTCCCGGATTCTTTCGTTAATCTTTGCCATGCGGGTTGACTTGGTCTCGGCCAGCCTGGCAACTATGAGCCCCTGGGCGTAATCGGGAGTCAAGTAGTCCCGCACCTGATCTTGCCCTTCTAGGAAAAGCCCCAAAGACGCCACTTGATTCCGGGTTGCGGGAATCCTGGTTGGCCCGTTAATGGTCCGATTAGCCTCTTCGATAAGGCTGGCGTACGAAACAGGGTTGCTGGCCTCCACAGATTCGAGAAAATCTGCGATAGCCACCATTTGTCGCAAAACGAAAGGACTTTTCATATCCCCCACTATGTGCACCTGGAGGGGGCTAGCGCCACCGAAGTTCTCATTGACCAGATCCATGGCCACCCTGGTTGGGTTACCGGGCTTGAAGAAGCCCGCCTGATCCGTATCAAAGGTGAGCTTGGGAAACTGACTGATGGCCAAGAACATGATAATCCCTACAACTACGATGATGGTTCGGCGCTGGCGGAAGATGCCGGCACCTAAATTAGATAGCCACGATGAACTATGCTGCCCCCGCAATGCACCTGTTCTGTATTTGCTAACTGCCAATATGGAAGGTATGAGTGAAAAGGCAGTCACAAAGGCAGCGAAAACCCCAAAAGCGGTATATATACCAAATTGCTTGATGGGAGAAAGGTCAGCGGTTACTAATGATGCAAAGCCGGCTATGGTTGTCAAACATGACAAAAGCAGTGGCATACCTACCTGCCCCATGGCCTGTACCAAATCTTCCTGCTTCGTCTCTTCACTCCGGACAGTACTGTAGTATTCGTTCATCACATGAATGCCATAGGCACTGCCTACGGCCATCAAAATAATGGGGATCGCTATGCCTACTGTAGTCAAAGTTTGCCCGGTGGCAGCCAAAAGCCCCACAGCCCAGATTACAGAGACAATGACAGCTATNAGGGGTATGATTGTACCCCGAACTGTGCGGAAAGTAAGGAAAAGAACCAGCACAACCAAGACAACAACAGTAGGCAGCAATCTGCGCAGATCATTTTTGGCTGTTTGATCGCCATCTACACCGACGAAAGGNGCCCCAGTCCGGTAGTGCTTGAATCTGCTCCCACTGCCTTCCGCCGCCAAAATCTCATCCATGGTTGCCACAGCCATCTTGATATCGGCATTGGGGACTAATTTTACCATAATCAGACCGAACTTAGCATCTTCTGAGACCAAGTTGCCGGCATACAGGTCTTTGCCCATGACATATTCTTTGAGCTCCGCTAGCTCCACCTCGGAGTAGACTTTGCCATCCTCCACCAAGGACTCCACTTGCATCATATCGCCGTCGGCCTTCATGTCCATGACGTTGGTCAGGCTGACTACTGAACCGACTCCCTCCACCCCGGTGAATAGATCGGTAAGGCGACTAATATGCTGTAGTGCCTCGTTGGTGAAAATGTCGTCGGTTTCCACCATGATGACCCCAACATTGTTGCCCTCAAAAACATCACCTATTTCTCGGAAAGNCGTCACTACAGGGTCATTTTCTGGCAAGTAGTTCATCATATCATCATCGATGACTAGACCAAAGGCAAACACAGCAAAAACTAGCGTGATAGCCACATTGATCCCGATGAATAGCCAGGGGTGTTCGACGATATACCGGCTCACTCTTTCCATATGACTATTTCCTCCTCCATTTAGCCTCCGGACCGACCGGTTGGTCTGGTACAATTATACCATGCTCCAGAAGGCTGTCAATGGTTGGAGGTCATGTAAAAAAAGACCGGGCGTAAGCCCGATCCGGTAAAGTTATTGTTGGTTTAATGATTACAAGCGGGGGTTAGGTTCCAAGGGATTAGCTCTGTAGAACCTGACCACCTCCTGTCTCACATCTACAAGATTAACAATGCGCTTTTCCTTTAGCTGTTGTAAAAAGACATAGTAAGGCTGCCAAGGAGGCTCTGACTGAGCACCATTTGCCTTTTGCTGCCGCATGGTCCATGGGGTCAACCACTGTTTGCTGCTGGGTTTTGTTGCTTGCGTAACGGAGGGAAGGGGCTCTGCATCTAGTTCCCAAATAAACTTATCGGTTGTGGGATCCCACCGACAGATAGATCTATGGCTTGACCTGAGATCACCTGTGCTCACATAGGCCAGGGTTACTCGGCGATGCCACCTAGCTAACCCTTGTCCCCGTATGGCCTTGATGAAAAGAATTAAGTCCAGCTTGGCAAAATCCGCCGGTGCCAAAGCTATCTCTGGCCCTTGCAAAAGACGCCTAAGCTCCCCCAAGTTGTCGGCATGGACCGTTGTTGCACAAAATCTGTTATCCTCCGCCATGCTAAGGAAGGTCCGGGCCCCTTCTCCCCATAGGTACGAATACCATGGGCCAGGGCCTAGCTCATGGCAGAGAAACCATGTGGGCACCGTTGGATCCGACTGCTCCTCATACCACGACGGAGGCTCAGGTTTTTCCACTATTTTAATCACCCCGGTCGATGGCACAAAGCAAAGGAGTGCCCCCATCAAAGTGGTCTTCCCCGTACCCCCGGGCCCAGCGCAGCAAAGTACGGAAGCACCTTTCCGCACTGCCTCCATTAGGTAGGCAGCTAGGCGCAGATCAATCGTGCCCGCAAGCAAAAGGTCAATGGCCGATAACATTCGCCCTCCCCTTTGGTTTAGGGCGCTTATCTCCCGAACAACCTGTTCTTCCATCATGGTTCTCACCCCTCGTATACTGTGATTGACACAGTTTCGTTCCCTTGACCCACAAGAAACATCATACCTGAGATTNGGCATTTGGGGCACACCTGACAGTATGTTGTTATTTGTATTGCCGGTGAAAGATCAGTCCTTGGGTGAATGCTTTCATCAATATTACACCTCTATGGCCCGGGCCCGACCGCTGGCCCCACAGAGCCGAATCTTCTCCCTTACCGCCTCCATAACCGCCTCCCGTGCGATATTTAGCATAGGTCTTGGATCATTGATCTCTCGCTTTTGCACCGCCCGAGTGATACTACCAGTATACGCTAGCCGAAGTTCTGTGCCCACGTTGAGCTTAGAAATGCCTAACTCTATGGCTCTTTGCACCAGAGCATCTGGTATGCCGCTGCCCCCATGGAGCACCAGTGGTACTGAAGTTTCCTTGCGAATGGCCATCAAGCGATCAAAATCTAGTTTCGGTTCACCTTTGTACAAACCATGGGCAGTGCCGATGGCTACGGCTAAGGCATCGACTTGCGTTTGAGCAACAAAACCCGCAACTAAGGCAGGATCAGTTAGGCCGGCTTCCTGCTCCGCCACACTAATATCATCTTCGGTACCCGGTATCTGACCCAGCTCCCCCTCCACATTGATACCTACCCGATGGGCGATGTCGACTACCCAAGCCGATAGGCGGATATTTTCTGCCAGAGGCAAATAAGAGCCGTCAAACATGATGGATGTAAAGCCATGGCGCACTGCCTTAACGATATTATCTAGCTCCCGTCCGTGATCCAGATGCAGGGCAAAAAGNGCTCTAGAATCCTTTAGAGCCGCCCTGGCCATGGCTTCGATATATGGNAAGCCGGCAAACCGAATTGTTGACTCGCTGGCCATGAGTATGACCGGAGCTTCCTCTTCTTCGGCCACGGCCAAAATGGCCTGTAAATCAACCAGGTCATGAAAGTTAAAAGCTGGCACTGCATAGCCATGGGCTTGGGCATGTTTGAGCAGTGGTAAAGATGATGTACGCATGTTCTCCCTCCTGGAAATCCTGGTATCAATGGTTCTACTAGGGTCAGCCTTGACCTATCCCATGGTAAGTTGCCCCTTTTATTCCTCGGTAGCGTTCCGGGTGACAGGTCATCATGAGAATCTGCAGATTGGAGCTGGCCCTTTCCAAGAGCTCAACAAATCTTTGATGGCGGACTTGGTCAGTATTCACCAAGGTGTCGTCTACGACAAAGAGCATGGGACCGTGCTCTTCTGCCAAGNATTTGGCCAATGCCAACCGGGTGAGGATANATAGCTGCTCCTGGGCTCCAGTGGAAAGCAAATCCGGTGATATTTCTTCTGCGTCCGGAGTATCGATCGCTGCAGGCTGCAGTGAATCATCAAAGCGAACA
>JGI24707J26582_10002739_pt1 | contig 13067 bp, 7 predicted proteins | sample BioPla1DNA1_FD_26582 | JGI IMG/M metagenome (IMG submission 26582) | reverse complement strand
AAATATATTGACCAAAAGTATTTTCTAGATTTTGTGGTGGATAAGCTACATAAAGATTTGGAAAGTCATAGAATTCTTTATGATACTCAGTCATCGTGATATAAACTAACCCAGAAAAGTCTTTTTCTATTAGAAATTCATTAAAGCCAGGTTCTTTAAGTGCCTTAGTTAATTGACGTGCACGATCTGGCCTAAAGTTAAGAAAAATTACTGAATCATCTTCATTTATTGGCCCTACAGGTTGATCATTATTATCAACAATCGTTGTTGGGATAATAAATTCATCTGTAACATTATCTGCATAAGACAATTGCAAAACTTCTACTGGATCTGTACCAGTTTTAGAAGCTTTACCTGTCACGGCATCATAAGCTAATTTTGTTCGTTCCCAGCGATTGTCCCGATCCATTGCATAATAACGACCACAAACAGATGCAATCTGACCAATGCCAATTTCTTCTATTTTTTGTTGAAGTTTTTGTGTATAACCAACTCCAGCCGTAGTTGCAACATCACGTCCATCATAAAATGCATGGATGTTTACTTGTTTAATTCCATTATCTTTGGCCATTTGAAGTAAAGCATATAGATGTTCCTGGTGACTATGAACTCCACCATCAGATAATAAACCTAAAATTTGTAGAGCAGAATTATTTTCTTTAGCAGACTGCATCGCTTTCTTAAGGTTTTCATTTTTGAAAAAATTTCCTTCATCTATTTCCTTTGAAATGCGACTCAAATCTTGATAGACGACACGGCCTGCGCCAATATTCATATGGCCTACTTCAGAGTTACCCATCTGTCCATCTGGCAGACCAACATCTAATCCGGATGTTTTTATTGAGGTGTATGGCCATTCTGCCAAGTATTTGTCTAAATTTGGTGTGTTTGCAGAATATACTGCATTGTTATCCGTGCTTTCATTAATTCCAACACCATCTAAAACAAACAATACGATGGGTTTTGGTATTTTTTCTGACATATTATTTTACTCCCACATTTTAAAGGCTCAAGATAATCTTGAGCCTTACATATTAGTATTTTCTAAAACTTATTATGCAAAACAAATTACTTTGAAATCGGCTGGTTTCAAGGAGGCTCCTCCTACTAAACCACCATCTATATCTGATTGACCAAACAAACCTTCTGCATTTTTGGCATTTACAGAACCGCCATATAATATTCTTGTGGCATCAGCTATATCTTGATCATATAACTCTACAAGTAATTCTCTAATGTATGCACATACTTCTTGAGCTTGCTCATCGGTTGCTGTTTTGCCAGTACCAATTGCCCAGATTGGCTCATAAGCAATAGTTACAAAGTCCATTTTTTCTGCTGGAATATCTTTCAATCCTTCTGTAATTTGTTCTTTAATCCAATCAAAAGTTTGACCAGATTCTCTTTGTTCGAGACTCTCACCACAACAAACTATTGGTCTAACACCCCAATTTAAGGCTGCTTTTGCTTTTAAATTAACTGTTTCATTAGTTTCGTTAAAGTATTCTCTACGCTCGGAATGGCCGATAATTACATAAGGGACTTTCATTTCAGCTAACATTTTTGCGGAAATTTCGCCTGTATAGGCACCACTATCTTCAAAATGACAATTTTCAGCAGCAATCTTAACGTTGGAATAAGCCGTAACTTCTAACGCTCTATCTATTGCTGTAAACGGTACTCCTATGACTATCTCACTAGTAGCATCTTTTACTAAAGGTAACAGCTCAGACAATAAACTTTCCGCTTCAGAAGGTACACCAGCATTCATCTTCCAGTTACCTGCTGCCATAGTTCTTCTGCCACCATCATTTTTAATTGCATCGATTCCTGGTAATACTTTACCTTCTAATAATTCTAAAGAAGCACCTCCACCGGTTGAGATATGTGTGATTTTATCAGCAAAACCTAAAAGTTCTACAGCTGCCGCTGAATCGCCACCACCAACTATACTAACAGCATTGGAATTTACTAAAGCTTCAGCAATTGCTTTAGTTCCCTTGGCAAAATTTTCAAATTCAAAAACACCCATAGGTCCATTCCAAACTACAGTTCCAGCTTCTTTAATTGCATTTGAAAACAACTCAATGGTTTTAGGTCCAATATCTAAGCCCATACGATCAGCTGGAAATTTGTCTGAATCAACAACATCAAATTCTGCGTCAGCAGCAAATTCTGTTGCTGCAACTGTATCAACAGGTAAGAGTAAAGATATACCTTTTTCCTCTGCCTCTGTTAATAAAGATTTTGCTAAATCAATCTTATCTTCTTCTAATAAGGAAGTTCCTACTTCATATCCTTTTGCAGCCTGGAATGTGTATGCCATACCGCCACCAATGATGAGTGTTTCAACTTTATCTAATAGATTTTGAATTACACCAATTTTATCAGAAACTTTGGCCCCACCTAGGATTGCTACAAATGGTTGTTTTGGCTCAGAAATAGCACCACCCATAACATCAATTTCTTTTTGGATTAAGTAACCGGCATAAGCTGGTAAGAAATTGGCAATACCCGCAGTAGATGCATGTGCTCTATGTGCAGTGCCAAAAGCATCGTTAACATAAATTTCTGCTAAAGAGGCCAACTCACGAGCAAATGTTGGATCATTTTCGGTTTCCCCTGCATGATAACGCAGATTCTCTAACATCAGAACTTCGCCAGCTTTTAAACTTTGGGCTTTTCGTTTGGCATCTTCACCTACAACATCCTGCGCTAAGATTACATCTTGCTCCAACAATTCAGACAAACGTTTAGTTGCAGTAGACATTGACAGCTTGGGCTCAATACCTTTTGGTCTACCCATGTGGGACATTAAAATAACTTTTGCTTTTTGATCCATCAAATATTGAATCGTTGGCAATGCTGCTCTAATTCTTTTGTCATCCGTAATTTCACCAGTTTCTTGATCAACTGGAACATTGAAATCAACACGTACAATAACCTTCTTATCATTTACATTGACATTTTCCACATTTTTCTTTTTTATCGCCATAAAAATCCCCTTATTCTGTAAATTAATTGTGTTTCAATTACCTTTCTTTTTACAGTTAATATTGTATCTTGATTACTAAATATTGACAAATTATTAAGAGAAATAATAATCTCAAAATAATTTTTTCTGTATTATTTTTCTTGTTACAATAGAATCATATGAATCAAGAATTAGGAAAATTAATCAATGATCTGACATTATTAGGGGGCGTCGATTTCCATACACATTCTACTGCTTCAGATGGTAGTTTATTACCAGATGAAGTTTTTCAATTGGCAAAGATCAATGGTCTGAGTTGTTTTGCCCTTACAGACCATGATAATAATGAGGGAGTTTTAGAATTATTAAAAAGACATTCCACTATCGATTCATACATGCAAGATCAAAATCTTAGTTTTAGAGAATTATTTGAGCGAATAAAAACAGGGCATTTGAAGACATCACCCCTAATCATCCCTGGGATCGAATTAAATGTTCAATTTAGTACCGAAAACATCCATATTTTAGCGTATTTTTCAGGCAATCAAATAACAAAGGTTGAGCCATTTCTAAATCAGCAAAGACAGAATCGATTCGAAAGAAATAAAAATATGATTCGTAAATTTTATGAACTTAAAATACCTATCCCCATCGATTTATTAAAACCTACGGCTGATGAACCTACACCTGGTCGTGTTAAAGTTGCAAAATGGCTTGTCCATAAGGGCTATGTAAGTACCATTTCTGAAGCATTTGAAATCTATTTGGGTAATAACAAATTAGCTTATGTAGCACGTAATAATGTCTCTATTGGTTCAGCATTGAAATTTATCAAAAAAATGAATGGATTTCCTTTTGTAGCTCATCCACATCAATATGGTTGGTGTGAAAATAAAAATATTTTGAGAAAAAAAGTTAATGATTTATTGAAAATAGATACAGTAGGTATCGAAGTTTTTCATAGTGATGCAAGCATAGAGGAACAAAAATTAATCGAGGAAATTGCCTCTGAAAAGCAAATTTATATTTCTGCAGGGAGTGATTTCCATGGTGCTAATAAAGAAAAACACCATCTATACAAATCTACTTTTTCCCCAGATAATCATTATGGAAAAGAGTCTATATCTTAAAAAAAATATAGACTCTTTGAAACTTTTAAATGTTGAAAACAAAATCACGGTGTTGATGCATCAGGCGCTACTTCAACAGGAGGTGTCTCTGGAGTTGTGTTAACACTCGTAGGTGGCTGCGTTGTAGTAGGTGGCTGAGTTGTAGTGGGTGGCTGAGTTGTAGCAGGAGTCTCAGTTGTGGTTGGTGGCTGTGTTGTCGTTGAAATATTTGTTGTAGTTTGTCCAGGACCATACTCAATTACAGCTTCATATGCCCAATAATAAGAATTGGCAAAAAACTCACGTTTTATTTCCACCCCATCTTGATACCAAACTTTATCAGTTCCCCAATGTGAACCGACAATAGCAGGTGTTTTAACAACTTCTGTTCCAGGAGCAAGATTGTTATTTTGTACACGCTTTGGCGCTCCAGGTTCTTCAGTTCTGATAAAATATGGCTCCATGTCAATTGTGATCCCTGGCTCAAATTTTCTACCATAGATATCAAATGTAACATATTCATTTGCTATAGATGTCCCTACTATAGCAATAGGATAATCTGTATTGTTCTTAAACTTAAAGTCAGACCAATCAGAAACCATCGCGTCTAATCCTTCATATATATAGGCACTAGGAACTGTGTGATTATTTCGTTCGATAATTTCTAAATCGGCTTTACTGACTGCGTGATATAAAGTACTACTCCCCTGACAAATACCACCACCTATAACTTTTTCAAATTGTCCATTTGCACCTACCTGGTATCCCTCTTGGTAACCGTTCTCAACCGTTACAGGATTAATAGCATCCCAGTAAGAAAATTCTTCGCCAGGCATGAGAACCATGCCTGAGATTGATTCTGCAACTCTCGCTACATTCGCATCTCTAGGTGGATCATAGGTTACAAAATTTGTAGTACCACTAGCAATATGACCAAGATTCTCATTAATATTTTCAGGTGTATATTTAGGTTCTATTACTTCAAATGGCAGTATTACTGATTTATTTAAATGATCTAATTCGTTTTGCTCAAATAATTCTTTGATTGTCTCTAAAATAACATCCTTTTCGATTGAATATCCATTCTCTACTATCGGAACTTCAAATTGTAATGTCTCTAAGTTAAAAGTAACTTGTTCCTCTGAGTCAACTTCTTTGCTTAAAGCATTATAAACATCTTCGGATGCTTGTTCTATCTTTACTTCATCTGATCGGTAAATGGGGAATAGATTAATTTTTTCTCCATCTTGTTTTGCAATTCCTTCGAGTTCATTTTCGCTAAGAACAACATTTTCTTGTGCATTGACAAAATTAGAAAATATGCCTGCCTGTTCTTCATTATTATTTTTTTTGTTAATTAACTCAGTTAATTGTACTGCATTTTCATAAATTTTTTCTGAATCATAGCTATATCCCAATTGATCAACGGTTAGACTTAACTGTGCATTTTCATCTTTATCACTTTTAAAAACTATTTCTGTTGATTCTAATTCTTCAGCTAATGGAAGTAAAGCAGCTTCAAAGTCAGCTTGATCCATACCTTTTAAAGAAATATCAGAAAAATAAATATTTCCAGCAATTCCTTCTGCCACCGAGACTGTTTTAGAAGCTAAAACATCTTGTACTGGTTCAGGCTTTTGACTTGAAAAGAAATCATAAAAAGTATAAATCATAAAAACAACGGCTAAAGCAGCCACTACATACAGTACCCAAAGCCAGCCACTGTTCGTTTTCTTTGATTTTGAAGTTTTTCGTCTTTTTCTCTTGATTTTCTTCATATTGCTATCAGTCTCTTTCGTTAGAAGTTTTGTTTGAAAATTTTCATCTGGATTGTTAATAACAGGATCTAATACTTTATCTTCATTATTATCAGTAGAGTTAAGAGACTTGAAAGAATCTCTTTTCTCACTGAATAACTTGTTATTTATATTATTATCTGTGTAGCTGTCATCTGACTTCTTATGAACAACACTTTAAGCTTGATCATTAAAATTATTGATGTTTGTGACTCTGATTCCTAAATCACTTTCTTGGTCATTTGTCTGAGCCAAATTTTTTGAACTATTATTTAATTTAAAATTTCGAATCCGAACCATATTCTCCTACATTATATTCTTACAGATTTGAATTATTAATTTATAAATGTAATGAGTCAGATTATAGCACAAAGTTTGTTAGTGTTCTCATAATTAAAAAAAGAACTGCTTTTTACCAAAACAGTTCTTTCATTTTTCTTAAAATACTTCTAATTTGAATAAAGATTAATAGAAAACACGTCTTACATAAGCCAAGCTACCTGCCCAGTTGCCTGATAAACTGTTAATTTGAATGCCAGAAGCTGGATTCATAGCATGGACAAATGACCCATTTCCTAAATACATTCCTGCATGGGATACCCCTCCACCGCCAAAGGCAAATAATAAGACATCGCCCGGGGCTAATTGTGAGTAATCACCATAACCAAACGGTACTGCTATTCCATCATAAATTTGTGTGGCAGTTGACCTACTAATGTAACCGCCTGCATTAATAACTGCATATTGAACTAGCCCTGAACAGTCAAAAGCATTTGGACCAGCTGCTCCATAAACATAAGGTTTAACGCCAGCTTGAGCTGCTGCAATTGAAGCTGCTGCTGCTCCACCACTATTACCTGGAGCTACTGTTTCTACTGGAGCAGGAGTTTCTTCAACAACAGAATCTTCCGTTTCAAAATTTTCTTCCGCTACAGAATGCAGTTCTTCTAATTCTTCTTGAGGGACAGGATCATCTCTTAATAAATCTTCTCTTACATAACCAGAATGACCATCATTGCTTAAAATTTGATACCATCCGTTTGCATAGCCTGTCAATTCGACTGCACTACCATAATGTAAAGTAGTTAATTTATCGGATCCCGTACTTGCATCAGCTCTAACATTTGCTGCGCCTACAGCAATGTACTTTACACCAGATACCGATTCAAAACTAGATTCCTCAACTGGTTCTTCTGGTTCTGGCTCAACTACTGGTTCAACAACTTCTGTTGTCAAGTAATAGTTATAGACAAACGCTTCGCTTTCGTCTGGCATCAAAATCTTGGACCACTCATGATTTGTAGAAACCTCAGTGACTAAATCTCCTCTTTGTAAAGTACCCATTGTTTCGGCATTAAAACCTGGCAAATTTCTGATGTTTAAAATATCAGTATTTACATATTTTTCAACCCACGTTTCCACAAATTCGGAATTTTGAGACTCAGACTCTTGCAGAGGTTCTGGTTCTTCTTCAATCTCTTCTGCAACTACTTCTTCTTGTGTCTCTTGTGGGAGTCCATCTTCAATTACCGGTTCTTCTACATTTGGCACATCCGATGCCTCAGCCACCTTTACTTCCGAAATAGGTTTGCTCTGTGCTTCTGCCTTTATTTCCAAGACTACCTGCACTTTAGATTCTGGTGCTGATTCAGGTTGAGGTTCTGGTTCAACCTGTCTAACTTTCAATGCACTCTTTTTGATAGAAGAGTTTTCTTTATCAACAATTTCCGACAAAGAAGTCGAAGTCAAATTTCCCTTAGCTTTGCTTTGAATTTCAATAGCATCATTCTTTTGTCTTTCTGTTTCTTCATCTACTATGTTAGACAAATCACCTTTAACTTCATCTTTATTCACTTTGCCAAAAGCAACATTAATTGCATTTGATTGTGTCAAAAATGAAGTTGCAAATACGGCAATAACCAAAACTACGGTTAAAACTGGAATTCCATAATGAATCGTCTTCTTTATGAAATTAGGTGAGTTATTATGACTATCACCATCATTTTTTTGAGAATATCTCATATAACCTCCAATTACTCCTAATCTCATCTCACTGAGATATTAGTAATTATGCTATCATTTGCATTTTCCATTTAACTTGATCTATTATTTTGCATTCAATTGCTTCTTGAACACACATAATCTCACAAGTAAAAAAAATTTTAACACCGAGTTTATATTAAAGTCCAAAAAAAATCAACATTACCAATTTTTTAGTGATTTTGCATAGAAAAAAAATGATGCTTGTACCTAAAATATCTAACCATTATAATGAGACACATGTGTTTTATTCTTTGGTTTTATAATAGGTATATTAATACTAGACGTTTAAATTCTTACTAAAGATAAAAGGAAATCTATTCAATGGATGATAAGAAAATAAATGCTAACAACAAAAGACATAAAAAAGTAAAAGCAACACTAAAAAAGCGTATCGTAGGAAAACCTACTCAAGTTGAAAATAATACTTTTTTTAGCTCTGTTGCTTATATTATACGCAAATCTTTTTCTCTAATAATTATCTTAATCCTGTTTATTGGCTTTTTATTAGGCGGAATAGGTACTGGTATGTTAGCCGGTTATATTTCTACAGCCCAACCACTAGATACCGAAAATTTACAAAACTTCGATCAAACTACGATCTTGTTAGATATGAACGGAGATAAAATTTCTGAATTAAGTAGTTCATCAGGCTCAAAAAGTGAGTATGTCACTTATAGTCAATTTGCAGATACCTATATCGATGATGCATTTATTGCTATAGAGGATGAGCGTTTTAAAGAACACCCCGGTATTGATGCGAAAAGAATTGCTAGCTCAATCTTTTCTGCCATTGCAAATGCGGGAACTCCTACTCATGGTGGCTCAACTATTACTCAGCAAACGATCAAAATGATCTCAGGTGCTGATGATATCTCCGCTCAAAGGAAAATTCAAGAATGGTATGCTGCTGTTGAATTAGAAAAAGAACTTTCAAAAGAGGGAATTATTGAGCTTTATGTTAATTTAGTACCAATGTCAAATAATATTACTGGTGTTGGTGCTGCCGCCAAGTATTATTTTAACAAAGATGTTTCTGAATTAAGTTTATTGGAATGTGCTTTTTTAGTTGGAATTCCAAATCAACCAGCAATTTATAACCCTTTGACCGAACATGGAAGACGTAATGCTTTACGGCGTATGCGTACTACTTTAGCAAAGATGAATGAGCTTGAAATCATTAGTGATGAGGAATATAGACAGACTTTAGATCAAGAAATTGTTTTTGATTTTCAAAATTTTGAGGTACAAGATTCTGCTATTTACTCTTGGTTTGAAGAGCATGTTATTAATACTGTAATCGAGGATTTAATAACAAAAAATGGATATAGTCCTGAGCTAGCGATGCTGACTGTTTCTAATCAGGGATTAACTATTGAAACAACTCTAGACCCAGTTTTACAAAAAAGATTGGAAGAAGTATATCTGCGTACAGATATTCGTACCAAAGACCCTTCACAGTTGTTAGATAGTCCAGTTTCTCCTCAATCTGCTATTACAGTTTTAGAAAATAATCCTACTGATCCTGGTCGTATTCGCGGTATGGTTGGAGGCTTTGGCAGAAAAAGTGATAATTTTATTTTTAACCGCGCTACAGATGCCAAAAGACAACCTGCTTCTGCAATCAAGCCTATTCTTATCTACGCTCCAGGTATTGATGCGGGTATTATTTCAGATGCAACCATTTTTGATGATAAACCTGTACAAATGGATCCTATGCGTCCTAATGTAAATTATCCACTTAATGCTTATCGCAGTTATTTAGGAAAAATAAATTTAGAAACAGCTCTAGTAAGGTCAACAAATACCGTTGCTGCAGATACTTTTATGAATATCGTTACACCAGAGGTTGGTTTAACTTATTTGAAAGAACTTGGAATTGATCGTATGGATGCTCAATATCCATCAACTGCTCTTGGTGGTTTTGAGATTGGTGTAAGCACATTAGAAATGGCAGGAGCTTTCAGCTCATTAGCAAATGATGGAATTTATGTAGAACCTACTTGTTACACACGTGTATTAAGACATGATGGAACAGTTCTATTGGACAATACAGCGCCTACTCAAACACCTGTTTTCTCACCTGGCACTGCAGATATCATGACAAAAAATTTAGAAAAAATTGCCGAAAATGTTAATGCGATACCCGATAATATGCATGCTGCTGGTAAAACAGGAACATCCGAAGATGTTATTGATGCTTGGTTTTGTGGTTATACACCCTATTACACAGCCGCTGTTTGGTATGGTTTTGACAATACTAATGGCAGAAAAATGGAAATCCCTTGGATTGATGTTTTTACAGCAGTAGATATTTGGAATGTTGCCATGACAAGTGTTCATCAAGATTTACCAAATAAAGAATTTGAAATAGGATCAGATGTTAAATCTGTGCCTGTTTGCAGTGTAACTGGTGAATTAGCGAGCGCATATTGTCCAGGTGCGTTTGAAGCACTGCTCTTGGAGGGTTCTACCGCTAATCCAGAAACTCAATGCTCTTACCATTTTAGCTACGTACCTTCTGCACAACCTACTCAGGGAGAGAGTATAGATTCTAGTTCTGAACCAACATCAAGTGACACAAATATTGATCCTAATTCAAGCGATCCGCCTTCAGAACAACCTTCTGAGTCAACTGCGCCTGAGCCGCCAACAGATCCAGTTACACCAACCGAAGCGCCAACTACACAACCTCCTGCGCCACCTGAGCCAACAGAATAAACATCAAAAATTGTTATTTGTTAAAATCTATAGACAAGAAAAATTAGAGTGAGGGTAAGCAATGATACTATTTAAAAACATAGATTATTTAAATGAAGATTTTGAATGGATTAAGAATGTTAATATCATTATCAAGGATAATAAAATAGATCAGATCATTGATGATGTGGAAAAAATTGATTTATCTAAATGTGATTCCATTATCGAAGGCAAAAATAAACTAGTGATACCTGGAATGTTCAATATGCATAGCCATGTACCTATGACCTTATTACGTGGATATGGCGAAGGTTTAAATCTCCAGGATTGGCTTTACACACGTATTTTCCCATTTGAGGATACTTTAACTGCCGAAGAAGTTTATTATGGTGCTTTATTAGGTATCAGTGAGTTTTTGTCAAGTGGTACTGTTTCTTTTAGTGATATGTACATGCGACTTCAAGGCTTAATCCAAGCTGTAGATGAGTCAGGAATCAAAGCTAACTTGACCAATGCAGCAGTTGGTATGAAGCCAGATTTACGTTATACTGATGATCCTTCATATCAAGAAGAAAAATACTTACTAGATTTCATCAAATCTAATCCAGAAACTACAGTCAGAGCAGATGCAGGAATCCACGCAGAATATACGTCTACACCTCAATTAGTAGAACAAGTTATTCAATTTGCTAAAGAGAATAATCTAATGTTGCAAATTCATATTTCTGAAACTGAAAAAGAACATCTTGAATGTCAGGAAAGACAAAATGGGATGACACCTGTTGAATACTTTGATTCACTTGGAGCTTTTGAACAAAAATGTATTCTAGCACATTGTATTTATACGACCGACAATGATTTAGACATTTTAAAAGACAAAGGTGCAGTATTAGTTCATAATCCAGCTAGTAATTTTAAGTTAGGTTCTGGTTTTGCTAATATCAGAAAATGGTTAGATAATGGCAATCATGTTTGCCTTGGAACTGATGGTGCAGCGAGTAATAATGACCTTGATATTTTTCAAGAAATGCGTCTAGCAGCCTTGTTATCAAATGGTTTACATCGTGATGCAAATAGTATTACTCCAGTAGAAATGTTAAAAATTACCAGCATTAATGGTGCGTTAGCACAAAATCGTTTAACTTCAGGTTATATTAAAGAAGGATTTGATGCTGATTTGCTTGTAATTGATTTGGATACCCCCAATATGCAACCTATCTATGATTTGCCTACAAATCTCGTATATTCACTCAACCAAAAGAATATATACTTGACCATGGTTAATGGTAAAATTTTATATCAAGAAAATGAATTTAAAACAATTGATATAGAAAAGGTTAAAACAGAAGTAAAACGTATCCAAAAAGACAAGCTTCATTTTTTTGCTTAAGTTTAAATTTTTATATTTATTCAAAAAAATAAGCTCTATTTCTAGTTTTAAATTTAATCCTCTCACTTGAATACTGTATAATTTTACTTAATATTATATTTTGTTTTACAAAATTTTCGTACTTACAGAAAGGAGTATAATATCATGAAAAATTGCAATATCTGTGGCGCTGAAATTTTAGAAAAGGACCGATTTTGTTCTAGTTGTGGTGCTGAGCAATTTCAAGAGCAACAAGAGGAACAATTAAACCAGCAGTATGATAATAATACACAACCTAATTATCAACAAGCTAATTACAATAACCAGCAACAAAACTATCAACAACCTAATTATCAGCAATACCAACAAAATCAACAACAATACGATTTTTCCGACAACTTTCAAAATTTTGTAAATACTGAAGACTCAACTGGCCAATTTCACCCTGGAGATATCCAGCAAAACAAAGTAATGGCTGTCCTTGCCTATTTTGGTTTACTCGTTTTAATCCCCATATTGGCTGCAAAAGAAAGCCCTTTTGCTAGATTTCATGCTAATCAAGGTCTGGTATTAACACTTTTTGCCATTGCATATTATTTTGTCGTTTCAATTTTTAATGCGATCATCTTAGTTATTTCATGGAATTTGTATTTTATAACTATTATTTCAAACTTATTCGGAATTGTATTCTTAGTTTTTGCTATTCTTGGTATTGTAAATGCAGCTAATGGTGTAGCTAAAGAATTACCTATTATTGGAAAAATTAAAATACTAAAATAGCCTAAAATATTCTTCAATAAAGCTTTAGGCAGACAAGTAATTAAATTAAAATATAAATAGAGAAATAAAAATGTATTTTCTTAAAATAATAGTAAACAAAAAAGTCAGGCTTTAACCTGACTTTTTTGATATAACCGGCAACACCCATTTTTCCAAGACGTCTCCGTCCAAGTATCGTAGGCGCAAATGAGCTTAACTTCTGTGTTCGGAATGGTAACAGGTGTGACCTCACCGCCATCGTCACCGGTATAGATGTGGGTATAAAAAATACACCCTCAAAATTGCATAAGAAGAACGAG
>JGI24707J26582_10002738_pt1 | contig 13067 bp, 5 predicted proteins | sample BioPla1DNA1_FD_26582 | JGI IMG/M metagenome (IMG submission 26582) | reverse complement strand
ATCATATTATAATCTCTACCTAAACGATCAATTGATTTTATTATTAATAGATCGTTTTTCTTTAAAATGTTTCTTAGTTCTTGATATTTTTCACGATTGAAATCTTTCCCACTCTGTTTATCNATAAAAATTTCATTATCACTTAAACCANGTTTATACATTTCATCCATTTGTCTATCAATATTTTGTGTAACAGTTGAAACNCTAACATATCCATATTTCATANAAACAACTCCTTTNTAAAGTATTATACCCCTCATTTTTATGAAAAAAGACAGTTGTAAGAATCAACTGTCGGTCATAAAGCCACACCTTTATATCTACTTACATTTTAACTTAAATTATATAAAAAATCCACTCATTCAACGATTAAAAATAATTTTCAGGCTTTATTTGAAACAATAAAATATTTTAACAATCTTTTCCAAAATCCATAAAGGCGTACCTTTAGGTCTTTTAAATATTTAGGAGGAGAATAAATGGCAAGTAATTTGAAAGGATTAATATCATACTTAGACAAAAAGTATGATATTTTAAAAAAAGACTATGAAGCTTCAGTAATGATTAATAAAACGAATATTGTTTTTGATTTAAAAAAAGAAAAGTTTAGAATTGATGGAATTAATTTTGATAGAGAAACAGTATTTGATTTAAGTATTCGTGAAAACCTAAGCACTGTTATGCTTTTAATTAAGCTTTTTGAAAGAGGATATAGTCATAAAGATATTACATTAGAAAAGAAGTATCTAGTTGGAAGGGACTATAAATATTTGGATGTTTTAATTAAGAATCCAGAAACAAATCAATTATATATGATTGAAGTTAAAACGTTATCACAATATAAGAAGTATACTAATCCAAATAATGAAAAGAATGTTAAGCAATTATTTTCTTATGCCCTACAAGATAAAGCAACTCATATAGCTTCATTTTATACTTATGATTTCGAAAATTCACAATCTTTATTTTCGAATGTTTTTTGTAGTGATTTATTTGAAGTATCTACTAATGTTGACGAATTCTATGATATATGGAATAAAAAATTTGATAATGCCCCTTATTATTTAGAAGAACAACCATTTGGAATTAAAAAAAGAATTAAACAATACGAAAGTTTGGAATCTATTGATGAGGAAGATACGAAAATATTGTATGGACAGTTTTTAACTATATTACGATTAAATTCTATATCTGATAAGCCTAATGCATTTATAAAAATGATAAATTTATTTTTATCTAAAATTGCCGATGAAACCACTGAAAATGTTGAGTTTGATTACCAAGTGGGAGATAGCACTTTTAGACATAAAGGACTAAGATTTCAATACATTGATGGAGAAACACCGGAATCATTTATGAAGAGATTAAATTCTTTGTATAAAGAGGGAATGGACAAGTACTTGAAAATGGAAGTTATTGATTACACAGATAAAGAAATTCAGGAAGTAATAGGGGCAAACCATATTCCTAAATTATTCGATATGTTTGATGATTTGAGGCTGAAAAAGAACAATGAGTTTGCATTTATAGAAGTTCATGATGACAAGACATTTCTTGAAAATTATGAGATTGTAAAACAAGTGGTATCGCTTTTGGAAAATTTTAAATTTAAATATGATACAAAACATCAATTTTTAGGAGATTTTTTTGAGGATTTATTAAACACAAGTTTAAAACAAGAAGCCGGACAATTTTTCACGCCATATCCGCTGGTTGATTTTATGATTGATTCAATTGATATAAAGGAAAGAATACAAAAGAATATAAAAGAAGGGTTAAGGGATTTCATTCCTAGCATGATAGATTATGCTTGTGGTGCTGGACATTTTTTAATATCGGGAATGTCTAAAATTCAAAATGAAATTAATAATCAAGAGGGAAATACTAAAGATCAAATTAAGAAAATTAACGCCATTAAGGAAAGTCCTTATTCTTGGGCAACCGGAGATTTAGTTGTTGGAATAGAGAAAGACTATAGGCTAGCAAAAACAACAAAGATTGCAACTTTTTTAAATGGTGATGGAGATGCAGAAATTATTTCTGGGGATGGAATCAATAAGTTTAATTGTGATGAATATAAGAATACGTCTTTATATTCAAATAAAAATAGAATAGAAAAATTCGATTATGTTATTTCAAATCCCCCATACAGTGTAGAAGGATTTATGTTAAATTTTAGAAAAAATGGTATAAATAAAGATTCCGGAACATTCTCACTACTAAACAAGAACTTGAATTATAAGGATAGTGCTATAGAAATTTATTTTGTTGAAAGAATGGAACAATTATTGAAGACAGATGGATTTGGAGCAATAATATTACCACAATCTATACTATCTCAAGAAAAATATGGGGAAATGCGGAAGTTTTTATTATCTCATTTTAAAGTACGAACAATGTTATTAACGGCAGATATAACATTTTCTGGGACTACAACAAGTCCAGTTACTTTAATATTAGAAAAGAAAAAGATAAAAGATTTGGATTATGAAGTTTTGGTTGCTATGTCACCCAAATATATTAACCCAACAGGCTCAAAATTAAAAGGAAAAGAAGAAACATTTTTAGGGTACAAATTTAGTACAAATAGATCTAAAAGAGGAATGGTATTAGTTAAGAACTCTATACTAGGGAAAATAGCCCCTATTTCACACCAATTCATTATTAAAGGGAAAGTTGATATACCATCAGAGCTTAAAGAATATGTTTCCATAAGAAAACTTTCAGATTTAATTATAAATGGCGATAAAAATTATATCGGTGATATATATCCTAAAAGACAATTTAAAGAAGGGAAGAATTTATCATGTTATTGTAAAATAAATTCCAGAACTGAAGAAGAATTCAATGACAACCCACCGACTGAGTATTTAGAAATAGGAGATTTACAAACTCAACTTCCAAGTAAGAAAAAGTCAACGAAAAGATTCTGTAAAAAGGGCGACATTTTAGTCTCATCATTAACACCAAGAAAAAACCAAATAGTAATTGCCAAAGGTGATTTCATGCTAACTTCTGCTATTCATGTATTGTCATTTGATGACGATAAGAGAAGAGATTATGTATTTGAAAAATTAAGACAAGATGATGTAATTAAACAAATGAACGCATTATTAGATGGATTTAAGGCAACATACGCAAAAATTAGCGAACAAAATCTATATAATAATATATTAATTTAGTTGAAACTTGAAATTTGATTTTCCTCTAAAGTACCCCAAAAGTACTCCATCTTCCCTTTGCTGGACAAAAAGCACCAGTTTAGGTGCAATACCCAATTGTCCGTTGGAATGCCTCAAAAGTATATGAAAATGCCCTATTTTCCTTTTGACGGCCAAATGTTAGTAGTTTTACACAGTTAGAGCGGGAAAACCGATCCCTTAATTGTAAAAGATGGCTCCAAATAAATCTTACTTTATCGACGTAAATTATGGAATAAGTGGCTTAACAAAGCCATTTATTTTTATATAAAAAGTCTGTCCAATGTACGAAAATGTACTGAAGGCAGACTTTTTTAATTTTATACCTTAAAATAAAAATAAACTTAATACGAGTACGAACCGATTTATTTAAAAAAATATAGTATATGAAACATCCTTAAATAAATTACCTATTTTATAGTTTACAGTTCCTGATCCTATAAATAGATTTAAAGAATCAATGGGATTTAGAGAAAGTTTAATTTCAATATTTAAAGAATCTATAATAGTTACTTTATGAACAAATTTTCTTAAGTATTCAATGTCATTACTAGTTTTAAAAAGTCTAAGGCGTTTAATATAATTTGGTAATCTCTTTTGACTTTTGATTAGTGAAGATTTATTAGTCAATATAATGGTTTTATCTCCAACACAAGATTTATTTAATTCATTACACTTCTCAATATTTTCATTTAAGAATGGAGTAAAAAATGAATTCAATAATATGGTATGAAGAACAAAGAAGAAAGAAAAAACAAAACGAACATAAATGTCCTTTATGTGGAATGACTTAGAGTGGACATGGCAACACTCCATATCCATTCCAAGTAGAAAATTGTTGCAATAACTGTAATGCTAAATTCGTAATTCCAATTAAAATGGTTCTAAACAACAAGACTACTAAATATGCAGTTGTATTCGATACAAATGGGAATATAAGACCAGTTAAACCAAAAGGGGATAAGTTCAAACTTGAAGAATTACAATCGCTTGTAGGCGGTTTAATCGGATTATATCCCAAAAAATTTAATAACAGATTAGTTATCTGTAATGAAGAAGGATTAATAAGAAGATTAAAGAAAAACGAAATATTCAAAAAATATAGTTTAAAATCATTGGTTGGAGACATCGTCTTATGTCCACCAAACCTATTTGATTAATTAACAACAAATAATTAATAGTTAGTAAATATCTCATAAAAAGAAAATAAATCCACTTATCACATGATATAATTAAATTAAAGACATTAACTAATTTTTAATTTATTATTAAAAATAAAACATATAACGTTTTAATTGTTAGGAGTTGAACAGGGTGAATTTTATCGATAAAATCATATGGGCAGAAGTAACACACAACGATTATGGCTTGGGCGTTATTTTATCTGTGGATGAACTTACCGATAAAAGCCTTGTTGTTAAAGTTAGGTTTAAAGGTAATCAAACCAGACTGTTTTTATTCCCTATGAGTTTTAATAAGAAGACATTGGATTTTGTTGATTTAAAACTTAAAGTGGAATTTGACCAAATTTATAACACTAAAAAAGAACTTGATCATAAGGATAAAAAAAGATTAATTGCAGAGAAAATATCAAGTCTCGATTTAGATAAGCAACTAGCATTTAACTCAATATTAAAAATAGATAACAATGAAGAAGCTTTAAAAATGTTAATTGAAGCGACTACAGAAATACTATATGTATATTATAAAAATCATATTATTAAAGAGGAACATAGAAGAATTGTTATTTTTACTTTTGCATGGCTTTCATTTAATAATTATAAAGGCAATTTTTGGGAAATAATAAGAGACAACTTTAAATACTTATATAAGAGAGTTGGTAATCAACAAAATTTAGAATCATTAATTAGAGAATTAATAAGTGATCAATCTAAATACTCTGATGTTAGACATATTACTAATGTGTTAGTACATGCTGGAATTCCAGAGTATTTTTTAACTCGTTTTTATGATTTTTTATATGATATTTATGAAATTAACTTTGATTATCAATTAGATGAAGAATCAGTAGAAGAAAACTTACTTGAAAGTATTGAAGGGCTAAGTCATATTTTAGGTGATGATAATTTAGGTGAAAATGATGAATTGAAACTTAATGTGACACAAAAAACTTATGTTCTAATCAAATCTACTAAACTCGGATTAATTCACTACAAACAATCATATGTAAAAGTCTTAAAGCAAATGCTTGAAATTATACATTCGTGGTATTGGGATTATTCTTTAGATGGAGAATATCCTAAAGTTTTAATTGACAAATTTAAAGAATGGTCTAAAGATAATAAAAAGACTATTTCTACAGGTCAAAGGAAAACTGAGTATATTAGTAAACCTAGATATATTTTTAATTCATCTGATAAATCAATTAGAATCGCATTNCCACAATATCGCTTAAGAGGAATAANANCTGANGAATTTGAAAATATAACTGTTGAATATATTAAGGGAAATGAAAGAAGATTCTTAAATAAAACCGATTATAGAATAATTGAAAAAATTGGATTTAATACTATTGAAATTCAACCTCAAAGATTAGATGTAGTTGGTTCCAATATAACTTTTAATATCAACAAAAACAATGAAACTATAATAAGCGCTGGTGATTCGCTTTTTAGAAAGTTTATTATTTTTGATTATGATGGTAAAGAATTGAATAATTTTAAAGAGTACAGTGATTTGGTATATGTAGTATATCCAAAAGAGAAGAAGTTCACAGGTTCCCAAATTAAAATATTTGAAAATTATAGTGGCTACGATGTTGCAGTATTTCATGCTAATCCAAATATAATTTACAACTGTGGAGATGAAATAATTTACTTTTCACAAATGCTTTCTCCTGGTTTATATGGAACAGAAGCTAAAGGAATAGTTGCATATGTCGATAATAGAAAAACACCGGTCTTTAACGAAGTGAAGAACTTTGTTTTTGAAAGTGAGTTAGAACCACAAGATATTATCTTAATGTTTAATAATGTTAGATATGACTTAGAAGATTTAAATTTCAGCCATACCAAAAGAGGACCATTTTATAATTACAATATTATTGTTAAGAAAGGATTATTAAATAACAACTTAAACAATATATCGGTATATAGTAAACACCAAGCAACTAAACAAATTAGAGTAGAAGATTTTCTAATAGATGCTGACTTGTTATTTTCTCTTATTGATACTGATAATATGTTGGAAAAGGATATTATTATTGAATCATCATTTCCAAAAGCCAACATGATAATTGAAAATTATGATTTTTCTAAAAACACTTATTTTACAAGTGATTTTAGACTTGGGAATAATAATATAAAATATGTAGTAGACCCTTGTATAAAAAGGTATAAATGGCAATTAGATGATAACTGGAATTTAATTGACGATTTAGAACTTGGAGATAACAAAATACTTTACTTATCTTCAATAAAGAATTCTATCAAGTTAACAAATAAAGATGATATTGATTTGCCACATGAAATACTTTCTAATGATGAACTAGGATACTCAGCAATTGATATGTCTTATTTGGCACAATTAAAACATCAAAATGATTATTTATATATCCATATAAGTGATCAACAAGAAACGATTAATCCAATAAAAATATATTTACAACAGGTAGTAACAAAACATAATATTTCATTAAACGAAAATGGCGATTTTATATTTGATTTTGACATTAAAAACTTTAATCCAAATTCTTTGGAAATGTCTTTATATCAAGAAAAAACATTAATTTATAAAGTAGCATTGCAAGATAAAAAAGTAGAATTAGACAACCTAGATGTTCACAAGCGATACCATGTTGAACTATTAGAAAAAGGCAATCTATTTTTAGGAATAGAAGAAAAAGTAATATATAAGTTTTCTTGCTATTTAAATGATGCTGAAAAATTAGAAGGTAAGAAATTTTATATAAGAGATGTTTTTATATACACTTTTGACAAAAAGAATAACATTAAATATGACTATGTAGAAATACAACCAGTAATAATAAAAATTAATAAAAGATTGTATGAGAAACCACATGAGTATTCAAGCTTAGATGGCAGCGGAAACATAGTATATGGATGCAGGTTGTATAAACTGAGTTATTCAAAAAAAATAATACCATTTAATCATTTAAGATTTGTTAATATTGAACTACAGAGTACTAGAATTGCACCCATTCTGCGTTTTACTATAGAAGATAAAGAGGGGGATGGATTACTATTAAGAAGCAGTAGAATTCAACATTTAGTTGATTCGCCAGATGAAGATAGTAATTATGCAATTGATTATTTAGTTGTAAATACAGAAAGGGATGAATTCAATGATTAAAAATCCATTAATACAATCTCAATATATTAAAGAAAAGTTTTCTAAATATGTTAGNTCAACTTTTGTGTTAAGAAATGAAAAATACAATAATGACTTTATAGAAGAACTTAACAATTCAGTTTTAACTAAAGGACCATATCTTAAATTGGAACTTCCTTTTACAAAATCATTTACAATTAATCAATTAATTGAAAGTAAGGAACTTCCGAAATCTTTTACTAGGGTATCAGATATTGTTTTAGATAGACCTTTATATTTGCATCAATATCAGTCTTTAAAAAGAATTCAAAAAGGTGCAAATATAGTAGTTACTACAGGAACAGGTTCTGGGAAAACTGAAGCTTTTTTCTATCCGATATTAGATAATCTTTTAAGAAAAATAGAAAAGAATAAATCATTAACTGGAATACAAGCAATCTTATTATATCCAATGAATGCTCTAGTTAATGATCAATTGGAAAGACTAAGAAAACATTTATCTACCGTTCCTGAGATTACCTTTGGNTTTTTTACTGGAGATACTCCGGAAAAATATCAAAGAAAACTAACTANTGGCNGATGGGTTGATTGTAATAGAGAACAATTTATAAAGGCTAACTTTGATGAAGAAGATACACCACCACCTCAAAACGAATTATTAGTTAGAACTGAAATTAGAGAGACACCACCAAATATTTTAATCACCAATTTTTCAATGTTAGAATATCTTTTAGTAAGACCTAAAGATAGTGCAATATTAAACGCCGAAACATTAAAAGATTGGAGTTTTATGGTCTTAGATGAAGCACATACTTATAGGGGAACATTAGCAACTGAAGTATCTCACTTATTAAAAAGACTTCAAGCGTATGCTCATAGAAGTCCTCAATTTATTTTAACGAGTGCGACATTAGGAAACACAGAGGAAGATAAAAAGAAAATTATAGAATTTGCCTCTAAATTAACTTCAGGAGATTATACCGAATCAGATATAATTTATGCAAATAGAATATCGCCAACAAAATATGAAATTAAACATGTTGTAGATAATAAAGATTATCCTATTTTATTAAAATTGCATAATGAAAATAAATCTCTAGATTCAATATTGGAAAAGTATAATGTTTCAAACTTATTTGATTTATTAAGTCATGATAGAAATGTACATGAACTTTATTATATTTTAAGAAGAACCAATACATTTAATAATGCCTTTAATCAGATGAGAGCAATTAACAGTGATATCACAAGAGAAGAATTTGTTGATTTAATAAATCTTGTTACATTAGCTAAAAAAGATGGGAAAACTATATATGATGTTAAATATCATTTCTTTATAAGAACTTTAGAAGGGGCATTTGTTTCATTAAAACCAAAACCTAAATTAAGAATCAGTAATAGGCAAACTATTGGNGATATGTGGGCTTTTGAAATAGGAGCTTGTAAATATTGTAATACCATGTATATTATTGGAAAAGAATACAACAATAAACTATTTAGAANCGAATTAGATTTAGATGAAAATTATGAAAACTTTGATGATTTAAAAGTAGACTTTTATTTATTAAAAGAAGATGTAGAAAATAGTGTAGATATAGAATCAGAAGAATTTGAACCACATACAGTGTGTTCGAAATGTGGTCATATTTATCAAAATAACCATCATGGTCATACTAAATGTAATTGTGGTGATAAATATCAAGTTGAGCTATTAAAAGTTGTTACTAAAGATAATTCATCAAAAACAAACTTAACTTCTTGTCCGGTATGTACTAAAACATCAAATAAGACAGGAGTTATTAATTCTTTTAAATTAGGAAAAGACCAATCTACAGCTCTTATTTCGCAAATACTTTTAAAATCGATGGATTTATTTAATGAAGAAGGGGAGAAAGAAAATAAGACAATAGATTTATTTAAACCTGTAGAAATAGAAGAAAAGAAAGAAAAATATAAACAATTTTTAGCATTTTCAGATAGTAGGCAACAAGCAAGTTTCTTTGCTTTATTCTTTCAAGAAAATCAAAATAAGTTTTTAAGAAAAGCCTTAGTGCTTCAAAATTTAAAAACAAGTATGGATGCTGATTCTATTATTACATCTATGGAAAGAATGATTAAAGATAATAATTTATTTACAGATAATGCCAAAAAGCAAATAACACCAAAACAAAATGCCTATGTTTCGGTGTTGTTAGAGTTATTTAAATCAGATGGTATTAATAGTTTGGAAGGATTGGGTCTTTTAAGTTTTGAGCCTAATGTTGATAGATTAATAGAAAACATAACTGATGAACAATTAAAACATTACATGCCTAAGATTAAACATGAACAACTTAGAGATTTAATTTCTATATTTGTTGATGCTTTTAGAACTGCACCAGCTATTAATTATGATAAATCTGGATTAGACTCGGATGATAGAGCAGAGTATCTTGAGTATAGAAAATTCGATAATTATGTGATGTTGAAAGTTCCACCAAAAACTGGTGATAGATCACTAAGAAGTATTCTTCCAGTAAAAGAAAATGGATCAAACAATTGGGTTAAGTATTTAGAAAAAACTTATAACTTATCTAAAAGTGAAATTGAAAGTTATTCTAATATGTTATGGACAATACTTAGTAATCCTCAAATGGGAGTTATTAAACTTAATAATGATTCAGAAGGTCAAATCAATTTTGCTGATTTTAAGATTATTAAAAAAGAAGATAGAGATTGGTATGTATGTAGTAAATGTGGCAATTTAACAACCCATAATATTAATGATAGTTGTGTAAAGGGAGATTGTGCAGGAACATTGATTCCATGTAATCCAGATGAATTACTTAAAGATAACTATTACCGTAATGAATATTTAGAAAAGAAAATAGAACCGATAGTTGTTCAAGAACATACTGGTCAATTGACTAGAGAAAAAGCTAAAGAATACCAAAAAGGATTTAAGAATAAAGAAATAAATGTTTTAAGTAGTTCAACGACATTTGAAATGGGTGTTAATATTGGTTCACTTGATACTGTGTTTATGAGAAATATACCACCAACTAATTCTAACTACGCCCAAAGAGCTGGTCGAGCTGGTAGAAGTGATGAGTCGGTTGCATTTGTTGTTACATATGCAAGTCATAATTCGCATGACCAAATATATTTTAATGAACCAGTTCCAATGATAGATGGTAAAATTAACCCGCCATACTTTAAATTAGAAAACAATAAAATAACCATAAGACATATTATGGCATTTTTGATTAGTCAATTTTACAGACAAAATTATTATGAAGATACATTGGGTGTTTTCATTAGTGGTGTCTATGAAGACTTCTTTAAATATATTAATGAAAATAAAGTAGAATTAGAGAAAATGTTAAAAGAAGCCGTTAATGAAAACTCCTTTGACTCATTTAAAAATTATAAGTGGTTAGATGAAATGAATAAGAAAAATTCATTATTAAATGAGTGCATTATAAATGTTGGGGATGAAATTAAAAATCTAGAAATTGCTGAAGAAGAAGCAACCAAAAACAAAGACCATAATTTAGCTAAAAATTACCGAGATCAAATTAATAGAATCAATAATTTAGATATTGTAAATGGACTTGCTAAATATAATGTTATTCCTGGATATGGTTTTCCATTGGATGTAGTACCACTTAAAATATATGACAAAGTAAGAAGAAGATTTAATACAGCTCTTGATTTAAATAGAGACTTGAGCCTAGCGTTATCTGAATATGCACCAGATTCTGAAGTCGTTGTTGACAAAAACAAATACACTTCAAGATATATTATTCTCCCAAGAGAAGGTAGTTTACCTAGATACTTTTACTATAAATGCACTAATGAAGCATGCGGTAAGATTCATGTTGATAGTGTTGAACAACACTATTATAAATGTGCCAATTGTGGTAGTGATACTGAAGATAGAGATTTTATTATTCCAAATCTTGGATTTATTTCAGATGCTAAAAACAAAGAAGATACTATTTTAAAACCAAGAAAAACTTATGCTTCAGAAATTAATTATCTTGGATCATTAGAACCATTTTTAACAGATGTAGTGTTTAATGATATGTTATTGATCCAACAACAAAATGATGACAAATTATTAATAGTTAATGAAAACCCATTCTTCCAATGTCAGACTTGTGGTTATTCAAAACTTGAGAAAAAATGGGCAGATGTAGATGAAGTTACTTTACCACACCAAACGTATAGAGGACATGAATGTAGTGATAAGGTACTTAAGAGAATTACTTTAGGACATATTATTGTTACTGATGTTATTAAAATGAGAATTAATTTACCAATGACTTATGAAGTTGCACTTTCAACTATTTATGCAATGTTAAATGGTATTACAGCTTACTTGCAAATAGATGTTAATGATATTAATGGAATTATTGTAAATGATTTAGATGGCAAATATGCATTTATCTTTTATGATACAACATATGGTGGAGCTGGTAATGTTAAACACTTAACTGATACTAAGGAACTAAGAAAAATGTTGGAATTAGCACTTGATTCAGTAAATGCAGATTGTTGTGATGAAGAAGTATCGTGTACAAGTTGTCTAAGAAATTATAGAAACAGTAGAAATCACAAATATTTAAAAAGAAAGTATGCAAGAGATACATTAAAAACAATCTTAAAGTAATTTATGTAAACATTGAACAACTCAACAGGTAATGAACTTAAAAAAGGAAAACAAGTGTCTTAAAAGTGCTTGATTTTCCCTTGTTTTCCTTTTGAAGTATCAATTATAGTAGTTTTGTGAAAATGCCTTTGGTTGTATCAACTTTCCCTATAAAGTATATAAGAAGTACTCTATTTTACCCTTGATGGATTCATATAGCAGTTATCGTTTTATAGACTTTAAAAATGGCTTCTTTAAGCGATAATACGGCTCCAAACTTATCTTTGANTNGCTNTATAAAGCCAAAAATAAAGACTAAAATAGAAACTGCTATAGATAAAATTACATATCTAAAGCAGTTTTTTTATGCATTTTATACCATTTCATGGTAGGAAGTCGAACTCTATGAAAATTCCTTATACGGTAAGGAGACGAACTCTTAAATCATAGTTTTTAAAGATATAACCATTTATTTATGGTAAAATAAATGGTAGAGAGACAAAGAGGTTGCAACCAATTATCCTGATTGGACACCTGATGCTATTAAAAAGCGTGGACTTCACCTGATCTCATTTATGGAAGAAAGATGGGGATTTAAGTTTGAAAGTTATGAAGATGAATTAAAGGTTTTAGGTATTGATTTTATGAATGAAGAAAGAGAAAAAAGCCCTGAACTTAGTGGCTCACTACATAATACTAGAAACCGCGATATAATAGATTACTTAAATAATTATAGGCAGGATATGGTTAATCTTTATACAAAATTAATTTCATTCGTTTCATCTAAAATAGAAGGTATAAAAGAAGAATTAAGTGTTAATGAAAAATGGATAGAAGTTAAAAATAAAAATGATAAAACAATCTGCCAAGTGATGTTTTTTAAAAGAAATAGAAGAGTAAAAATTCAGTTAATAATGCCAAAG
>JGI24707J26582_10002736_pt1 | contig 13070 bp, 11 predicted proteins | sample BioPla1DNA1_FD_26582 | JGI IMG/M metagenome (IMG submission 26582) | reverse complement strand
TTCTTTATTTATACAATAATCTCTAATGGATATAGGTATATTGTTTTCTGTTAAACAGTTTTTTTCTTCTAATGTGGACACCATATTAAATATAGAATAATAGGTAGTATAAAATCCTTCTTCCCAACAAAATCTTCTCATACCACAATTAGAACAAATACAACTAGCCACTTCATCTACTAATTCATATGTTTCCTTAGGATCAATAGTAAAATCCATTTCTGTTGAAAATTTAAAGGTTTTACCCAAATCTTTAAATAATCCAGATACATCCTTTAATCTATCTACTATTAACTGTTCTTTTCTTTGAAAATAACTTTTTTCCTTATCCCTTCCCACTATTATATCTATATAATTGGAAATGTATCGGTTTAATGGTTTATATACAATATAGAAGATAATAATAGATAATATTAATTCCTTTAAGTTAATAAAACTAATCATATAGCCATTTATATAAAAACTTATTATGCTACTTCCCACTAAAAATCCTAATATGGAACCAATTTTCCCTAACTCCCTAAAAACTCCTGCTAATAAGCCTCCTAAGGCATAAATAGATAATATAAAGGGCATTTCTGTTTGAGAAATATAATTTGTTAAACCTAAAGATATACCTATTACTCCACCTATCAAAGCCCCTTCTGAATGAGCAAAATATAGAATTAAAACAGTGTTAATAATATTTTTAACAGATATACCAAATATTGAAAGATTGCCTATGCCAGAAATTATTAAGGATAATATTATAAAGGAGCAAATTATCTTCTCATTGGTATAGACTTTATTTACTGATTCTGTAGAGATACTATAGGAAAACATATAGCTTAAAGTGAAAACTGTTAAGCCTTCAAAAATAATAAGGAAAATATCGTATAAAAATATATTTTTAAATGCTAACAAAATAAAAAGTCTTGTAAGGGTAAATATAATACTAATAAATAGGGAAGATTTAATAAGGGTAGTTTTTACTTTTTTTTCATAGCTATTATATAATAGAAGTATTAAATTAATAGCTATGAAATACTCTATTCCTTTAAAACCCTGAAAAGTAAACATCCCTAGCATTGTAGATAAAAATAGATACAAATTAAATTTCCCTGTAATAATATAGGCTGAAACAAAGGCTATGGCAAAAGGTGTTAACTTGTCCATTATATTTGCTCTACCAATGAAAAAAGCCAATATAATAGTTAAAAAATATGAGCCATCTAAATCTAACATTTTATTAAATCTTTTATTTTTAGGTAAAATAAATTCTGCCTTAAACATTTCCATCCCTCCATATAATATTCTTGTATCCATGGTATCAGATGGGAAAGGATTTTTTTGTCAATACTACTCATATGAAAATAAGAATTTATTGACAAAATCAATTTAATTTATCTATTATTTATTTATGTAATGTAGCAAAGCTTTAAGGACTTTTCTTAGCTTTAATAAGGCTTAGAGATATAAAATAATTTATTTTTACATATTGTATAATTTTGTATTATATTTTTGAAATGGCTAAATAGACGGGTTTTCAATTTAATATAAATATTAAGTTAATATGAAGTTAATATTAGATTGGAATTAGGAAGTAGTTTATATTAGATTGGATTTTAAGAAAAATTAAAAAAACCGGAAAGTTCCGGTTTTATAAGTCCATACTTACAATTAAAAAATATAAATTGAAATCAACAAATGTTTATCTATATAAGTTAAAAATTAGTCGACCCCCTATATCTTTGCCCAGGTCCTTTTCTACTTTCTCTATTCCTTAGTTGATCTTGTTTTTCATTACTATCCTTTAAAAATTTAGAAAGTTTATCTTCGAAGGACATATACTTCTGCTGCTCGTCTGTTTTATTCCAGTCAATTTCAATGGGATTAGTAGTCTTAGGCTTAGCTTGTCTAATTGATAAACTAATTTTGCCATCCTTAGATATTGATAGAACTTTTACTTTTACTTTTTGATTCTTTTTCAAGTAGTCGGTTACTTTTTCCACATAGTCATCAGATATTTCGGATATATGGACTAATCCACTATCCCCTCCTGGTAATTGAACAAATGCTCCAAAATTAGTGATACCTGTGACAGTGCCCTCTACTACTTTTCCAACAGTTATGGGCATAAATAAACAATTCCTCCTTATAAAATATATTCTTTAATTAGTATATATTAGAATGNCCCAATTGTCAAATAATACTACTGTTTTCTAGAGTTTACAAAAGGTTTCTTTTCCTTGTTTTTATCAATATACATTATTTCTCTAGGTTTTACCATTTTTAATTCTTCCCTAGCTACTTTTTCCACAAAATTTAAGGAGTCTTTTTCTTCTATTTCTTCACTTAATTCTCTTATTTCCCTTTCTAATTTTTCAATTTCTTGTTTTTCTTGTAATATTATTTTTTCTGCATTTTTTATGGCAATTTGTTGACTTATTAAAGATTTGCCAACCCAAAATATAAATAATAATATTAATAAATGTTTTAGTCTAAAACCTTTTTTCCTTTTCATATATTATCACCTGTTTTTTATAATCTACACAGCTTATCTATTTTATATATTCTACATAAAAGAAAAAAATCCTCTATTTTTTAAAAATAATTTTTTTATGTTTTTTTATTTCATAAATAGCTTCCTTTGGAATTCTTTTAAGTCTATTAATTTTTATTCTTTTCCTTTGCATTGTTTTATTAAGTTTTTTTAAAGGCAATTTTAAAAAATTCTTAATACCTCTATAAGTATTAATAATTCTATTTAAAATTTTTAGTAAAAAAGGGGATATAAACTTACTTAATATTTTTAAATATAAAATTCCCCCTCCAAAAAAACCTAAAAACACATAGGCTCTCAATTGAGCCCAATTATTTTTATTAAGTAAATAAAAGAAAATTAGTCCAATACCAATCCAAAACAAAAAATCTTCTATTATAGTGGCTATCTTTCTTGGTTTAAAGCAAAGTCTACTTATTCTATATATATCATAAGCCAGTCCTGCTATCAAGCCTCCATAAACAGAAGTTAAGAATATATAAAATTGAATTTTTACAGTGGTATCCATATTTCTCTCCTTATATTATTTAAATATCTTACCAATTATATTGCCTTTTTGAGATAAGTCCTTATCACTATATGTAATTCCATTAATAATACCATCTATTTTTATATTTCCGTCATCTATGTTTAATTTTCCCACATTAAGACCTTCTCCTTTAATAATAATGCCTCCCTTTATAGTTATTAAAACTATTGTATTTTCATTGAAGCTTTCCACTTGCTCTACTCCTGTAATTGTTACTTTAGACCTATTTTCGACTAATATATTTTGGTTTTTAAATTCCATTTTTCCATCAGTCAACTTTAATCCCTCCCATTTAGATTGACAAACCCTATCCTTATTAATATTTATGAAATAAAAAAGGCTTTTATTACAAAAGCCTTAATTAATAATTTTATATAATTTTGTTGCATCATCTTTTTTTACATTGTCTAAAATTTTTAATACTTCTATTTTTACAGAAGAATTGGCAAAATTTACTTCAACTATATCTCCTACTTTTACTTCATCTCCTGCCTTGGCTTCTTTTCCATTAATAAATACTCTTCCTTGTTCACAGGCCTCTTTGGCCACTGGTCTTCTTTTTATTATTCTAGAGTTTTTTAGATACTTATCTATTCTCAAAATATTAACCCCCTTCTACAATTAACAAAAATAAAAATCAGGTCATTGACCTGATTTTTACTTACTTATTTACAGCTTCTTTTAAGGATTTGCCTGCTTTAAATACAGGTGCTTTTGATGCTGGAATTTGAATAACTTCTTTAGGATTTCTTGGATTTCTACCTTCTCTAGCTTTTCTATCTCTTACTTCAAAAGTTCCAAATCCTACTAATTGTACTTTTTCTCCAGTAGCTAAAGTGTCTTGTACAACCTTCATAAATGCATTTAATGCAGCTTCTGCATCTTTTTTCGTCAAATTACTTTCTTCTGCCATACTAGCAACTAATTCAGCTTTATTCATAATATTTTCCTCCTTATAAATAGTTAATTTCTCTTTCTTACTTATTCAATATTATTTTGAAAAATCCTTTTAAACATTAGTATAATTTTTGCCAAATTATTAATTTCTATGTAGTTTTGCTTCGTCCCAGAGTGCATCCATTTCTTCAAGAGTCATATTTTCTAATTCTACACCTAATTTCCTAGCTTTTAGTTCTACCATTTCAAATCTTTCAATAAACTTATTAATAGTTTTGTTTAATGCAATTTCTGGACTTACGTCTAAAAACCTACATACATTGACAACTGAAAATAACAAATCGCCTAATTCTTCCTCTATTTTTCCTACATCACCACCTTCAAAATTACTTATTGCCTCAATAACTTCTAGATACTCTTCTTTTACCTTGTCTAATGCACCTTCTACATTATCCCAATCAAATCCGACTTCTCCTGCTCTTTCTTGAACTTTATAACTACGAAGTAATGAGGAAGATTTTGGTACATCCTTTAAAGTATCAGTGTAAGTAGAAATGCCTCTATCCTTAAACTTCAGTTTATTCCAATTATATACTACTTCTTCAGATTTTTCTACCTTTTTTTTGCCAAACACATGAGGATGTCGAAAAATCATTTTTTTGCTTATCTCTGTGGTTATATCATAAAAATTAAAATCTCCTGTTTCCAAACCTATTTGACTATGAAAGATTATTTGAAATAGAAGATCTCCTAATTCTTCAATTAGTCCGTCTATATCTTCATTGTCAATAGCCTCTACAACTTCATATGCTTCTTCAATTACACATTCCCTAATGGATTTATGAGTCTGTTCCCTATCCCAAGGACAGCCTTTATCTGATCTTAATATTTCTACTATGTCTATAATATCGGAGATATTATATATTTTTTTATCTATTTTATCCACTTTAGGTATATATATACTTGTTAAATTGCCTACTTTATTAATTCTATCTAATTTGTATATGGGAATTTTATTAATTTCTTCATCTCCCACTACACCTGCATTATTAATTAGATATATTTCATATTCATCCCCATAAACCTGGGATAGTATTAGTTTTATATCAGAGGCGACTTTATTATTATACACTTGAGTTACTATACAATCAAGGTTTATATCTATATCATTCATTTTAAACTCTATTCCATCTACTATTTTTAAACCATGAACTGGATCTACACCTATTAATTCAATAATAGGTTCTATAAAGGATAATCCTGTTAGCAATTCTATTTCCAAATCTTTGTCCTTTGTGTTTAATAATAATTCTACAGTTTTTTCTGCCACCATAGGATTACCTGGTACAAGATAATTAATGCTTTTGTATTCCTTAGATTTTTTTATTAAATCTTTGACTATATATTCATATACCTTTTCAAAATCTTCTTCCCTTTCATAAATATAATCATAGGATTGGTAATTTATATTATTATCTATTAAATATTTTACTGTGGGATGACTTTCCGTCCTTAGATAATTTTTATCTCCTGATTTAATCCTATTTATTACACCTATGGTTAAAGCATCTACACTTCCTGGCCCTAAGCCTAAAATATAAATTTTTCCCATAAATATTACTCCTTAGTTTAACTATTTTTTAAGTATTCCTAATTTCACTAGTTTTTTAGCCACTTTGTCTCCATTGGATAATAAAATAAAATCTTCATAAGTTATGGAACCAGTAATTAAAAGAAGTATAAAATAAACTATTGCAGCTATAATTATAGCCATTATAGTGGCTAATTTATCCCCAATTGAACTTATTAAACCTAAGTGAACAAATTTAGCAACTAAGGCCATTCCAATGGATGATAATAAAGGTTTAATAAAAACTTCAATTAAATCCAATTTTAATCTAGTATACTTTTTAACAGCCATTAAGTCAAGTAATGCAGCTATTAAGTATGCCACAACAGTAGATATGGCTGCACCTTTTACATTAATATCCCTAATACCTGTTAAAGTATAAGTTAAGATTACTTTAATCCCTGCACCTATGGCTAAATTCACCACAGGAACTATTGGCTTACCTAATCCTTGTAAAATAGCTGTTAAGGATTGAACTAAAGTTAAAAATATTATTCCAAAGGACAAAATAGAAAGTATTTCCCCTGTATTAATTATTTCCTCTGGGCTAAGTTTAAAATATAATAAAGCTATAATTGGCTCTGATAGTATAAATAAGCCAAGGGCAGCTGGTAAACCTATAAGCAAAGTTATTCTCATACTTGAAGAAGCAGTTTTTCTTATTTCTCCATAATCCTTTTTAGTATTGGCCATAGATATGGTAGGTACTAAAGATATGGATAAAGCAGTGGAAAAAATTAAGGGCAAGTTTATTAAAGTTTGAGCATGGCCTGTTAATTGCCCAAATAGGGCATTGGCTTCGATTTTATTAAAGCCTATTGCCTCTAATCTTCTAAATACTAAAAATGCATCTATGGAATTCATTATAGGCACAATGGCAGCACCTATGGTTATGGGAATTGCTATAATTAATAGATCTTTTATTATTTTTTCTATACTATCTTCCTTGCCAACACTAGTACTTATTTCTTTTTTAATTTCTCCTTTTTTGGAAAAATATATAATTATCATAGTCATAGCTCCTACAAAAGCCCCTATGGACCCACCAAAGGAGGCTCCACCTGCTGCAATAGGTAAACCCCTATCTAATAGATAATAAGTCAATATTAAGCCTATTACAACCCTAAAAAGCTGCTCTGTGATTTGGGATAAGGCAGTAGGTGTCATAGTTTGCCTGCCTTGAAAATATCCTCTAAAAGCAGACATAATAGGCACAAAAAATAATGCTGGTACCAATGCAATTAAAGCATAATAAGCGTCTGGATTTTCCCAATTATTAACTATATTTTGTGCATTAAAAAAAACAAAAACGGAAGTTAAAAATCCTGCAATTACCATTCCTAGAAAAGCTACCCTAAAAGTCTTGTGAGCAGCTTTATGATTCCCTAAAGCTCTTTTTTCCGATACTAATTTTGCAATGGCTACTGGAAAGCCTGCAGTGGATATGGTTAATAATAATACATATAGGGGATAGGCTGTTTGATAGTATCCTATTCCTTCACTCCCCAATATATTGTTAAGGGGTATTCTATAAAAAGCTCCCAGTACCTTTACAATGGCACCTGCAATTCCAAGAATAGCTGCCCCTTTTAAAAAATTATCTTTACTCATAGTTTTTCCCCCTAAAGATTAATTGAAACTAAAACTATTATATCAAAATAAGTAATTTTCAAATAGATAAATTTACAATCTAATTTTTTATTTTATACTATTATTATTAAAAAATAGATTTTTATTTACAAAAAAGTATTATATCATATTTCCCATCTAAAACAATATAGCCTACCAAATTTGGTAGGCTTAAGTTTAATTTTCCATTTGTTTNGCTAAAAACCCTGCTGCCATTTCCACTAGTTTAACTTCAATTTCCNCCATAACCGCATCCTTATCCTTTGAAACTAAGATTACAGTACCTATAGGGTCTCCCTGCATGACAATTGGTGCAATGATTTGCGCTGTATATTCATCATCATTTGTGTCTTCATAAAATACTTTCATAGGTTTCATATCTTCTTTTGCAATATAAGTATTTCTTGATTCCATTATTTTTTCTAATTCTGGACTTATTCTTTTTTCCAAATATTCTTTTTTAGAACCACCTGCAATGGCAATTATTCTATCTCTATCAGAGATAATTGCCATATTGTTGGTAGTTTCGTATAGGGACTCGCAAAATTCATTGGAAAATTCTGTAAGTTCTCCAATTGGAGAATATTTTTTAAGTATTACTTCTCCATCTCTATCAGTAAAAATTTCTAATGGATCACCTTCTCTTATTCTCAAGGTTCTTCTAATTTCCTTAGGTATTACAACTCTACCTAAATCATCTATACGTCTGACTATTCCAGTAGCCTTCATTTCTTCCCTCCTTAAGAAAATTTGTTGTGCCATTATTATTTTACTAATAGGAATTTTTTATACATTTATGGTAAGTTTAAGTTAAAGTATTTACATTATGGCATTAATTCATTTGGAAATACATATTAATCCATATATATTTTTATTTTTGCTTCTGACCATAATCTAGAAATTTCTTCATCATGTTTCTCTTTTTTTAAAACTAAATCTATATCCTCCTTTAAATCCTCATAGTTTTCTTTTTTATCTTCTACTAAAATAATATGATAACCTAAAACTGTTTCTAGTAAATCACTGGTTTCTCCTTCATTTAAAGTAAAAGCTGTATCNCTAAGTATTTCATATTGTGGTGCCAAGGCCATATCTCCTTTTTTAGTAAAATAGCCTAAATCTCCGCCTTTAAATGCAGTGGCCCGATCTATGGATTTTTCTTTGGCTAAATCTGCAAAATTTTCACCTTTTTCAAGTCTTTTTAATATTTCTTTACCTTCATCTTCTGTTTTAACTAATATGTGACTTGCTCTAACTCCTATAAACTCCCCTTTGTGTTCTTCAAAATATTTTTTCGATTCTTCCTCAGGTATAATGGTTTTATCTAAAAAATTTTCCTTATGTTTTTCAAATAATAACTGCTTTTTAAAATACTCTCTTAAAAATTCTTCAGAAAAATTGTTTTTCTCCATAAAAGCTTTGTACTGCTCTTCTCCACCTAATTCTTCTTTATAATTTTTTATTTCATTATCTATTTCCCCATTGGAAACAGTAATATTCATTGCTTCTACTTCTTTTAAAATTAACTTTTCAATTATTAATTTATTTAATACATTATTTTTAAGTTCTTCTAAAATTTCACTTCCTTCAGATGATTCAGAGAATATGTCTTCTCCATATTCCATTTTTTTTGATTCCTTAACTATATTAAACTCCTTTTCAAAATCTTCTTTAGTAATTCCTTCTCCATTTACTTTGGCTACTAAATCTTCTTTTTGACTTTGACAAGCAGAAACAGTTAAAGATATTATACAAATTATTACAACGATAGTTATAAGTTTTTTATTTCTTATTGTCAATTAAAACATCCTCCCTATTAAGTATATCTATACTACATTATATATTATTTTTCTTCTCATTAAAACTATTTATTTTTTCTACTAATTCTTTTAATTCTAAAAGTATATTTTTGCCATATTTGTATTTAAATTTAGGAGAATTTGAAAGGTCAAAACTTATTTTTCTACCATAGTTTTCTGATAAATAATGAATTAAATCTGGAGATATTTTGTCTATGGAACTAAATTCCAATACTAAGGCGTTTATAGATTGATAAATATTGTGAATATAGGCCTTACTTCCATTGTTTTTAATATAAGAAATATCCATTAGATTTTCTACTTCTTTTGGTATATCTCCATATCTATCTATTAGTTCATCTACTAGTTCCTCATAATCTTCAAGACTGTCAATGGCAGCAATTTTTTTGTAGATTTCAATTTTTTGTTGACCATCTTCAATATATGCTGTTGGAATATACCCATCTACATTTAAATCTATTGTGGTTTCAACTTTTTCTTTAAAGTCTTCTCCCTTTAGTTTTTTAATAGTTTCATTTAAAAATTTAACATATAAATCATAGCCTATGGCTTCAATATGGCCATGTTGTGCTACTCCTAAAAGATTTCCTGCTCCTCGAATTTCTAAATCCCTCATGGCTACTTTAAAACCAGAACCAAATTCTGTGAAATCTTTAATAGCCNTAAGTCTTTTTTCTGCAACTTCCGTTAACACTTTATCTTTTTCATAGGTAAAATAAGCATAGGCTAATCTATTGGTTCTACCTACCCTTCCTCTTAATTGATACAATTGGGATAATCCCATTTTATCTGCATTATATATAATTATAGTATTTACATTTTGTATATCTAAACCAGTTTCTATAATAGTTGTACATACTAATACATTAGATTCTCCCTCTATAAAATCTAACATTACATTTTCCAATTCCCTTTCACTCATTTGCCCATGAGCTATGGCAATATTAGCTTCTGGAACTAATTTTTTTAATTTAGTAGCCATTTTGTCTATGGTACCAACTCTATTATAGACAAAATATACTTGCCCTCCCCTTTCTATTTCTTTTAATATTGCCTCTCTTATCATTTGATCGTTAAATTCTACCACATAGGTTTGTACAGGATACCTTTCTTCTGGAGGCTCTTCTATTACAGACATATNCCTAATACCTATTAAAGACATGTGAAGAGTTCTAGGAATAGGAGTAGCTGTTAAAGTTAATACATCTACATTTTCTTTTAATTGTTTTAATCTTTCCTTATGTTTAACTCCAAATCTTTGTTCTTCATCTACTAGAAGTAATCCTAAATCTTTAAATACTACGTCTTTAGATAATAATCTATGGGTTCCTATTACAATGTCAACAGTACCAATTCTTAAGCCATCTAAAGTATTTTTTTGTTGTTTAGGGGTTCTAAACCTACTTAACATACCTATCTCTATAGGAAAGTTTTTAAACCTTTCTACTATGGTATTATAATGTTGTTGAGCTAATATGGTGGTAGGTACTAAGAAGGCTACTTGTTTTCCATCCATTACTGCTTTAAATGCAGCCCTTAAGGCTACCTCTGTTTTCCCATAGCCTACATCTCCACATAATAATCTATCCATAGGCTTAGATTTTTCCATATCTTTTTTTATTTCCATAGTAGATTTTATTTGCCCCTCTGTTTCCTCATATGGAAACAAATCCTCAAATTCACTTTGCCAAGGAGTATCAGGAGAAAAAGCATGGCCTTTTAGACTTTCTCTTTTAGCATATAATTGTAATAAGTCCACAGCCATGTCTTCCACAGCCTTTTTAGCTCTATTTTTAGTTTTTATCCATTCTGGACTACTAAGTCTATTAATTTTTGGCTTAACAGTGTCTGATCCTATATACTTTTGAATTAAGTTCATCTGGTCTATAGGTACATATAATTTGTCTCCGCCTTTATAGTTAATTGTAAGATAGTCTTTTTTTATCCCTTGAATATCCAATTGTTCAATACCTTTATATTGCCCTATTCCATGGTTTTCGTGAACTACAAAATCACCAGGATTTAAATCAGAAAAAGATATGGTTGTGGCTTTAGTTTTCTTTTTCTTTTTTCTAATTCTTTCTTTACTGGCACCATAAACTTCCTTATCAGAGATAAACACCAATTTTATATGGGGATACTCAAATCCTCCATTAATATTACCTGGAGTTATAAATACTTGACTAGATTTTATCTCTCCAATGCCATTTTTCACATAAAGGGTTTCCACATCTAAGTTCATTAAAGCTTTCTGTAATCTTTTGCCCCTATTTTCTGTACCAGAAAAAATTATGGTTTTATAGCCTTTGTATTTATAATAATTTAATTCTTCTTTTAATAATTCTAAATTATTATGAAAAGATTGAACAGATTTAGAAGAAAAGTTTAAAATAGATTTTGGGCTAAAATAAGGGTTTTGCTTAAGTAGTTCTGTATTTACTATTGTGATTTTTTCTGTAGTGGCTTTTAAAACTTCCATATAGTCCAATTTTATTTCTCCATGGGAAGATAAAATTTCTCCAGCTTCTAATTTATCTATAATTTCATAATTAAATTCTTCCCTTAGGAAATTATATTTTTCTTCAATTCTTTGAGGCTCATCTATAAAGACAATACTATTATCTTTTAAATAATCTATTAAATTAGATAAGTATTTTTCAGGTATATAGGGAATAAGCATATCTATATTGGAAATATAAAGTTTTTCATTTAAATCTTCTAAAATTTCCTGAAACTTATCCTCCATATTAATTCTAGTTTTAGAACCTTTGTCTAGATTTTTTGTAGTTTCTTCCAAGTCTTTTTTTATATTATTTATAATTTCTTCCCTAAATTCATTTAATATTAAAATCTCTTTAGCTGGACATATGAAAATCTCTTGAATGTTCTCCAATGACCTTTGACTTTCTAAATCAAAAGTTCTAATGGAATCTATTTCATCCCCAAATAATTCAATTCTATAGGGATAATTATTATTGGGAGAAAATATATCAATTATTCCACCTCTTATGCTAAATTGTCCTACTCCCTCTACCATGGTTTCCCTTTCATAACCACAATTAATAAGTTTATTACTTAATTCCTCTAGATTTATTATACTGTCCATATTAATTGAAATACTATATTTTTTAAATAGTTTTGGATCCATTAGTCTATCTAAAAGACTTTCTATAGAAGCCACTAAAACCATAGTTTCTCCTTCAACAAATCTAGAAAGTACTTTTAATCTTTGATTATGCCTTTCAGAGCTAATTGCATCAATTTTGTAAAAAAGCATTTCTCTAGTGGGAAATATTTCTGCCCCTTCCCCATTAAAATTTTTTATATCTTCATAAATTGTTTTAGCTCTATTTTCACTATGAGTAATTACTAGTACTTGTCTATTTGCATTTTGATTTAGGGCATAGACCATATGACCTATGGCTTCATCAATGATTCCATGAGTAGATATAGGGGTAGTATTGTTTTCTATATCTTTTAATAAATTCTTATAGGGTAATAAGTTTTTTAATGGGTCTATAAACATATTTTCCACATTATCAGCTCCTTAGCCACAATCCTATTAAGCTCAGGAATTAATTCCTGAGCTTAAATTACTTTAATTAAATTTATTCATAGCCATGTCTATTCCATCTTTTACTATGGTTTCTATGGCTAATGCAGCATTTTGTATTGCTATTTCTATTTCTTCTTGCTCTTCCTTTGTAAATTTACTTAATACAAAGTCTGCTAAATCTTGATTTTCTCTTTTTTTCCCTATGCCAATCTTTAACCTTGGAAAATTTTCATCTTGCAAATGGTATATTATAGATTTTAAACCATTATGAGTTCCTGCACTACCTTTTTTTCTAATCTTTATTTTCCCAAATTCTATATCCACATCATCTACTATAATGACTATATTTTCAATGGGTATTTTATAAAAATTAAACAACTCCATTACTGCTATACCACTGTTATTCATATAAGTTTGAGGTTTTATAAGTAATACCTTCTCTCCATCTATGAAACCTTCTCCATATA
>JGI24707J26582_10002734_pt1 | contig 13077 bp, 10 predicted proteins | sample BioPla1DNA1_FD_26582 | JGI IMG/M metagenome (IMG submission 26582) | reverse complement strand
TTTCTAACTTTACATCCAACTGCGTAGTACCATTAGCTGTTTTTAAATTACAATCTCACTATTGTTTATTTTATTCTTTTCCATAACTTATATATTCTTTCTTGATGCAATCAAATGATACTATCATAGCAAACTAATTCTATTTGCAGATTCTCTTTTCTTTGAATTTACTAAATCTGCATAAATTTGAGTAGTAGATACATTTTTATGCGTGAGCATTTTACTCACAGTATAAATGTCTGTACCTAAGGCTATTTGAAGGGTAGCAAACGTGTGCCGAAAGCAATGATAGGTTATGTGCTTTGTTATTCCAGCACTAGCTACCCATGCTTTTAATGGTTGTTGAGTCATACTTCTTTGCAATCCTTGGAACACTTTCCCTTTTTTACGTTCTCCACACCATTGCAACGCCTCATCACTGATAGGGAGTGTTGTTTCCGTTTCCGTTTTTTCTGTTCTAATTCGCATACAATAGCCACCCTCTGAAGCTGGCTCAATCTCATTCCATGTCAATTTCAACACATCACTGATTCGCAACCCAGTCATACACGAAAAGATAGATGCAGATTTTAGAACTGGAATATCACAAGGTGTATTTGCTAAAGTTTTCAATTCGTCCAAAGTCAAATACTCTTTCTTCACATCAGTAGTTTCAATAGCATCTAAAAAGTCATTCAAGTTTTCTCTAAAGAATTTTTCTTTGTAGGCTACTTTCAACAAAGCTCTAAAGGTAGAAAAATATCCTGATGCCGAATTTTGAGAGATTCTCATGTTTTTGTTTTTCAACTGCTTTGCATTCAGTAGAAAATCTCTAAACCGATTGCACAGATCAACTGTAACATCTCCAAAAGTACATTTTCCTTTCACAAAGTTAGAAAAGTGCATATATACTTTCATCCATTTTTGGTCTTTCTTTTCTGCCTTGTCCTTGAAATAGAGTAGGAAGTCAGATTTCGCTTTGTTCTTATCCAAAAAGCCAAACTCCTCGTTGATAATGGATTGAACCCGAATACTTCTGATAGCCTCCGCTTTCATCAACATTTCATTGTTGTATTCTTTCTGAATCTCATTAGCAGGCTTAGCATAAATATAAATACCTAGATACTCCCTGCGTGTCATCTTCATCTATACTCCCTGCGTGTCATCTTCATCGAATGAGGATCACGAATTGCAGGATAGAAATCGAGGTATAGACTAATCCGTCCTTTGGTCATATCCCTCTGTCTGAGATGAACTTTCGTAATTGTAGTCATATTATTGTGTTATTTGAGGGTTGAATAAATTGTCTAATTCTGTTTTTGATATCTTTATATATCGCCCTTCTTTCACTTTCGTGATATTGTGATATTTGATATAATGATAGAGAGCATCACGAGTGAGATCGAACTTTTGCATCGCTTCTTGCACTGAATAATATTCCTCTTGCACTGGTTCAGCATAACCTTTAGCAACCTCAAAGTCATGTTTAGAGTAGAGTGTCTTGCGTCCATCTCGTTTCTTGGGAATCTGATTTTCGGAAACAAAACTGTAAATTGCATTTGTTGTCAATCCATATTTTTGCATAATGTCCTCTACTGAATACCATTCCTCAATATCTTGATGTTCGTTATAACCAGCTTTCTCAAAATATTTATCAACGTGTGATCTACTGATGTAGGACTTGCCTCTTATCAATGTTTTAGGAATTTCATTCTCTCTAATAATTTTATACAACCAAGATTCTTTGATGTCATACTTCTCTTTGATTTCCTCTACAGTGTAAAACTCAGTTAAGGGTTTCTGCTCCACACTCGGTTTAGCTTTCGATTCATATTCTTGGGCATTGTCAAACATAGCATCAATATCGGAACGGCGAATAAAAGTTTTACCATCCATCTGTACAGCTTTCAATCTTCCTCTTTTCAAATATCGATAAATAGTAGTGCGTTCCACACTAAGTAGAAAAGCTGTTTCTATAACTGATAGAAATTCCTTATGCTCTATTTTTTCATACTCAGCACTCAAGCGTTCCATCTCTTGCATGGTCGAATAATTAATTCCAACTATTTTGAAACTTCTGTTTGAAGCTGAAGAAGTATTCAACTCTTCTTTCTTACGTTGTTTGTAAGATCTAGAGTTGCATTGGTGTGAACAAAATCGAGTCGTTGTCCTTTGTGCAGTAAAAGTATTACCACAATGCTCACATAGTTTAATTATTTCTCTTTTTACAGACATATTATTTCCTTGTTTCGCCCATTTTTTGTTGCTTCATGCATCACCATGTTGCATGGTGTTGCAAATGTATATAATCTTGGTATTAAAACAATGCGTAAATTCTAGATTTTAACTATTCGGTACAAGAATGCGTCAAAATTCATCAAAACAACCATTGTTATTGATAGACAAAGATAGAGCAAGGCAAAAGAAAAGCCACTATAAAATAGTGGCTTTCTGATGTTTGATAATTATTTTCGATTAATGCTGATTAGTTATTATTTGCCAATGCAGAAGTTTTTGAAAATATTTTGTAATACCATATCTGTTGTAACCTCACCAGCAATATCACTAAGATGATAAATACACTCTCGAATATCTTGAGCTAAAAAATCACCTGAAATTTGATTTTCTAAACCTTGTTGCACACGTTGAATAGATGCTAAGGCGAGTTTTAGTGCTTCGTAGTGACGAGCATTTGTAACTATAACATCATTTTGAGCTATTTGGGGTAGTTGAGCTGATTTAACTAATTGTTGTTCTAATTCATTTATACCTGCTCCTTCTTTAGCTGCGATTAACAAAAACTGAGCGTTTTTGAATGGGATAGAGTTTAGTTTGTCTTGGATAGATTCAAGCTCATTTTTAGATAATAAGTCCGATTTGTTGATTAATAATAAGAGTGGTTTATTCTCAACTATAGGAATAATTTGGTGAGACAATTGCTCTATCTGTTCTACAGCTTGAGTAGCATCGATAACCCACAGTACTATTTCAGCTTGACTCATTTTTTCAAAGGTGCGTTCAATGCCAAGCGTTTCAATTTGATCGGTTGTTTCACGAATACCCGCCGTATCAATAAAACGGAAAGTCTGACCTTTTATTACTGTAGTATCTTCAATGGCATCGCGAGTAGTTCCGTGAATATCACTTACAATCGCTTTCTCTTCTTTTAATAGTTGGTTTAATAGTGTTGATTTACCAGCATTTGTTTCACCGACTAATGCAACTGGAACTCCATTTTTAAGAACATTACCTACGCTAAAAGAGTGCGTAAGTTGAGAGATGACTTGCTCAATTTTGTCAGCAAGAGAGGTTAGTTGTTTACGATCTGCAAACTCTACATCTTCTTCACTAAAATCTAACTCTAATTCTATTAAAGAGGAGAACTCTAATAGTTGTTGTTGTAGTTTGTGAAGTTCTTTACTAAAGCCACCTCTCATTTGAGTCATAGCCACACGATGTGAGGCACGAGAAGATGAGGCTATTAAATCGGCCACTGCTTCTGCTTGACTTAAGTCCATTTTTCCATTTAAGAATGCACGCTGCGTATATTCGCCTGGATTTGCTAATCGACAACCATTATCTAGAAGAAGTTGTACTATTTTTTGTAGAATATAAGTAGAACCATGACAGGTTAATTCCACACTATTTTCCCCAGTATATGAGTGTGGAGCATGAAAGACACTCGCTAAAACCTCATCTATAACTTCGTCTTTATCATATATACGTCCAAAAGTAAGTGTATAGGGACGTTGGTTAATTAAAGTGTTTTTGGGATTAGCTGGTTTGAATAATTTATGAGCAATGTCAATAGCATTCGCTCCTGATATTCGTATTATCCCTAAAGCACCTCCTTGTGCTGTAGCAATAGCACATATGGTATGTTGATCTATCATCATATCTTCCAGTCTTTTGCTCCAAAGATACAAGATTATTTTATAACTGCTTGAGGTATTTTAAATATAGTTGTGCACAGGCACGTGCATCGGATAAAGCTTCGTGGTGTTGCAATGGAATATTTAGTCGATTACAACAAGCTCCAAGATTGGCAGGTTTAAAACCTAATGAGCGATATATTTTTAAGGTACAATGCCATTTTTGGTCTAAATCTAGGTCAAAATCATTCAACTGATTTAGTTGCATTGTACGGACTAAGACAGATCGGTCAAACGATTCATTATGGGCAACAACTTGATGTCCTAGTAGTCTATTTTTGATTTCAGGGTAGATAGTAGAAAACTCCGGAGCATTTGAAGTCATCTCCGGAGTAATTCCATGTATTTGTATGTTTTGTCGCCAATATTCGTTTTTAGGAGGTCTAATTAAAGTATAATACTCATCTTGAATACAACCTTTTTCAATCGTTACGATTCCTACAGAACAAGGACTATGACGATAGCCCGTTGCAGTTTCAAAATCGATGGCAACAAATTTTTGATTAAAGTCTATCAAGTACAGTTTTTATTAAAATGTTAATTGTATTCTTATATCCTGTATTTGCTTCTTTAATTAATCGATTAGCAATAACCATACAACAAGTCGTTGCCTTATGTCCCATTAACCGAGCTAAACCAGCTAAGGCAGAGCTTTCCATTTCAAAGTTTGTGATTTTAAGATCATTATATTCAAAACTTTCAATTTTGCTGTTTTGATCTGGATCAGCTAATGGGATACGTAATTCACGTCCTTGAGGTCCAAAGAAGCCACCTGTTGAAATAGTAATTCCTCGTACCATATCATCTTTAGCTATGCGATTGATTAAGTCTTCATTTGCGTCAATAACATAGGGAGCAGGTTGACATTGATTACCCTGCCATTTCATATGTTTTAGAAAAGCTTTTTCTAACTCAAGATCGCAAACTTCATTACGTCCAGCATAGAAATTAAGCAACCCATCGAAACCCACTGATTTTACTGAGCAAATAAAAGTACCAACAGGAGTAAATGGTTGTAATCCACCACAGGTTCCAATTCGCACCATTTCTAACTGTCTAATCTTTTCGTTTTCTTCGCGAGTTTCAAAGTTGATATTAGCTAGTGCATCTAACTCATTTACTACAATATCCACATTGTCACAGCCAATACCTGTAGAAACAACAGTTATGCGTTTGCCTTTATAAGTTCCAGTTATTGTTTTAAACTCTCGATTAGAAACATCACACTCTATTTCGTCAAAGTGAGATGCTACTAAAGCTACACGTCCAGGATCGCCTACTAAAATGACTTTGTCAGCCAATTGTTCAGGTTTTACGTGGAGATGGAAAATTGATCCATCTTCATTAATAATTAATTCTGAGGAAGGAAAATGTTTTTTCTTCATATTCATATAATTATTTTATTTAGTTATTGGTTTATCACCCGATCTACTTTTTCCAGCCTCTGGATGAGCTATTTGTTGTCTCATTGTAGTATCGGCTTCAATATTTTTCATTTTGTAGTAGTCCATAATGCCTAAATTACCACTACGGAAAGCTTCAGCCATAGCTTTAGGAACTTCAGCTTCAGCTTCAATCACTTTGGCTCTAGCTTCTTGAGCTTTGGCACGCATTTCTTGTTCACTAGCTACTGCCATAGCTCTACGCTCTTCTGCTTTTGCTTGCGCAATGTTTTTATCAGCATTAGCCTGATCTATTTGTAAAATAGCTCCAATGTTTTTACCTATATCGATATCTGCTATGTCAATAGATAAAATCTCAAAAGCTGTTCCTGCATCCAATCCTTTTCGTAATACTAGCTTTGAAATAGAATCAGGATTTTCAAGTACTGATTTATGGTTGTCTGCCGAACCAATAGAGGAAACGATCCCTTCTCCCACACGAGCAAGAATTGTCTCTTCTCCAGCTCCTCCCACTAATTGTCTAATATTAGCTCTTACAGTAACCCTAGCATTAGCAATAAGTTGAATTCCATCTTTTGCAACAGCAGTTACAGGGGGAGTATTAATTACTTTAGGATTTACAGACATTTGAACCGCTTGAAAAACATCTCGACCAGCTAAATCAATTGCTGTAGCCATTTGGAAGTTTAAGTCGATTCCAGCTTTTGATGCAGAAACTAAAGCATGTACTACTTTCTCAACATCTCCACCAGCCAAATGGTGTGCCTCTAATTCATCTCGAGTAATAACATCCAAACCAGCCTTGTATGCTTCAATCATTGCTGAAACAATAATGTTGGGAGGTACATGTCGTATACGCATTAAGAAGAGTTGAATGAGCGATATTCTTACTCCAGATACTTTTGCTGACAACCAGAGGAAAAATGGGATGTAGTGAAAAAATATGGAAAGTCCTACGATGGCTCCCATTATCAGTATTAAAGTTAAAGTCATAATTTTTTCGTTTTGTATTAATATTAAAGTTTATTGTTTTTCTTTATCGTCTAGTCTTTGGACTAGAATATTACCATCTGAGATTCGTACAACCTGAATAGGTGTATTTTCATCTATGAAACCTTCTATAGATTTCACTTCTATGGTTTTGTTATCAAAAAGAGCTGATCCAAAGAGGGCAAGTCTCGTTGTGCTTACCCCTAAATCGCCAACCTCTATAATAGCACCATCTTGTCTATCAATTTTAGAATCAATATTTTTCTTAAGTGAGAGTTTGTCGAGTGTTTTAGATCGCATAAAAGCTCTAAAGGCTAGGGCACCCGCAATTAATGTAATTATGAGTGTAATAAATCCTCCAGCTATGCCTAGGTTTATAAAGGCGTAATATATAGCATAAAGTGAGCACCCTAAAGCACCTAATCCAGCAATGCTTAATCCTGGGATAAGAAAAATCTCTACAAGAAGAAGTAAAATGGCTATTCCAACAAGTATTAGAATGGTTAATATTTCCATAGGCTGTTATTTTATAATTGTTTTTATTCTTTATTCTTTTCGAGTTTTCTTACGTCTTTAGTTATATCATCTAATTCTTGACGCATTTGATTTATCCTTTTTTCTAAATCAAGTATTGCAGGTTTTAGTTGATTCTTATGGCTTTCAGATCCTGTTTGATATTCATTTCTCATCTCACTAAGTCGTTTGTTTTGTTCTACAAATTCCTTTTTGAATTGTTGTTTTTTTTGAAATAGTAGCTTAGCTTGTTGAGATTTAAAGTCTGATAGGTAGTGATAGGTTTGTTCATCATCTAAGACAAACGTGAAGTCAACAACTTCTTTTTCTTTTGGATTAATATGTATTGCTTTTGTTAATCTTTTTTTCCCTTCACTAGCTATGGCCTCATCGGGACAGGTTTTATTTATTTCGGTAAGTTGAGCGAGTTGAATTAGTTCCTCTGGATTCATAGTCTCAAAGTTGTAAGTTTGTTTTATTCGATTAGGAATAAAAACATAAATACAGACTTTGTCTTCCGGTTGAAATCGATCGGAAACAAACCAACCTAAATCATTAAACTCATCAATAACAAACATATAATCATTATAAGGAGAGTTAAAAGGCATACCCACATTTTCTGGTCGTAAGTATCCATCCGTATGAGTATTGTATCTTGTTACAAAAATATCGTATCCACCCATCGAACCTTCCCCTTTTGAAGCGTAGTAGAAAGTTATACCGTCAGCCGACATAAAAGGGTAGTTAGTATCTACAGAATCATTAATAATATCGGGGAGTTTTTTGGAGTCACTCCATTCATCTAATAAACGGTTGCGCGTATAGATGTTGTAAATACCTGACTCGTCTTTATCTGCATAATAAATTTTATTTCCTCGTTCAGATTCATAAACAACCCCCTCATGGGGTGTTACATTATCAAAGTATTCATTGTACATATAAAGCAATCCAGACTCATCGCTGACTCTATAACTTGATAGAAAATCTTTTTTGTCAACAATAAAACTATCAATAACACATACCTTTTCAACCCCTTTCAACATTCGGAAATTTTTTCGAATTTCTGTAAGCATGTTTTCGGCCTCTTCTGTATCTTTTCTTCTCCTTTTTTGTAAACGAATATAATTCTCTATTGTGTCTATTGCTTTTTCATACTCGTAGTTTTGATTATACGCCCAAGCTAAATACAATGTGGCATCAGAGTAGTTTCTTTTAGAAGATTTCTCTAGTGGATTAACAGCTTCTTTGAAATGCTTTAAGGCAAGACAGCTCCGTCCAAAAAAGTAGTTGTATTCTGACTGATTAGGGTAGCGAGTCAGTAAGTTTGCATAAGCATCTTTTGCTTCTGTATAATTACCTGAATCGAAAAATGCTCGCGCCTCACTAGCTGTTTGAGCTTGTATTGCGAAGTTTGATATATAAAAAAGTAATATAAGTAGTATTGTTTTTTTCATAAATAGGCTATTTTTAATAACGGTCTATAAATCAAAAATACAAATTAAAAGTCAATTGATTTCTATAAAACCTTCATTTTTATTATAACAGTATAAGCTGTTAAACTGTTTTAGATAAGAAGTTAAGAAAAGAAAAAGAGGACACCACCGATGAAAGATGATGCCCTCTAGACAGAAAAAGAAATCCTAAGTCAATCTTTTATATTCTGTTTTCTACTTGTTTTATCTTTTTGTCCATCCTTTAGTCCAATCCTCATTTTGTGGTACAGCACCTATATAAGGAGCAGGAGTAAAGAAGTCATCTTCTTTTGATAAGTCTTTACCTCCAGGTATAACACCGATGTATCCATTGGTTAGACTATTTGTTATGTTTTGGTTTATTGCATTGCCTTCTGCAGTAGATAGATTTAAATCTTCACCTGTTTCGTAAAAGAAAGAAGTGCTTAAATGTGAGTACTCTATCAATGAATTCTTATCTATAAAACTTTGGTGAGTTTCGTCTGTAGCAATTGTAATTGATTTATCTTTTCCTGTAACTAGTGTATTATACAGTTTTATTTGAGTTCCTGCTCTTAATCTAATACCTCTTTGTTGTTTGTTTTTATCGTTGTTACCTACTAAGGTAATATTAGCTAGTGTAGGACAAGAAACAGGAGTGTTTGTGAAATTATCCTCTCTATTATCTGCTTCAATTAAACAGTCCCCATTGGCCGTACCGTTGCTATCAGGAGCTGATTGGTCTTGATAGGCTACCCAAAATTGACCTTTACCTACCCAGCCATCGGTCCAGTCAAACGAGTCGTCCTCACTGGCTGTTGAAACTAAATATTTAGCATTTACTGTTCCACCAAACCATTCGAATCCATCGTCTGCACCATAATAGGTTTGAAGATAAGATAAAGAAGTACCATTGCCCACTCCATAAAGAGTTAGTCCATTAGACTCTTTAGTCGGACTAAAAGCAAAACCAGTATATTCTAAACGAACATATTTCATAGTTCCTGAATTATCAGTAGGATCGTTACCTCCAAAGGTTGCATCACCAATTTCGGATTTTCCTTGTCCTCCTTGTAAGTTAACAGGAGCTTTTCCACAAATATGGACGCCACCCCAAGCTCCTGGTTTTTTATTATTAGCAGTCATAACGATAGGATTTTCTGCAGTTCCAATGGCATTTATTTTCCCTCCTTGTTTTACTAAGATATAATCGGGAGCTCCATCAATACTTTGAGTTGCTACTATGGTTACACCTTCTTCAATGTTTAATACACCACCTTCTTCTACTTCATAACCTCCAATCAACTCATAGGTTTCTCCAGCTTCAAGAGTAAGCTCTTGGGATAGTTTTCCTTGTAATTCATTCTTTTTTTCTGGGGTTGGAGGAGTAGGGTCATCTTTACTGTCGCTACTACAACTAGCTAAAATTAAAAGCAAACTGCATAAAGTAATACAAGCAATTTTACCCTGATTAATTAATTTGTTCATGTTCATTTTTTTTGTTTTGTAAATCATAATAAGTGTTTGATTTATAGATTGAAACTAATACCTAAACCAAAAGACAATCCTTTTTTATAGTATTGAACGTCTTTGGTGTGTTCATTCTCTATTTTTTGTGTGTATCTTTCTTTTCTATTGAGTAAGTTTTTAGCATAGACTTTAATATTTATTCGTTGGTTAAACGACAATGATCCAATCCAGTCTAATGAGTGGTATGCTTCTTCTATTACATTTTTAACTCCTCCAATACCTACACTATATATCCGAGGACCTTGAAGATTATATATTAGAGAGAAAGAGCCTTGGTGTTCTTTTGAGAAGTAGGGGTTGTAACTAAAATCTAAATTTAGAAGGTAAGGAGAAGCCCCCTGTAGTCGCCTTGATTTATCTGTATAGGTACTCTCTTTCGGTAATGATATATGGGTATATATGTAAGAAGCATTAAAATCCAACTTTAAAGTGGGTGTTAAATGCTGTCGCATTTCAAATTCTAGGCCAGCAGCTGTTCCCTTGTTCGCATTTCTAAAACTTTGAATCAAAGACCCTGCATACTCTTGTATCTTTTCAATAGGTGTTTCTATGTGTTTATAATAGATTCCTAGAGAATACATATTGGCCTGTTTATTGTAAAATTCATAACGCAAATCGAGGTTGTTATTGTATCCGTTTTGAATAGCTGCATAACCACGTGATGTAATTCCGCCATATGACTCTTGGTATTCAAATGGAGCCATTTCTAAAAATGCGGGGCGTGTAATAGTTCTAGAAAAACTAAATCGTAACGAGTGATTAGGAGCAATATTATACTTTAAGTTCAAGGCAGGAAAGAAATCGCTGGCTCGTAAGGTTTGTTTTGCTGCTGCTGCCGCATCGGTCCAATAGCGAACCCATTGTTTAGCTTGTTCAAAACGTACTCCTCCTGCAATGAGAAAATTATCTACTGGTTCATATTCAAAATCAAGAAAACTTGCATAAATATCTGATCCTGCAAAATAGGTATTTCTAGGTTGGGCATTTTTATTAATCTCTAGCGATCCATTTTGAAGATTATCAAAATTTAGATATTCATTAGTGTTATATACCGAAGTAATTACTGGATCGATTCCCTTCAGGTTGTAGTAGAAATTTACAGATGAGAAGTTTCTAGATTTAGAACGTAGAGAGCCTCCTATACGAATAAAATCTGTGGGTCTAGATTGATTCCAATGGTATTTTAATTTAAGTTCTCCGTTCCATTCATCTTCGGTAAGCTCCCCAAAATATCGCATGGTCTCTTGTTGATTGAGCTTGAAAAGAGAGAGTGATCCATTTTGGTTTTTAGCAAACATAACTTGACGTCTATCTGGCTCATCACTTGTTGTTTTTCCATAAGATACTTGCCAGTCTGTTTGTAATTTATTTAGAAAATAGTGTTTTCCGTTGAGCTGATGGTTTTGTAAAGTATAGATATGGTAGATACTATTACTTCCCTCTAATTCATTACCTTCAGCATCGTGTCCTATACGATGAGAATAACTATCTTCTGTGTTGTTTACAAACATTAAATTATAAGCTATTCTGTCTTTTTCTCTAAATCCATAGTTAATTTGACCAAGAGTTGTCAGTGTAGTCTCATAATTATATTGATTATATAGAAATGCGTCTCGTGTAATACCTTGAGCATTAATGGTAGATGTATAGGCGTTTTCTAATATAGTGTAGTCATTGTTGAAGTTTAAGGCCCCTAGAATATCTAGGGTTTGGTTGTGGAACTTAAAGCTTTTTCCTGCAGAAAACTCCAATCCTAACTCAGGGTGGGATTTTGATTTTTCTATTTGAAAAGAGGTCTTAAATGGATTATTTTGTTTTATATAGTCAGCGAATTCTGTTGAGCTAAGTTGTTTTATTCTTTTATTCATTCTTAGTCCTTTACTAACCCCCCAGTAAGGTGACTTAGCTCCTTTTTTATCAGAGGAGTAAAAGGTGGAATAGAGTGTATTGCTCTTTCCTCCAGTAGAGATACCTATTGTGAGAAAGTCTTTTCCAATATTTTCTTTTGTTTCTATATTAATATGTGCACCCGAGTAATCGCCAAAAAAAGTAGGCTGAAAAACCTTACTGACAGTAATGTTTTGAACGATTGCTGTGGGAAATAGGGTGAGCGGTATAAGTTTATTATCTGGGTTAGGGGAGGCAATAGGAAATCCATTGAGTGAGGTCATATTGTATCGATCGCCTAATCCTCTGACGATGACTTGACTTTTACCTTCCATGGAAATACCTGTTATTTTTTTTATTCCATCTGCGACAGTAGATAAACCTTTAACGGACATTTCTCTAGCTCCTAGGTTTTCAATAGCGAGAGTGGAGTTTTTTCGTTCTGTTATTAAAATGTTTTCAGCCTCTCTGTTTTTTTTAGCCACCACATTTATTTCATCGAGAAAGTGGTTGTCTTCTTCCATAAGTAAATTCAGTTCTTTAGTTTCTCCTTTTTGAATCGTTATTTCATTTGTTACTATAGATTTATAAGAGAGATAAGAGATAAGAAACTGGTGTTTTCCTGGAGAAAGTTCAAGTTCATAAAATCCATCAACATTTGTTGTTGTACCTTTGGTTTGTCCTTTTATTGTTATAGTTGCACCAATGAGTGCTTCTTTTGTTTGTGCATCTTGTATTGTACCTTTAATAATAGTTTGGGAAGAAAGAGCAAATGAGGGAAGAGAAAGCGTGAAAAATAGAAGCATCCTAAGGATGTAATAATCTTTTTTTTGTTTTGTTTTCATGTTTTTCTGTCTGTTTTTTAACTAGTGCAAATATCTCATTTGATTGTTACAGACTAATAAACAGGGTAAAACATTTAGATTGCATTCAAGTAAAGAACTAGTGAAGTCTTATTACAGAAAAGAAACATTTATTAAGAACTTCTAAATATACCTTTCTCTTTTCCTAAAATGACCTTTTAAGTGTTTGTAAAGTGTGTATCCGATGGAAAGAAAAGATTTTTAGATTTTATTTTGCATATATAATGTTTTGATTATATCTTTGCAACCGCAATCACAAAAGAAAAAGTGATGTGTTATGGCGAGATAGCTCAGCAGGTTAGAGCGCGTGATTCATAATCACGAGGTCCCGAGTTCAAGTCTCGGTCTCGCTACAAAAAAAGGTTTAGAATTATTTCTAAACCTTTTTTGTTTTATATTTTTCTGTGTTCATTACTACTTTTATTGGATCACCTGCAAAAGTAGGGGGAGTAGTATTATTAAGCAAATAGTTTAGTCACTCTAAATAGGAAGAAACTAATATCTGTCACTCCCCTTAGTTGAGTTCTAA
>JGI24707J26582_10002732_pt1 | contig 13079 bp, 12 predicted proteins | sample BioPla1DNA1_FD_26582 | JGI IMG/M metagenome (IMG submission 26582) | reverse complement strand
ATAGCGTTGGGCTATCGCCAAGCGGTAAGGCAACGGTTTTTGGTTCCGTCATGCGTTGGTTCGAATCCAGCTAGCCCAGCCATTTCATGCGGAAGTAGTTCAGTGGTAGAACACCACCTTGCCAAGGTGGGGGTCGCGGGTTCAAATCCCGTCTTCCGCTCCATTTTTATCTTTAAAACTATTTACTGGCGGTATAGCCAAGTGGTAAGGCAGAGGTCTGCAAAACCTTCACCACCGGTTCAAATCCGGTTACCGCCTCCAGTTATGCCGGTGTGGCGGAATTGGCAGACGCGCGGGACTCAAAATCCCGTGTCCATTAGGATGTGTCGGTTCGATCCCGACCACCGGTACTATTAAATTAAGCAGAGTAAGAAAAAATGAACTATCTGAATGTTGATAAACCAACGTTTAGGTGGTTTTTTTATTTGAATAAATAAGCACTTACAGGAAGGACATAGATGGATCACTAACAACACCTATAATAGCATTCAAGATATATTATTAAAAATGCTAATCGTGCCCTGACTCAGTGAAAATGATCAAATTGGGTAATGAATAGACGCTAATCGTCGCCTGAATCAGTGTAAACAGTCAAATTTGCTAACGAATAAACGTTAATCGTCCCCTGATCCAACTGAAACGCCCAGTTTGGGTAACGAATAGATAATTTACAATCTCTGCTCAAAATGATTGTCCACCTTGAAGCAGAAATATGTTTGGAAGAAGTCGATGGTATTCTAGTTCAATCAAGCGTGAGCGAAAAATAGCTAAAAATATTTTTAGATGTCAATTGAATAGAACTTTTGTCGAAACTCTTGACTCTAGGCCTTTTATACTGGATGATTAGTTGTGTAGGCGATATGAAAAGGCAAACTTAGTGAAAGCTAAGGACGCAAAACTAGGGTCTAAGGCGATTGAATGATTCGCTACGACAGCCAGGTTACCAAAGCACCTCTTATCTCATTCATTAGGGGGCGCGGGTATGATTGAATTATTCAAAAAAATGATTAAATGCCGTTTACAGGGAAGGTATAAAATTAATGTCATTAGTGGAAAGTGTGTCAGGTGTCAGTATAATAGGAATGAAGCTAACGAGGTTGCACAGGCAGCTTAACTAGGAGTTATGTGAACAGAATTAAATGTCTTTACTAGATCAGTTCGTAACTAGTAAAGACATTTTGTTGTGGTTAGTTTGAAGGATAATCCTAGCGCTGTAAAGTAAAGTAACCTTAAACCAATGATTCTAAGGCATTTTAACCTGATGAAGTAGCCAGTTCGAGAAATCTTTTTTCGTGCTGTGCAACTTTTTTTAATAAGAAGTTTGTGGTTTCTTGTGTTTCGGTTAATTCAACACGCATGCTGTCACTTTTTATCTCTAGGCGACCGAGTCCGGTGTTGATACTAGCAAAACCTTGATTAATCTTCTCATCCGTTGCATCAAACCGCTTGTCCATCTCATCAAGCCTGAGTTCGACTGCATCAAGTCTTTGATGGATTTCATTAAATCTATTATCTATCGCTTTAAATTGTTGTTCTACTTTTTTCCCGAAAGTATTTAGTGTATCTAGAATTTGATTGAGTATTGTTGACTCTTCCATAAATGTCACCCCCAGATGATCTTAGTATAAATGATCTTTAGTGATTTTAGAAGTGTGTCAAGCGCGTATTAAAATATCTATTTTTAGAAAACCAATGTAGTAATTGATTAATTATGAGAAAAAAACAAGCGAAATTCTATATTTGGGTGTTAAAACCTTTGGAAAATAATTTTTTCTAGTAGTATAATGGAGAGTCTAGAAATACCTAGTTGGGGGATTTTATGAGAAAAGTTGCAATCATTGGTTCTGGTGGTGCTGGGAAGTCAACATTAGCTCGACAATTAAGTAAAAAGCTAGCTATTGAGGTCTATCATTTAGATGCATTATTCTGGCAGCCAAATTGGGTTTTATCATCGAGAGAAATACAACGAGAGATCCAAAGTTGTTTGGTGAAGAAGGAGAGCTGGATCATTGATGGAAATTATGGGAGTACTTTTGACATCCGTTTAACAGCCGCTGATACAATTATTTTTTTAGATATCCACCGCGTGATTTGCCTTTATCGGGCGTTTAAAAGAGTGATCCACTATCGAAATCGAACGAGACCTGATATGGGTGAAAGTTGCAAAGAAAGATTTGATTTAGAATTTTTCAAATGGATTTGGGATTTTCCTAAAAAGAGAAGACCGGCATTAATTAAAATATTAAAAGGGCTTTCGGATGAGAAAAATATTATCATATTGTCTTCGTTAAAGGAAGTTAGAAAATTTAAAGGACAGGATAAGGGGTAATAGCATGGAGGATGATCAAGCAATAAAATGAGATAACCATCATGTGTTTGCCTAATTGATGAGCTAGTGGAAGTAGGTGTGTCAGAAGAATATGCGTTTAGAATAGTTTTGGCATTGTGCTTACTTTTGGATAAGGACTTGATTATTGTCCATTTAAGTTACTCGTAGATCTACAATGGATTTTTTGGTAAAATAAAGGTAAAGAAGAGGAGTGAGAAATAATGAATTTAGAGTTTAAAGGTTTTTATAAAAATGTTGAGCAACTTCCTGTGGCGGATTTACCTGAAAGGGCAGTAAAATTTAAAGAACCAGATTCAATGCTAAAGCTTAATCTTATTGCTTCATTGTTTGTGATACCTGTGATCATATTAATTATCCTAGCGATAGCGTTAAAATCTTATTTATTTGGTGAAGATATCTATATGGTTTATTTTAACTTATGGGCGATCATTTTGGCACTTTTAACGATATTCCCCCATGAAGTATTACATGCGATTTGCTTTCCGAAGGATCAGAAAGTACAGCTATGGTTGATGCCTGCATTTTTAGGGGCATTTGTTGTTTCTACTGCACCGATTTCTAAGCGTCGTTTTATTTTTCTATCACTATTACCGAACATTGTGTTTGGCTTGCTTCCATTAATAATTTGGATTTTTTTACCTATAGAATCTGAATTTGCTGCATCTATCCTCACTTTTAGTGTACTGTGTTTATTATTTGGAGTGGGTGATTACTTAAACGTGTTTAATGCAATTTGGCAAATGCCAAAAGGATCAATCCAACAATTATCAGGGATGAATTCCTATTGGTATATACCTGAGTAAATATGTGGGAGGAATTGCGATGACGTTATTATTTTATTGATCACGAGCTTTGAATTTTTCATTAAAGCTCGTATCGATACCAAAGCTATCGATACGAAATAGACAATAAAACCTATTTCGGAGGTAGCAGAATGGAACCTATTTGTTTTGAATTGGAAAATATAACATTAAATTATTTAGATCAAGAAATTTTGAAAATCAATCGTTTGGCTGTTCACCAATTTGATCGGATCGGTATTGTTGGGAAAAATGGGGTAGGAAAAAGCACGTTACTCAAATTATTAGCAAAGAAAATTGAGCCGACAAAGGGTTTGGTAAAAAGCTTTGCTGATTTTGGTTATTTTGAACAAATCAATCCACCTAAAGGCAATGATGTTGACCGTAATTTGTTTGGTAAATTACGGATTCCTGATCAATCCAGCCATTTAAGTGGTGGTGAACAGACAAGATTAAAGTTGGCAAAACTCTTTAGTGATTATCATCAGGCATTATTGATCGATGAGCCAACGACACATTTAGATCATGAAGGGCGGACGTTTTTTCTCGATGAATTGCGCTATTATTATGGTGCATTAATTCTGATTAGTCATGATCGATTTTTGTTAGATCAACTTGTGACGACAATCTGGGAAATTGAAGATGGTCAAGTGACCGTGTATTCTGGAAATTATAGTGACTATCAGCAAGCTAAAACATTAGAACGTGAGCAACAAAATCAAGCGCATCAACAATTTATTAAAGAAAGGTCTCGGCTTGAAAGAGCGGCTCAGGAAAAAATGTTCAAGGCAAAGAAAGTCGCCGAAGCAAGTCGAATGTCAAAGCGGGAAGTAAAGGCGAAAGCGAATCGGATGTTTGAGACAAAATCAAAAGGCACGAGTGAGAAGGGGATTGTCCGCTCTGCTAAGGCAATTGAACAACGGATCGAGCAGCTTGAGCAGGTAGATGCTGTACAAATGGATCGATCATTAGTTTTTCATCAACCAGAGTCGTTAGAGCTCCATAATAAATTTCCGATTATGGCCGATCGGATCACCGTTTGTGTTGGACAGAAAGAATTATTAAAAGATGTCAGCTTTCAATTTCCACTAGATAAGAAAATAGCAATTACCGGGTCGAACGGCTGTGGGAAAAGCACATTGCTGAAATATATTATCCATCAAGGGGCAGGCTTAACAATTTCGCCAAAAGCAAAGTTCGGTTATTTTGAACAAATGAGCTATCAATTCAGCTCAGATGAAACTGTGCTTGATTTTTTAAAAAATCGCTCCGATTATGATGTAGGTTTTTTACGAACTGTTTTGCACTCGATGTTATTTGTCGGTACGGATATTCGAAAAAACGTCCGATCATTGAGTGGTGGGGAAGCGATTCGGTTGCAGTTATGTCAGCTTTTTCTTGGCAAGTATAACATCCTTCTATTAGATGAACCGACTAACTTTTTAGATGTTGAAGCAATTGAGGCTTTGGAGCGTGTCATGATTTCATATCAGGGGACAATTCTTTTTGTTACGCATGATCAAAGGTTTATTGAGAACGTTGCTGATCGGACATATGAAATCAGCAATAAAAGCTTGATCGAGAAGTGATTTGGCGGGTTTATGCGGTAATTTTGAATTGTGCGCGTTTGGGCATAAATGGGAGAAATAATAAAAAGAACTGGCCGTAAAAAGCCGGTTCTTTTGCTTTTAATCGGGTCGAACAATTTCAAATATTTCACCGATTTTGGCATAGTTGTTACCTGCCAATCGGCTAACTGCTGCTAATTGATCTGGATCAATCCGTTGGTCCTCTCGGTAAATGGTTTCATCAATATGGTAGTGAACAATTTTTCCGATTAATAGATCGACTCCAATATCATCAGCTTCACCGAGTTCAATCGCTTTTTCTAAGATACATTCAAAGCGAACTTTTGCTTCCTTGACACCAGGAACCGAAACTTTCTTACTTGGAACAGTTGTTAACTTCGCACGTGTTAATTCACTTTGATCACGTGGAAGTGTTGCTGCTGTTTCATTAATTTGCTCAACATTTTCTAGATCAACAATGTGAACAACAAATTCTTTATTTTCGATAATATTTCTGGCTGTATCCTTCATCTGACCAGCTTTACGTTGGACAGCGACGGAAATCATCGGTGGGTTTGATGAAACGACATTAAAATAACTGAATGGTGCGCCGTTAATCACGTCATCATCACTAATACTTGTCACAAAAGCAATTGGTCGTGGAATGATTGTGCCAATTAGAAATTTATAGTTTTGTCGTTCGGAAATTTGATTTGGATCAAAAGATAACAAAGTCATGCCTCCTAGTCTAATGTTCTTGCTCTATTTGTTAAAAACGATTAATTGGTGATTATCAATGACGTGTTATACAATGTCATCAACCGTTTCAAAGCCAATGCAACTTCAATTCTTTGTATTTAATCTCGAATTCAAGGTAATTGTATTATGAAAAATTTCCGCTGTCAAATAAAAAGGAGGAACTTCAAAAATAATTAAAGTTCCTCAACATTTATTTTATAAAAAGTCACGTCTTAATTCGTAAGCTGGTCGTGGTGAAAGATAGCTTGGTGCGACATCAAAGACAGTTTTTGCCCCATATTGTTTGTCCTGATTTAAGCGGTAAGCTGCCCGTGCATAAGCAACGAGTACACTTGCAGTGAATTCTGGATTGCTATCCAGTTTTAATGAAAACTCGTAGATTTGCTTATTGTTTTTGCCTGTTTGGCCACCGCGAATCACAAAGCCACCATGAGGTGCTTCCGAGTGATCACGGGCAAGTTCCTCTTCAGTAATAAAGTGGACTTCTGTATTGTAATCTGCAAAGTAGTTTGGCATTGTTTTAATCTCATTTTCAATTGTTGTTTTGTCTGCACCAGNTTCAGCAACAACGTAGCAAATGCGATTGTGTTTTTCGGCTGTTGCAAGCGCTGGATTGCTTCCACTTCTAACTTTTTCAATTGCGTCTTTAGATGGAATNGTATATTGTACCCCATTTTTTACACCATTAACCCGGCGCACCGCATCAGAGTGGCCTTGACTTAAGCCTTTACCCCAAAATGTGTAATTTTCTCCATTCGGTAAAATCGCATCTGCCATCACTCGGTTCGTCGAAAATAAACCTGGATCCCAGCCAACCGAAATAATTGCCGTTGTCTCATTTTTACGAGCAACTTGATCAACTGCTTGATAAAATTCTGGAATTTCTCCATGGTTATCATAACTATCAACTGTATTAAAGAGTTGAGCAAATTTTGGTGTTTGTTCTGGGAGGTCCGTTGCTGAACCGCCACAGAGTAACATGACATCGATTTGATNTTGATAATTGGCAGCATCATCAACATGTAATGCTTTCACATTCGGTTGATTAATTTGTAAATCTTCTGGATTTCGACGTGTAAATACGGCAACTAATTCAAGATCATCTGTCGCATTGATCGCTTCAATCGCACCTTTGCCAAGATTACCAAAGCCAACAATACCAATTTTTATTTTATTTTTCATTAGAGCGCCCCTTTTCTAGAAAAAAATTGTTTAACCGTGTTCTTCCTTGTCATTATTATAAAGCAACCAAAACAGATATGTAAAATGGATCGCATAAATCTGATTAAAGTTTACCAGACTAACGAAAACTCCCCTTATCAAAGGGGAGTTTTAGCAACTAATTTTTAGCAAAGGGGGAAGCTGTTCTTTCGAGTTGAAATTTACAAGTCAACAATAAACTAACGATGAAAAGTAATTCGAATAGATTCATAATTGGGCTATTTTTGAACCAGATTGATAAAGCACTTCCGACAATCATAATTGCTGTTCCAATAAAAAGCCAATAAAATTTTTGATGTTTCCACAACAATATCCCGATCCAACCAACAATTACTGTTGTGATTAGCACCATAAAGGGAATGTTTTGTTCGACCGCACTTTCATAGAGTAGAACGTCTCGCTCCCAGCTTGCTTTAAGCTTAAGTTGTCTAATCGACTGGTACCACTGATAAATGATCAATCCAAGTGTGAGTAGAAAAATTGCGACCTTTGAGATTTCGCTATTAGCCCATTTTAAACGCAAGTTCTTACTAATTTGCCAAACAAAAATAATGAGCATCGGTGTAAATAAAGCATGAAACCAAAAGCGAAGATAAGATAAATTTGCTAATAATTTCCCCTGACCAATGAAGCGCCCGATACTTAAAACAAAGTTATCGTAGATTAATCCAAAAATAACGAACAACAAGACAAATGAAAAGTCAATTTGCTTTTGTTTACGAATGAGTTGAATNTCCCAAATCAATAAAATCAGATAACTGATTGTCAGCAAACTATAAATCGTTGTATTCACACAATCACAGCCTTTTTTTGTTAGCATACCCAGACTAAATTGAGACAATACATCGATGATTAATTGATTTGTTTGAATATTTTAGAAATTGCTTGACTTTATGATCAATTCTCAACTATAATTAATCCTATCAATTTAATATGAATAATGACTTCTTATCTAGAGAGGGGGAGGGACTGACCCGATGAACTCTCGGCAACCGCATGTGTATGCAAGGTGCCAATTTCAGAAGAATCCAATCGATTCTAAATATGAGAAGGTGAACAAAGGTAGACTTACAGTGACTTTTTGAAACCCTTCTCCAATCGGAAAAGGGTTTTTTGAGCTTCGATCATCATTCGTGGATAAAAAAGTCGTCTTCAGGCAAATTAAATGAAGATGAATTTTTAAATAAAAAAACCATTCAAAGGGAGAGATCAAGATGGCAGTAACAACAATCAAGGCAAAAACATTTTTGAAAGAACAAGTTGTGGTGGCCGCTGAGGCACGTCAGCACAAGGTAACAATTGATGAACCAAAAAATTTAGGTGGAACAGATAAAGGGATGAATCCAGTTGAATTACTTTTATCGGCGTTAGGTGGTTGTCAAGCAATTGTTGCGAGAACATATGCTGAGAAATTTGATGTTGAGTTAAAGAATTTTTGGGTTGAACTAGAGGGTGATATTGATCTTGATGGCTTCTTCGGTAAAACTGATGTGCGTCCGGGCTTTCAAACGATTCGAACAACATTTCATATTGAGTCAGATGCTGATGAGGAAAAGCTTGAAACATATAAGCAACATATCGAAGCGCATTGTCCTGTTGGAGATACAATTGCCAATGCAGTCGATTTAGTCTCGGCAAAAGTTATCGTTGAACAATAAGTAAAAAGACTCAACAATTTGAAAACACGATTCTGAAAAAAAGAGTCGTGTTTTCGTTTTTTGTGGTAAATTAGGGGTAATGAAACTAAAAAAATTGTTTTAAGGAGTAAACAGATGACGAAAATTTTAATTATTGAAGATGACCCTAAAATCGCCAGCTATTTAGAGTCATACTTGATAAAATACAACCATCAAGTGATTGTCATTGAAAAGTTCAATCAAGTTATTGAAGAATTTAAAGCTCACGACCCTGATTTAGTATTATTAGATATTAACTTGCCTTATTATGATGGTTATTATTGGTGCAGGCAAATTCGCAATCTTTCAATCTGTCCAGTTATTTTTATCTCTGCTAGAACAGGAGAGATGGATCAAGTGCTGGCAATTGAAAATGGCGGAGACGATTATATTACGAAACCATTTTCACCAGATATTGTGATGGCGAAAATCAGGAGCCAATTGAGGCGTGCATATGGTGAATATGCGGGTAATCAACAAGAGCGTGTTTTGACATTAGCAGGTTTAAAATTGTATCCTGAACGTCATGAACTCCATTTTGCTGAGTCATCTGTTGAGTTAACTAAAAATGAAACGACTATTTTGGAACTTTTGATTGATCGTCACCCACGGGTGGCGGGTCGAGAGGATCTGTTGGAAAAGCTCTGGGATGATCAAATGTTTGTTGACGATAATACACTTAATGTCAATATGACAAGGGTAAGAAGGAAACTCAAAGACCTTGGAATTAATGAAGCAGTTGAAACGATCAGAGGNTCAGGCTATCGATTAAATACNGTTTGGCAAGGGCAACAGCAATGAAGTTATTCATTAAAGAATCTGTCGGCCTAATCTTTGTTTATTGCCTTCAAGTCACACTGTTTTGTCTAATCATCTATTTAAGTGGCTATCGTGACATTTCAATTTTGTTCTATGGTGTATTTATCAGTTTATTTATACTCGTTAGTTATCTGATTTTCTATTATTATCGCAGACGTCGAGTTTATCAAAAACTCACCACACGAGTGATCGATTTAGATCAGCTACTTGAACAATCCGCCAACATTCCAATTGGTGAAGCGATTGACCAGATGACACATCAATACTATCGCTTATTTACTGACCAATTAAAGCGGGCAGAAACTGATCAAGCGAATCATCTGAAATTTATCGATCGTTGGGTGCATCAAATGAAGACGCCACTTTCTGTAATCGAGCTGTCCGCAAAAGAATTGGATGAACCGGAGTCTTCGAATATTAGAGAAGAAACCGAACGATTAAAAAAAGGGCTTAATACAGTTTTGTATATGGCGCGGATGCGAACGATTACAGAGGATTTTCATATTAAGCCAGTCAAGCTTGAGAATTTAATTCAAGCTGTCAATCAGGAGAATAAACGCTTGTATATTCGAAGTCATGTTTATCCACAGCTCATCATTAAAAGGAATGACATAATCGTTGAAACAGATGAAAAGTGGCTCTTCTTTATTTTAGATCAACTTTTACACAATGCGGTTAAATATACGGATCATCGGAGTCAACGGATCGAAATCACCGTTGCTAAAATAGAAGAATCAGCNCAAATTGCAATAACCGACTTTGGGATTGGGATTCCAAAGCATGACATAAAACGAATCTATCAAGCTTTCTTTACTGGCGAGAATGGACGAACGTTTCGTGAATCAACAGGTGTGGGTCTTCATTTAGCAAAAGAAGCGGCTGATTATTTAGGTCATCATCTTGAAGTTGAATCGACCGTTGGTGTGGGGACTACTTTTCGACTTACATTTCCTGAAACACAGACACTTGAATAAAGATTTTCTTCCCTTACAAAAATGTAATGTTAATGAAAGCTAAATCGATCGTTAAATNGNTATTAAGTGGTTAAAATAGTCGTATAAGCTATTGAAGAAAGGGAGAATCTTGATGTTACAAGTAAAACAGGCTAGTAAAATATATGAAGGTAAGGTTGCTTACCGCGCGCTAACAAATATTGATTTAGAGATTCAAAAAGGGGAATTTGTTGGTGTGATGGGTCCCTCGGGAAGTGGAAAAACGACGCTATTAAACTTGATTGCGACAATTGATCAGCCGACAACAGGGACGATTTTAATCGAAGGGAAAAACCCGTATGAATTAAATCGTAATCAATTGGCAAAATTCCGTCGTCAATCATTGGGGTTTGTGTTCCAAGATTTTAATTTACTCCACACGCTAACAGTTAAAGAAAATATTGTCTTGCCGTTGACTTTGGACGGGAAGCGAGTCAAGGAAATGGAAGCAAAGGCTGAAGCAATTGCCAAGATCTTAGGTATTTCTGCAATCATGAATAAGCGTACCTATGAAATATCAGGCGGGCAGGCACAACGAGTGGCGATTGCAAGAGCAATGATTCATCAACCTAAACTGTTACTCGCTGATGAGCCGACAGGAAACTTAGATTCAAAAGCATCTAAAGATGTGATGGGGATGTTAGTTAAATTAAATCAGCAAGAACGAACAACGACATTGCTTGTTACACATGATCCTCAAGCAGCGAGTTATGCCGATCGAATTATTTTCATTCGTGATGGCCAGTTCTATTCTGAAATTCATCAAGGAGACAATCGTAAAGCGTTCTTTCAAAAGATTATTGATACACTCTCCTTTTTAGGAGGGGATGACCATGACTTTTCGTCAATTCGTGATTAATAATGTCGTGCGGAATAAACGCATTTATGCGGCTTATTTTTTAAGTAGCTTGTTTACCGTAATGGTTTTTTTCACTTTTGCGATGTTTGCTTTTCATCCCGCATTAGCTCAAGGGAAAATTAATCAATATGCTCTATATGGTATGACTGTTGCTGGTGGGATCATTTATCTTTTTTCATTTTTCTTTGTGCTCTATTCAATGAGTTCATTTTTACAGTCACGTAAAAAAGAATTTGGTTTACTCATGCTTCATGGAATGTCAACGCGCCAAATTCGCTTTATGGTGTTTATGGAAAATATGTTAATTGGTGTTGTTGCAACGATAATTGGTATCTCACTCGGAACGATTTTTTCAAAATTAATTTTGTTGATAGCGGAAAATGTATTAGTTATTGAAGAGTCACTCTATTTTTATTTTCCATTATGGGCAATTGTGACCTCACTCATTTCATTTATTCTGTTATTTTTAGTGATTTCGTTTTTTGTCACGTTTATCCTTCGATCAAAAAAATTGGCGGAATTAATTAAGGCGGACCAACAACCTAAAAAAGAACCAAAAGCATCAGTTTTACTAACGGTTTTTGCTGTTCTGCTATTAGTAGGTGGCTATATTGTTGCTCTATTAGTAGAAGGTGTCGCAGTGATTGTGGCGATGGTTCCAGTTATTATCGTTGTTACGATCGGAACGTATTTCTTGTTTACACAGCTAAGTGTTTTGGTGATTCATTTTTTGAAAAAGAGAAAATCAGTTTTTTGGAAGAAAACAAATATGATTTTATTTTCAGACTTATCGTTTCGAATGAAAGACAATGCACGAACATTTTTCATGGTTGCGATTATTTCAACCGTTGCTTTTAGTGCGATTGGGACACTGTTTGGTTTTCAATCCTACTTAACTGGTGGGGTGAGAGAGGTAAATCCTTATTCCTTTACTTATTATGAAATTGAAGAGCAAACAGAGGAAGAAATCGCGCAAGATCTCGAGACGATTAACCAGTTGTTTGAAGAAAATCAAATTAAAACGAAACAAGTAACAGCAGAACTTGAATATTTTGGAGCTAGCGACGTCGGAGACATCTTTATTGCTAGTGAATCGATGTATAATGATTTTGCCGATGTGTTAAATGAAGATAAGATTCAGCTTGATGATCACGAGATTATTGGTGTTCGCCAAAGTGCTGCGATTATAGGTGCTAATACTGATGACCAGTTTGTTGATCAACCGATCGAATTAGCAAGTGGAGCTAAACTTAAATTAGTCGATATTATTGAGGGTGATATACTGCCTGTCATAGATGCACACTATGTTGTCTCTGATCAAGTTTATCAACAACTATCTGAGCCTTCAAAAACAGAGAAATATACGGTCTGGAATGTAATTGAAGGTAAAGAAAACAGAGTTGTAGCGGCAGGTGAACAATTAACAGCAGAGCTTAATGTTTTCCCATATTATAATTTTCAAGCAATGGATTATATGATTTACACGATTAATCAGTCATATGCTCCTATTTTGTTTATCGGTTTATTTATTGGAATTGTCTTTTTTGTTTCAGCTGGGAGCTTTCTTTATTTTAGACTTTTTACCGATCTAGACCAAGATAAGGCGAAGTTTTCCGCAATAAATAAAATCGGACTTACTGATAAAGAATTGAAGAAAGTGATTACTCATCAGACAGCACTTCTTTTCTTTGCACCGATTATTGTTGCTATTATTCATGGAGNTGTTGCATTAACTGCTTTATCTCATTTCTTTGATTACAATTTAATCAAAGAATCAGTGATTGTATTAGGGAGCTTTTTTGCGATTCAAATCGTTTACTTTTTAATTGTCAGATTTGCTTACATTAAACAAATTAAAGGCTCACTTTTAAGTTAAAAATCAAAAGACACCCATTAGTGTGGTGCTAGTAGTGATGAATAGGTTTTTAAAAATCGGCATAGTCGTAAGATTCACGGCTATGCCTTTTGTCTTGCCTTCTAACACCGTTGATTTCCACTTCAGGTGGACGCTTTCCGCGGGCATGGCCTCAACTCT
>JGI24707J26582_10002731_pt1 | contig 13079 bp, 7 predicted proteins | sample BioPla1DNA1_FD_26582 | JGI IMG/M metagenome (IMG submission 26582) | reverse complement strand
GGGGGTATACCCTATAATAACAAAGTCATATTAGATGTGTTCAGAAAAGGCAATTCATATATAACCAAATATAGATTATCAGAAGCATCTTTTGTGGCTACAACACTGAGGATTAGTAGGTATATAGAACTAGATTTAGAAAGTCACATGGTTATTATAGATAAATATGATAATTTTCATTTTCATTCTTGTGGATATGAGACTATCAGTGGAATTAACAGATGGAGGTATATTACTGTAAATGATGTTTTTTATATCGAGTTTATTAATGAAAGAATAGCAAGATTGCTTACAGCAGAAGAGTTTGATGAATTCGCCCCAATAGGCAATATTCTATTAGCAAAGGCAGAAAATTTTTGGGATAAACGTATGGGTGAATGGGATGAACAAGAAACAGAAGACAAGGAAGTAACAGAGGAAATAGAAACCGTTGAGGATTTAATAAGTTTTGGACTGGAGAAGGGATATGTATATTATGAAATTATAGAAAAATTAGTGGACAAAGGGCATAATCATTGGAGTATATTACGCGAATTGCAGGATAGGGATATAGTGGTAAATTTTTAGGTGGGGATAAAATGGCGGGTTCTGTTGAGGAGAAAATAAACACTATTAATAAATTGAAATATAAAGAAGAAAAGGGTCATGATGATCACATTTTTGTTAGAATGGCTAAAAAGGAATACAAAATAAGAAACAAAAAAGACTTAATAAATTTCGGGTTAAAAAACACTTATATATCTTTCGATCTTCTAGAACAGTATTGCAAATTGTTTAATAGGTCTCAATTTGAGGTTAGGTTTTTTTTAGATGATAGGGATATTAAATTAACCTCAGACAAAATTGATTTTATGGTTCACAAGGCAGATAAATCCGATATAGCTGCTGAAAATAAAATAGGGAGGTATATATTTGCTGGGAGAAGCACAGAAATAGGGGGAGAAGATGCAGAGCTTGAAACGTTTAGTTATAAAAGCAATACAAGGATAAACCAGGGCATAAATATTGAAAAAACCATAATCCTGAATTTAAGGTTAAACGAAATAATTGCTACATTTCTAAATATATCACATGTTGGGGATAAGATTAGTTACCATTCCTCAAGGAATTTTCTGAAAAAGCATTTAAGGGAATTTGAGAAGATAGGGCTCCTTACAAGGAAAAAAGGAAGGAACAGGAAAACGGCCTACATTGTTACTGATGAATGTATAAATATAGCTGAAAAATTGGGAGGACTTATAGACACTGAGCCGAACAAAAATTTGTTTATGGACAAAAGGCTGGCCTCCGAGGAAGGTATAAAAATTCTATTTGGTTACATAAAAAGAGACTTTTTAGAGATTCTGAATAAGTTTGATGACTTTAGATTTCTGTTCAGGCTAATAGACGATTTAGACAACTTAGGCAAATATACAATGGTAGATATAGTTAAATACTGTATAGAAAATAGGTACGAATCCGAATTCACAAGGATATTTATTGGTAATAGGGGTACAGCAGGTAAGGGAGCAATAATTAATGGCAGGGATATTTGTCATAATAATATAATCATTAGAGATAATTGCAACTCTAATTGTGACATATGTTATAAAAAACATGGAATAAACTTGGATAATAAAGTAGATAAATTGTTATATGTTCGAGATGTTGTGGCTGCAAGAAGGTACCGAGAAATAATTATGAATGGGGACTTAGGGTTGTTAATTGATGACCCCTTAACATTAAAATTTTTAGTAAAATTCGGGGTTACATATTACAACAAAAATATCTTAAGGGCTCTGAATATTATCAATTCCCGGGTTTATATGAAAAGTACCGGTGAATATTGCCCATACAGGGACGAATGGAGAGCTAGTAAAAATGAGATATAAATGTACAACATGTAATCAAATATCACATCAAAAAGTATGTTCTGTGTGTGGCACAGACATAAATGTTGAAAAGACACAGATATCCTATTGTAATTATTGCAATATGCCGGTTCTGGATTCAAATCCAAAACAACAGTGTAACATATGCGGAGAAAGAATAGGTAATTGGTACAAAGACATGACCCCAGTTTTTTTGGAGGAAAAGGTGCTGTTGTCTATAATATCCAAAGAAAAAATATTCGATAAAGCAGTGTGGAGTTTGGGACGTAACATGTACTTGGTGAATGGTGAAAGAAAAGTTATAAAAGTGGACGAGTTTCAAAATGGGGAAAATATTATTAAGGAATATGGGTGTGCTCTTGGAAATCTAGACATACAAACTTTGCTCAAAAAAGAAATTAGGGGTATTGAATTATTCGTTAATGCTAACAAAAACAGGTTCATGGAGATTGAAATGGAAAGCCATAACTATGTAAAACAAGTATATATAGAAAACAAAAACAGGATACCTATAGTTTCTTTCAGTGGGGGTAAGGATAGTATCACAGTTTCAGATATTGTCAGACAGGCATTGTCCAGAAACGATATAATACATATATTTGGAAATACAACTTTGGAAATGGAAGAGACTATTGAATTTGTAAATGAGTTTAAAAAGGCAAATCCCCAGGTACCATTTATTGAAGCCAGATCAGACAAAAATTTTGTTCAGTTATGTGAAAAAATAGGGCCACCTACTCGTATGACAAGTTGGTGTTCCTCGATATTTAAATCTGGGCCAATATCCCAAATTTTAAATTCTATTAACTTTGGCAGAGACATAGAAAATTATAAAAAATTTCTGACGTTCTATGGAATTAGGGGGGAAGAATCAGCCTCTAGAGACAAGTATGGCAGAACCTCGGATAGTCCTAAAATAACTTCACAGAAGGTTGCATCACCCATATTTGGATGGTTGGATTTTGACGTATGGCTGTATATACTTTCAAGGCAATTAAAGTTTAACAGTGCGTACAGGAAGGGATATAGGAGGGTTGGGTGTTGGTGTTGTCCTAATAACTCGAAATGGACAGAAACCCTAAATTCCATTTATATTAATGATAAACAATCTACATGGAAGGAATTCTTATATGACTTTGCTAAAAAAGCTGGTAAAAAGGATTATAAAGATTATATAGACAAAGGTTTCTGGAAAATGAGGCATGGGGGGGAAGGCCTAGATAATAGCCATACCAAGATAATTAGGGTTGAATGTACAGACAAAAATTATGAAAATTTTATTCTTAATAAACCATATACAAATAAATTAGATGAATACTTAAAGCCGTTTGGAAACATCCAAAAAGAAATAAAAAATGACGTTGTGAAAATAGATATATATGACAATGACTTAAATAGAAAATTGTTCACAATTAAGGGCGGTTATGATTCTCATGTAATCAAATGCAACATTCATGTTGACACCAACAAGTTTTTATTAAAGCAAAGAATTGAATGTCAGCTCAGGAAATATCAAATATGTATCCAATGTTCAGCATGTGATAGTATTTGCAAAAATGGTGCTATTACAACCCTAAATGGTGTGTATAAAATAAACGAAAACAAGTGCAAACATTGTTTAGAATGCGTAGCAAAACATTTTGTGGGGGGCTGTCTAATAAATGAGGTGTTAGTAAAGAAGGGGGATCAAAATGAAAAAAGGGCACTCAGGTCAGAAGTTTAAATTTGATATTCTATTAATTTTTAAAATGTTGGATGATATCCAAAATGGAATTAATCAAAAAGAAACCATAGCGATAGAGAATGGACTTGGTGATAATAAGGTTGGTTCCTACATTGAATATTTAAACAAAGTAGATTGCATAAACAAAGATATGGACGGGAGCTATATATTAACACATTATGGGAAAACGGTAAATACAATTAAGCATAGTTATTCATTTGTAGAGCCATTATTATTGTACAAATTATGCAGAGGGGAAGGTAATGGGGGACACTTGTATTTTTCAATATTAGTTAATTTTATATTAAATGATATAGCCTTCAAAATTGATAACAAAACTACACTTTCGGACATAGAAGATGTTTTTCAACTGAAGTTTCCGGACATAAAGGTTGTTAACAGATTGGAATTATTAAGGCAAGCCCTAAACCAAGGTTTATGTGATACCACCACGGGTTTCGGTAAGATGGGAATGGTTATCCAAAAAGATGGACAATACGAGATAACAGGATATATTCCACATAAACTTATCACGGCATATATTCTATATGATAATTGGCCTGAAGGCAGGGCTGCATTAAAAATGGATGAAATAGTCACCATGGATTATTTTCCATGTAAAATATTTTTCATGTCCCAGGATCTGTTTATGGGTCAAATATATGAATTAGCAGAAGACAGAATGTTATACATAGAAAAGGAAGCGGGACTAAATCAAATTAGGCTAGCACCAAATTGGAATTCCGAAAAAATATTAGATAGGATTGTGGAGATATGCCAATAGAATTGATGCCCTCCCAAAAGCAACTTTACGAGGACATGGTAGATAAAAAAGAAAAGTATTTTAGGAGAAACAACATAATCTTATTTGGCAAACAGCAGATAGGTAAAACTGAACTGGCCAAATATATGTCCCAAAAAGGAAAAAATTATAAATATGTCAATTTCACAAAAAAACATTTGGAAAACTTTATACTAGGTGAAAGGCTTAAAAATATACGTTTTAACGATTTTCAGGATTATCTAAGAATTACCTTTAACAGCGAGGCTGACAAAAATACTAGAATTATTTTGGATGAAATAGATTCTGTAATTATAGTTATTACTGAGGGGGATAGCTATAGGCTCTTAAATTTATATAAACAGTTTTTATATATGGATTTATCCACAGAGTTTATATTTGTCAGTTCAATTTTTGATAATTTTATATTATCTAATCTGATTAATGATTTCAGGGGCAGAATATATATCCTAGATTTTAAGAAGGCCGACAAAAAACATATTATTAAACATTTCTATAGTAACATTGGCTTATTTGATACAGAAAATATCACAAACCTAAGGCAATTACTAAATCGATAGTATGGGGGGATATCTATGAAATTAAGGGAAGTTGTAAACATAAAACCTATACTTCGGGTAATAGACTTTCAATCGGAAGATAAAAATTTGATTGATGAATATGTAATAATGGACCAAACTGTAGAATATTTTACGAAAATCCTAGAAGGTTTTACCCAGGTAAGGGATGAAGAAACAACTAGTAAGGAAGGGTCTATCCAACCGGGAAGGGCAGACAGATGTCATAAAATAACAGGAACGTATGGTGTAGGAAAATCATATTTTATTTTAATGTTAAGGGCTATGCTGGAATCCCTAGAAGACGAAAATAGCTACAACAGCATTATGCACAAATTCGGGGATTTTAAAAGTGTGGCATACCAGTTGGAGATTCTAAAAAGGGAAGCAAAAAAATATATAGTTATAAGTATTAATGGGAAAAGTTTTTCGGAGCTGGATTTTAAATCCTTGATAGAAGATCGGGTATATAAGACCATTTTAGAAAAAATAGGAAGGGAAAACTTGAATTTCGATAGTTTTTTTGAAAGCACAGTGAACCAGTTGGAGGAATGGCGAAAAACCAATAGTGTATTGTATAAGGTATTTGAAGAAAAATTCAGAGATGATATTGACTATACATATGATGAAATGATTGAAGATCTGGCAAAAAGAGAAAATGGGGCTAAAGAAAAGTATATTAAAGTATATAAAGATATAATAAATCGGGAGCCAAGTAACACTTTTGATTCACTGGATAAGTTTTTAGATGAGGCAAATGAAAATGTAATTAATAACGGATATGATGGGATAGTTATATTATTTGATGAGTTTTCCACATACCTAAGGAGTAGGGCAGAAAAAGGATATTTAAATATAGATTTAGGAAGTATTGATATTCTGGCCGAAAGGACTATACCAAGTTCCACAAGGAAAATCCATTTTATAACCACGGAACATGAAGATATTGAAAAAATTTTAGAAAAAGTTTTGGACAATATGGATACAGTTAAGAAAACAGCAGGTAGATTTAAAAACTATACTCTCCACTTTGAAAAAGGAGCACAATTAGTACAGAGCGTAGTGGCAAAAAACGATAATAAATTTAAATTAGTCAAATTTGAAAATAGTAATATCTTTGATGAATATTCAAAGGTGAATGACTATGCACAATTAAGTGATATATATCCTATAAATCCGTTTACATTGGAGTACCTTGTTAAAATTTCTGAAAAATATGCTCAAGGGGATAGAACATTATTTTCTTTTATAGACGAAAAATTGAGGGCATTTGTGGAAACAAACAATGTTCTGCTTAAAGACAATCACTTAAATCTACTGAGCGTGGATGCTATTATGGAAACATTTGAAACTGACATCCTTAATGGACGAGAGGAACTTGCGAAAGCATATAATACGCAAATTGAAAGGGCTAAAAGCAATCTACAAAAAAGGGTAGTAAGGGCCTTAGCCCTGGACTATGCGGTTACTATTACGGATGTGGGAAAAATAAGATCAGGTATCAATAATGAAAATATTGGATATATATTATCCTTGCCTGAAGAGGAAACAAAAGAAGTAAGGGCTTATTTATTAGGAGAACAAAATAATCCGGATTCATATATTATTTTTAACGAAGGAACCAATGGTTATGAGTTATCCCCGGATACACAGGGAATTGATATAGAAGAAGAAATAAACAAGGAACTAAAAAATACTAATGAGATAAGAATGTTGGAGAACTTAATTTTGAATCGTTCCATGGCCTTGGACATTAAAAACGAATTTATTATACCTAAAGGGGCAAAAGTCTTCCCTTTTGAGAGAACCATAGAGGGTAGGTTTATAAAAAGTTTAGGAGAATTAAAGGGGCTAAACATTGAAGATGAATTAAACAATTGTAAGGGAGATGGGAAAATAATCTTTTATATTCCACCTGCCGGCCAAAGTTATGATTACAGTGTTGTTTTAAAGGTGGCTGAAAATAAAATTAAGGGGGCGCAAAGCAACAGGCTCGCAATAGCGGTTCCTAAAACATTTAATTTTTTCGGTAATGAATCAATTATGCTGAAGAGATATGAGGCGATACAAAGGTTGACTAAGAAGGAAAACATTATGAGCAATCCTAAGGCGGCAGACTTAATCAGGTTGGAAATAGTCAGATTAAGAACACAAATATATGGTAATCTGAGCCATTTTGGTAGATCTGAAAATTTTGTATTTTTATTCAAAAATGAAGTGTTGTCCCATGTAGACAATATGCAGCAAATGCTTGTGGATTGGCTGGCTAATAAGATATATACTAAATTTCCCACCGTGGATGTGGAGGACTTCAGCAGCAGGGCACCCAGCAATCAATTAATTCAAAATCTTATAATACCCAGGAAGGCAGAAAAGATAAATCTGAATTCTACCAAGGTTCTTTCAAAACAAATCAGGGATACTTTAAGACCGTTGGATTTGGTAAAGTTAATAGAAACCCCACATGGATTTAGAGTAGAAATTAAAGAGCCGGTTGACAATGNCATTATGAAAGAAATTTTTGAAATTCTTGAGGAACCTGAAGAAAAATTAACTATAAAAGAGAAATATGAANTATTGGTATCCTCACCTTATGGGCTCAATGAACCACTGTTTGAAATTTTCTTTGCCCTCTTTATTCAGCTATCATCGGACAAGTACTATTTACAATCTAAAGAGGGCGCAAGAATCGAGGTTACTCCGGATAATATAAACTCTCTGTGGAACAAAGAATATNNGTTATGTGTTACCAAAGATGCAGTCTCTTTTAATATAAAAAAAGATGCTATAAACATACTGGAGGTTATCGACAAGGCATATTCACTCATTCAAAGTTACAAACAGCTCAATCCGGCAGATCCTTCTGATAAGTTCAGTGAACTCGAAAAATTAAATGTTTTCGCATATTATATTGATATATTCCAACAAAAAATAAAAATATTCTTGGATAGTTTAAAATTTTTAGAAATAGACACGCCTGCCATCGAAAAAATGGGTGACATAAAAAATTACTTAGAGAAAACAAGGAACATGTTTAATCCCACAGACATGTTAAATAGTGTAAGTAGCCTAATCGATATTTATTTTAGCAACAATATAACACTTGATGAAACAGGTGATATTAATATATTGAGATATGAAAAACTTCAAAATTTTCTGGATAATACAAAATGGGTGGACAACAACAAAGATATACTGAAAAAACAGTATGACATAACAAATAAATTATCATCCATGGCTAGAGGAATTAATTTTCTAAGTATTGCTGATGCTGTGCAAGATGTTAAGGATCGATTAAATGACATTTTGTATAATCAAATAGCCCTGGATAATTGGAAGGACAGCAAATATGAAAACAATATTCAACTGGATAAACTACAATCGGACATAGACGATGCTATTGCACAACATAATAGCAAATATAAAGAATGTCACGACATATTAAATATTGAAAAAAACAATTTAATTGCTGTAATGAAGGACAATAAAAATATTCCCCTTATAAAAAGTCTGGAGCAAATCAACTTTGTGGATGTAAAAAAATTGGAATTCATAAAAGAACAACTAGGTAGGATTAAGGTATGTGATTACAATTTCAACGATGACGGCACAGATATATTTATGTGTGATAATTGCGGAGGTTTGGATCAAATTGTTGCATCCGTAGATAACATAAAACAAAAACAAAATAATATAGAAAAGGAATTGTACGAAATATTGAAAAATTATATAGATGAGTTGGATAGGCTGGTGGATTTGGATGAAGTAAAAGCAAAATACAACCAAGATGAAACCATAATTGATTATATTAGGGGAAAATACCCCGGCAAATCAGAAAGGATTGTCAGGCTCATTGGAAACATCAGGGATAGCTGGGAAGATAATATTAACAGTATAATTGAGCTGGTTGACGAACTATATCCTGTTATCAATGAATATATAAAACCCAGCCCAATAGTGGTTCCTGCAAAAGAAATTAGCTATAGAAAAATAATAAATAAAATAAATGATTTAATAAGATTTTCGGGTTACAAGAAGATGAGCTTCAAACAGTTTGAAAAAGAAATCATCAAGGAATTAAAAGAACTAGGGGAAAAGTTTGGTGGANTTACCATTAGTGATTAAAATACATTTATGGTTTGGGGGAGACTCAGATGATCGAAATCATTGAGGATGCGGATAATCTATATTTTGGGTACGCTGATATTGTGGTAGATAATACCGAAAATTATATCAAAAGCAGGTTGATTATCGATGAGGTCAAAAACAATGCAAGGAATAAGGCTGTTATTCTGATTACCAGACCATCATATTTTCCATATTATAAGGATTTACATAATGTACCCAATTGGAGCAAGTTGACCGAATATTCGATTACCGATGTTTTATCTACCTATGGTTTAGATTTTAACGAATATGAAATTAAAAAAATAGAGAAATTTATAGGGAAAAAAGACTTAATAAGTTTTTTTGAAAATTATAATAAAACACTTTCCATTGAAACCAATTTGCTTTGCTCTATTTTCGAAAATGGTGGGGATATAAAAGAAATAATTACTCATGAGGAATTTATTTCATGGATGGAAAAATCGTTGAAAAAAGGCAGGGCTGAATGGAGATATCACAAATACAGGAATCTGATAGAAGACAATATTAACGAAAATTTGGATACTGAATTTATAGACGAACTTTTATCTGTTGAAACAATTATGGAACTACAAAAAATAAAGGAACGCCTAATAGCTACTTATTTATTTGAAGGCTACAGGGATTCCTCCAGAAATATTATTAAATCCAAAGTTGATCTGTTTGATAATGTATATGTGTCCGAAAATTATGTTAAGGAAATTATAAATGCTTGCCCGGAGGCAATTGAAAACCTAAATTTTATATTGTTCACAAACAAAAGCAAACTGAGTATATTTGAAATCAAGGATGTATATGAATTTTTAGGTTTAACCAAGGGTTATCTTGCTGAAGAATGGAACTGGGTATGGGACTACCTGAAATCTAACCATGATTGTGAGTCTTCGGATTATATCAAAGTGCTAAGGGAAGTGTATACTTGGGTTAATTGTGATAATGCAAAATACAATGTAAAAATACTCTTGGGGCTTCCGGAGTTTAATGAAGAAATAAGGGAATACAAGACATCACAGGACATAAAACAATGGTACAGGTATTATGACAATTTTTATTTGAAATGGTTTTCTCAGACAGATGATTCAAGGAATATAATTTGCTTACTTAATAAAATAAACGACGGTTTTTTAGATACAACCATTGACAAGGTTAAAACATATAAAGATAGTATGGAAAAATCCTATCAAGACTATATATATGGGCATTATCCAAGTTTGTTAGAACAAGGCGAAACCAACATAAAAGTAATAAACAGCATAAGCGAATATGTAGATAATAACAAAATTTTGTTTTTTATAATTGACGGCTTAAGGTTCGAATTATGGGGTGTAATCAGAAGCCTGTTTGAAAGGAATCAATATTTCATTGAAAATGATTGGCAATATTGTTTATCCATGATCCCATCTATTACATCTATTTCCAGGACTAGCCTAGTTACCGGCAAGACATTTCGTTCATTAGTGCACGAAAAGAAACAATCCGAATTCAGTTTTAGCCTTTTAAATGAAGAAAAACATATTAAAAAAATGTATCCGGACAAATCTGTAATTTTCAAAATAGGCGCATTAAAAGACTTGAAGGAATTACTGAGTGAAAAAGCGGATATATATACTTTTATATATTCCGAGGGTGATAAATTGTTTCATGCAACGGAAGATTTGCTGAGTAAATCCATAGAACCTATTTTGCAAAATTTGATAGATGAAATAGTACATAGTGTTAATGAACATGATAATATGTTGATAGTATTTGGGACCGATCACGGTTCAACCATAAATTGTGGTAACGAAAAGGCGATAATTAATATTCCGGAAAATATAGAGGAAGAACAACATGGTAACAGTATAAAATTATTCGGTGATTATTTTAACCAGGATGCTTTAGATGAATTAAAAAACAACATAGATAAGGAAAAATTTTATACTATATGGAGGGAAGATTTAGGCAAATATGGCTTACCACGAAATACAGTTAATGAAGAGGTATATGGTTGGATTTTTCCCAAATATAATTGTTATTATGGAACAAGGTCTAAGGGATTTAACCACGGTGGATTTTCCATGGATGAAACAATAATACCTTATGGCATTTTTAGAAAACAACAGAGCGATTTTAAGGAATTAATGATTGAATTAACTTCAATTAGTTTAAAATTGGATGAGGCATGTTATTTAGATATTGTAGTGTACAATCCAAATAATTTTGGAATTAAAAAAATAGTAGTGGACATGCCCAACATCAATGTGAAGGACATAGTAAATGATCTGTCAGCCAGGAGCAAAAAGAAAGTAACCTTACAATTTAGGATAGACAGCAGTAATTGTGAAAATAATTATTTTAGGGAAACGTTGAATTTTAGTATTCATTATTTAAATAATAAAACAAGTCAACATATCAAACTGAATGAACCTGTAGAAACAAAGGTATCTGATGCAATAGATAAAGAAATATCCGAGAAGAGAACTTTAGATTTTTAAAAAAGGGTGATTTTAATTGGAAGGTTGGGAAAAGGCTTTAGTAGACAATTTTGGTTCTGCAGTGGTTAACAAAAAGTTGGTTTTAGAGAATGAAATTCAAGGGATACCGAGATATGTGTCAGAGTACATATTGGGGGTATATGGCGTTGATGGCATTACTGATGCTGCCATTAAGGAGGCCAATAATTTTATAAATTCCAACAAATACAGCGGTAAGGAAAAAGAATTACTAAAGAGCAGGTTGGTTTCCGATTATACACTTAAAGTTTTAGACAAATTTAAGGTGGAAACGGATACCAAAAAAAATGAATACAATGCAAGAATGGGGACTGTACATTTATCGAATATGAAAGCTAACCCAAGTTTAGTTAAAGAGCATGAAAGGCTACTGATTGATGGAATCTGGGGGTTGGGTGAATTGAGATATTACCCCCCAGGAGAGGCATATTTCGGTGGGGAAGATGTTAATAAAGACGGGGTAATCGAATTGCAAAGATTTAAACCCCTGCAGCTTTCTGATATATCTATAGAGGATTTCAAAAAAGGACGTGCTAACATTGATACAGAATCCTGGATTAATGCCCTAGTTTCAACTATAGGATTAAACTATAACAATTATGATTTAAGGAAAAAACTCATAATTTTATCCCGGATGATACCGATGGTAGAGGAATCTGTGTTTATGATGGAATTTGGAAAGCCAAGTACAGGGAAGACATATTGCTATGAAAATATATCGGCTTATTCCAGAGTTATTTCGGGAAGCTCAATTACTCCTGCACAATTTTTTTATAATATACAGACCAAAACACCCGGTTTGCTTTTACAATATGATGTTGTATTGTTTGATGAGGTAGATAAGGTACGTAAAAAAGGTATAAATGAGGAAGTTATAAACAAGCTGTACAAATATTTGGAAAGTTTCTCTTTCGATAGGGGTGGCGTTGAACAATCTTCCACCTGTGGAATTATGATGGTTGGCAACATCAGCCCGGATAAAGAATATGAGGAAAAGACATTATTTTTAGATGTTTTACATGATAAACTGAGGGAAGAAGCATTCCTCACCAGATTAAATGGTGTCATTCCGGGGTGGGAATTAGAGCCAATAAAAAAGAGGGAAATAAGCATTACAAGACATTATGGATTTATGGCAGATTATTTTAGTGAGATATTACATGGGCTTAGAAAGTCTTATATTCATCAGCATATAGCCAAACAAAAAATTAAACTTAAAAATGCTAATATCAGAGATGAGAACAGTATTATAAAAATTGTTTCAGGGTTGTTAAAAATAATCTATCCTAATGGGAAAATTGAAGATGATATCTTTTTTGAAATTGTTAAATATGCAGTAGAAGCCCGGCAGTATGTAATTGACCAAAATTTTTATATTACAGGTAAAAAGGATTATGATATTAAGTTGGAATGGGATGTTAAAGAATAAATTTAAAGATTAGACAGTGAAGTTACGGCGATGTCCGAGGATAAAATTCATAAAGGGTC
>JGI24707J26582_10002727_pt1 | contig 13093 bp, 14 predicted proteins | sample BioPla1DNA1_FD_26582 | JGI IMG/M metagenome (IMG submission 26582) | reverse complement strand
CTTTTGCTGATATAAAGAATGGCAAAAAACGTTTGTCCTTTGATTTTGGTATGGAAGAAATTACAAAAGATACTTACGGATTATATATTTACCAAGAACAAATCATGCAAGCGGTTACAGTGGGAGGATTGACAGAAGTAGAGGCAGATATATTACGGACTACTATAAAGAAGAAAGATGTGGCTACTCTGAGCTCTTACGGTGAAAAATTTAAAAGTGGGTATATTACCTTACTAAAACAGAACGGCATAGAGAGGGCAGAAGAATATGCTGAATCTGTTTGGCAAAAATTACTCGCTTTTTCTGGGTATGGATTCAACCGTTCACACGCTGCTGCTTATTCAATAATGTCGTATTGGTGCCAATGGTTTAAAGTAAATTATCCGCTGGAGTTTTGGACTACATCGTTACAATTTTCTTCTGAAGCGGAAATACCATATCGTTTAGCAGAAATGAAAAAAACTGGTGTAGAAATAGAAGTACGTCCGCCGGATATAAATTTTTCAGACATTAATTTTACATGTGATGCTAAAGAACAACGAATATTCTTTAGTTTGCTAAAGATTAAAGGAGTTGGTGTAGTGGCGGTGCGCAACATTATAGAAACACGCCAAAGCGGTGGAAAATTCTTTTCTTTGGAAGAATTTGTTAGTCGTGTTCCGTCGAAGGTAAATAAATCTGTAATACGTTGTTTGATTGTAGCGGGAGCGTTTGATTTGATAGAAAACATTAAAAATCCTCGAGATAGAAAACGTTTATTGGAAGAATATTATGAAAGCAGAGGAGAAACAATTGATGAAGAATATCAGGTGGAAGATTCAACAACAAATGCTTTTTGGATATTACAACAAAAGGCGTTGACAGGTTTCGGTGAAATAGACTACGAAACTATGATACGTGATGCTATTCCTAACAAAACAATTGCTAAAAAATATGTTAATGATTCCGAATTTTTGATAGCAAAATTAGGAACAGAAGTAACCATAGCAGGAAAGTTAATCTATTACCGAGAAAAAGAAATAAAAACAGGAACAATGTGCACCCTGAATATTGATTGTAATAATACAATTATTCCCGTATTGCTCTGGCCTGATGCGTACGAACGGATAGAAAATGTAGCAGAACTGAAAGGTTGTACGGTTGCTATTAATGGTATTGTAGAAAAAGATAAGTTTAAAAATGAACGTAAATTGAAAAGTACATTTGCAACAAGGTTATACATAATATCAGATTATAAAACTAAAACAACACGTTATGAGGAATGGAGAAATAGTAGACAATGATTTAAAAATGTTTATTGAAAAAATATCTTCACTGGATAATATCCACCAGTGGGAAGAACGTGATAGTGTTATCAAGGAAACTGTATCACAACATGGTTTCAAGGTTGCTTCCATTTGTTTATATGTTTTGGAAAAAATAGAAAATAAATTTAAAATAAGTAACCCATCTTGGTTAACATTTAAGTACGGTTGTTTAAAACATGCCGTACTGCACGATTTTGATGAATCTATTCTGGGTCGAGATATCAGTCATACGGTTAAATACAATAAACAAAACGGAGAACAAATACGTGATGCGCTGGATTGGTTCGTAAATTATCAGATAGAAGAATTGAATATAGGATTTTTATTCAATGCGGAAGAAGACGTTAAAACGTTTGTTAAAATGTGCGATTGGATAGCTTTATACACTTTCATTGTTCGTAATGAAAATATGGGTGTTAAAACGTTTGGTGAAGAAAAACAATATTGTTTACAAAATATTAAAATTTTTGTAGAAAAAGTTTCAAAGTTTTTTAAAAATAAATATCAATCATGACAAAAGAAAGTATTGAACAATTGTTTAAAGAAATTACCGAAACATTGGTAAAAAAGAATGAAGATTATGGTAGTGCCAGTTTTGATTTAGGATTAATCGGAAACATGGTGCACGTTTGGGATAAAACAAAGCGTTATCGTAGTCTTGTAGAAAAACAAATGCAAGGAGAAAAGCCAAATTTTGAAACCGTAGAGGATACCCTGAAAGACCTCATCGGTTATGCTGTAATAGGATTACATATTTTAAAAGAACAAGAAAATGGAAATTAAAATTATTCAAATTGGAAACAAAAGTTTCAAACTTATGTTTGAAGATTTTGATGAGGAATTAGATATTGATTCCCTGTTAAAAATCGATTATTCAAATCTAATTGGGGAAATCATTACGTTTCCTGTGATTGTAAACCGCTTTGGTATTCTATTGGCCGAAGCAGAAAGTCAAGCGGCAGAAGCAAAACTTAATCTTGAGGTTTTTGAAGCGAAAACCAAAGAAAGGTTAAGAATAGAGCTTGCTGAACGAAACGGAGGTAAGTCGCCAACTGTAGAAGCATTGAATAATGCTGTTGTTAGTAATAAAGCGTATCAGGTGATGCGTAAGAAGTTGATTGAAGCTCAAAAGACAAGAGATTATATTAATTCAATCTTCTGGGCATCTAAAGATAAGTCAGAGAAATTAAACAAATTATCTTTAACAATTCAACAGGGGGATATTACAGACAAAATGATAGAAGGAAAGATAAACAACGTTTTAATAAAACAAACCAAAAAATTAATAGATTAAAACATTATGGCAACAAAAACAACAAACGATTTACGCAGTCAATTGCGTGCTACTCCCCTGACGGCATTGAAACGGCGAGTAGAAGAGGATGATAAAATTATTGGAGCAATCTCAAGTAATGAATATTTGAACTTGGAAGACGGGAGGACAATAAAAATACGTATTTTCCCCCCTCATCCAGGATATGAAGATTTTTATATCCCCAAAAAAAGTTATTGGTTAACAGTAACAGGGAATGATGGGGAGCCACGGCGTACCACTGTAATAGATTCACGTGTTCACGGAGGCACAAAATGGGATTTGGTAGAAGAATACGTAAATTGGGCAAAAAAGAAATGGTCTAAAGATGCTGAACGTTTAGAAGCACTCATTGGTACAGGTATGGTCAATAGTTTGAACCCTTCCTATTCGTGGCTTTGTTATGCCGATAAGGTGGTAGAAGGAGAACCATTAAGAGCCAAACTTTGGGAATTCAAAAAGATGGTTCGCGACTCACTTAACAAACTTGCTTTCAATGAAGAAGAGGACGAACCAATAGAAGTTGACCCATTTACCGATGTAGATGAGGGATTGCCTATTTTGGTAAAATATTTAAGATCCCCAAATAGGAAGCGGGGTGAAAATTATTATGAAGTTAGTTTCCCCAAGAAAAATGTTCCTCGTCCATTAACGGATGAAGAAATTGAATATTTTTTGTCTCTAAAACCGTTGGCCGAAGTAATCCCAAAATACAGTATGCGGGATTTTGAAAGAGCATTGGAAGGATTACAAATTTTTGACGAAGAGAATGAAATGGGGTTGTTTGATGATGACGCTTGGATTGAGCATGTAGAGGAAATTCGTGCCCAATATGAAAATACAGAAGAGGAAGAAGAACCGAAAAAGAAAATGGTTAAGAAAACGGTGAAAAAAGAAGTTATTGAGGAAGAAGATGATGATGAAGCAGCAGCAGTAGAAGATGAATTCACCGAAATGAATAGAACCGATTTAAAACGTTTTATATTAAAACACGAATTACAAGTGACGGTTAAAAAATCTATGTCTGATGACGATATAAGAACAGCCATTCGTCAAGCAATGATGAATGACGATGAAGCAGAAGAAGTAGAAGAGGAATACGATGAAGCGGAAGAACAAGAATTCCCAAGAGCAAAAGTTTCTTTGGAAGACATTAGAAAGAAATTAGCAGGCAAGTAGTAAAAGCGAAAATTAAAATAAGTCAACGGGAATCAAAAAAAAAGGTAAAGAAAAACGTTGGCTTATTTTTTTACAAATTTCAAAAAATGACGAAAGACATAATAAATAAAATTGTTCAAAAATTTAATAGTGAGGATGTTATAAGATTTTCCGACAAAGATGGTTTTAGGGATGTAAAAAGCTGGGCACATACAGGAAGCCCAACGTTGGATTATAATTTACATACCTTTGGCTTTCCAACAGGAATAGTCGAGATAGCAGGAAAAAGCCGTAGCGGAAAAACCACTTTGGGACTGATGGCAATGAAACACTTCTTAAAAGAAAATCTTGATAATGGAATTGCCGTTATTCTTTCAAGCGAAAACCGAGATAACAAAGATTATGCCTTACAACTTGGTCTCCCTGTAGATAGGATAATCATTGTAAAAATAAAGTATGTTGAAGCTATGTTCATGCAGGTAAAGAAATTGATAATGGACGTAGATGAAATAATGAAAGAACAAAAGTTGAAACCTAAATTCTTTTTCCTTTGGGATAGTTTAGGAGCAACGCTTTCAAAGGCAGAATTTGATACCATGGATGAGAACACAAAGTTATTAGAAAAAGAGTTGCAAAGGGGAGTAGCGGTAGAAAAAATAGAATTTAAGAATGAAAAAATGATGGCTTTTGCTAAAGAAGCAAAAAAGTTTGCTAAATATATAATGTCCGAAATGTACACTCACATTATACATTTTGTAATTCTTAATCACCAATATGATTCTACAACACCAGGTAGTTTTGTAACTACACGTAAAAGCACTGGCGGTGAATGGATAGAACTTTTGCCAACTTTACGTCTTTCTTTGAGGAGCAGGGGATATGAAAAATTAGATGNTGTTGAGGTTGCCCAAACTTCCGAAGTCAAAGTTTTAAAAAATGATTTTGGAGGACGTAAAAGCACGGAAATTAGAATTCTATTAGGGTATGGTATTATTTTATCCCAGGACGATATAGATTATGCTTTGGAAAAAGGCATATTAAAAAAGGAGGGGGTAAGAAAAATATCGTTCATGAACGGAAAATTAACTTGGAGCTCACCGAGAGAATTTTACAGACTTTATTATGAACATAATAAGTTTTTAACNGTTTTGCATAAAAAAATACAAAAATCTATGCAAGAAGATTTAATGGCAATGAAACAAAAATTAGAAAATCAATTAGAAAATGAGGATAATACGTAACAATATAATCCCTTGTAAGGGGTTTAAAGCTATAAATTTATTTGGCGTTATTTTTATGCGTAAAAACGCTGAAATAGATTTCATTACCTTACAGCACGAAACAATACATACAGCACAAATGAAAGAAACGCTGTATGTATTTTTCTATGTTTGGTATGTGGTGGAATGGTTAATAAGATTAATTATTTACAGAGATTCAAAAACAGCATACAGAAAAATAGGTTTTGAGCGGGAAGCATATAGTAGTCAAACCGATGAAGATTATTTATTAAATCGCAAACCATATAATTGGATAAAGTATTTATGAAAAAAGTAATAGGAATATTAGCAAACGATATTCATTTAAACAAAGATAACGGAACATTGGTAAAAGATATTTTCCAACAAGCAATCAATGTTTGCAAAAAATACGGTACAAATAATTTGTTTTGCGGGGGAGATGTCTTTACAAACCGTTCGGGGCAACCGTTACAATGTTTGACTGATTGGAGAGAAATTTTGTTAAACCTGCAGCAAAACGGAATTAGAATATATGCTATTCCAGGAAATCACGATAAAACATCAGCAGCGGATGAAAAAAGTTATTTGGATGTTTATAGCGATGATTGTTTGAAAACATTTCGCACGGCAGGTTTTGAAATGTTTAATGACATCCTGGTGGCTTTTATCCCTTATTTTGACGATGAGCGTTGGTTGGAGGAATACAAAGAATTAGAGAAAAAGGTTACAAAAATCAATCACCGACTAAAAATTTTAATCACCCATTCTGGATTTGATGGTGTTATGAATAATGACGGTTCTAAGGTAGAATCTATTATAAAACCAGCAATGTTTACCGATTGGACAAAGGTATTGATTGGACATTATCATAATGCTTCCCAACTGGCGGATAATGTATTTTATACAGGTTCTGTTTATCAAAACAATTTTGGTGAAACCGTAACCGATAAGGGGTTCACGGTTATATATGCGGACGGAAGTATAGAATTTGTTCCCTCGGAGTTTCCTCGTTATATTAAAGAAACAATATATGCAACCGACAAAGAAACGTTGCGGAATTTATTAGAAAAATATACTGGGGAAACTTATCATCATATTCGGTTTATCATAAAAGGAACAAAACGGCAATGCCAAAATGTAAGCACAACAGAAATAGTTACTGCGGGCATTGACGTGAAATTTGAGATTGATGAATTAACAAAAAATATTGAAGCCAGCGAACAAGACACGGTTTTATATTTTGATAGAAGTACAATGGTAAAAACCTTTTTAAGTTTTTGCCAAGAAAACGAAATAAAGGGGGAAAACTTAAAATTCGGTTTAAAATTAATTAAAAATATTGAAAATGTGGAATCCTGAAAGAATAGAAATACAAAATCTTTTTGCTCATAAGTATACGGTTTATGAATTTAAGAATAACACTTGCACGGTGATATTCGGAAAAAATGAAACCGATAAAGGAATGACAAATAATGGGGCAGGGAAAACAACATTGTTTGAAGCAGTATGTATTGCTTTAACCAATGATAGTTTGCGCAATATCAGAAAAGATAGTTTTATAAATTACAACGCTGAAGATTGCACAATAGATTTAACTTTACAGAACCCTGTTTTGAATAAAACATTGCGCATTGTACGTCGTTTTTTTCGTAAAAATCGCCCTGTACAAGTAGAAATTTGGGAAAACGGCGTTTTGAATACCCAAATAACATCCGTTGCGGAAGCCAATAAACGTGTTTATGAATTGATAGGCATAGGACGAGAAGACCTTTTGCGTTATTTCATCATTGGGCAGGATAATCGTTACACCTTTTTTACCGCATCTGATACCGAAAAAAAGGAAATATTGAACCGTATTACATCCGCCGATATGATTAATCCCGTTTTGGAACAATTGGATGCCGAGAATAAGCAATTAAATGCCTTTCAGGACGCTTTAAGAGGTGAGGTTGATAAACTATATGCAAAGAAAGAGATAATTGAAGAGCAAAGACGAGAAGCAGCGAAACAAGATGATATTGATGAGGAATTGAAACGTATAGATGAAAAAATCAGTGAGAATGAATCTCAATTAGATGTAACCACCCAAACGTTGCAAAAATTTTCTACTTATTTAAAACAAAAAGAACAAGAATTACAAAACATCATAGTACCAGATTTAACAAAACTTCGTCAACAACGTCAACGTTTACAACAACAATTCAATGAACAGGATAAGTTATTGAACGCTACCCAACGTACAATGCGCAAATTAAAAACCGAATTGGAAGATGCTATAACGTGCCCCAGTTGCGGTTATGAATTTGTTTATGAATCTGATTTGGATTTAGCCGTTGAAGACATAAAACGTTTGATGAAGGAAGCAGAAATAGAAATCAACAAACAAACAAAGACATTAAAACAATTAGAACAACAATTAAAAACCGTTTTAGAAAAAATAGAAATAGGAGAACAAGAGGAAGAGAAATATAAAAAATTACAATTGGAAATAAAAGATCTCCAACGGCGTATAACATACAGAAAAGATGAGCAGGGAGAACTCTTAATCAAAATTGAAAAACTTAACAAACAAAAACAGGATATAAAACTTAACAAACAAAAGAATAAATTGTTGGAAGATTTAAAAAAACGAGAACAACAATTAGACGTAGAAATAAATGAATTAAATAGTAAAATATTGCCAGTACAAGAACAATTAGAAAAGGTACAATTTTGGCAATTTCATATGGGGCGTTCGGGATTTCAAACTTATCTTGCTAACAAGGCGATAAAAATATTGGAAGGAACAACCAATATGTATTTAGAAAAAATGAAAATAGATTATCGGGTGATGATAACACCGTTCACAGTTTTGAAATCGGGTGATGTGCGTGAAAAAATTGATTGTTTTATAACAGACAACGGTCGGGATGCTAAAAATTTTATGGCGTACAGCGGTGGTGAACGGCAGCGTGTAACCCTGGCGGGAATTCTTGCTATACAACGTCTGATAAATTTGTCGTTAAATGGCGGTGGTTTAAATCTATTGCTCCTGGACGAAAGTCTTGGAAATATAGATACGTTTGGAACAACGGAGATTGTTAGAATATTGGAAAATTTAGGCATTACAGTTATGTTAATAACACAGAACGTGGAGGATAGTAGCATTTTTAAAAATGCTATTCAAGTAGTTAAGCGGGGAGGAGTTTCAAGTTTCATTTAAAAAAAAGTACATATGGGTAAACAAAAAGAAAACAGTTTGGAAACCATTATAGCAATTGACCCTGGGAAAAACGGTGGGATAGCCGTGTTCGATGTCGTGCGGCGTAAAATAGTGAGTTTGGTGAAAATGCCCGATACACCAACAGATATATTAAATTTTTTAATACCATATGCTGTAAATTCTGTTTGTTATTTGGAAAAGGTTGGCGGATTACCAGGGATGGGCGGCAGCGCAATGTTCAACTTTGGAAAAGGATACGGACACATTGAAATGGCTTTACTGGCTAACAAAATAAAAACTGTCACGGTCACTCCTCAACGTTGGCAGAAAACATTACAACTTGGTACCAAAGGAAATAAAAGTACAACGGAATGGAAAAATAAATTAAAAGCCAAAGCACAACAATTGTATCCCGAGGTAGAGAAAATTACATTAGCAACCAGTGATGCCCTGCTAATCTTGGAACACGCACGCATTGTGGAACGACAAAAATAAATTTGGTATGAGTAAATATGTTTGTACAAATAAGGAATGTAAAAATTTTGGCGTACAGGTAACCATTGCTAAAAACACCTACAAATTAGTTGATGGGATGTTACGTAGTAGTAATGACCTTTGTCCCATTTGCGGGCAAATACGCCAGGAACTAAACACCAATATCCCCCTATCGGAAAAGAATATCGAATTGGGAAAATATTCTATGGCTTCAAAAGAAGAAAAAACAGCAATGTTAAAAAAACGTTCACATGAACATTTCGAAAAAAAAATCAAACCTTACAAAGAACATATATGGAACGAGACGGTAAAGAGTTTTAAAGGTGGGAAAAAATAGTGCGCTATGAGTTTAGAAAATTTTTATTTCAAGAAAGATTATCCCTATCGGGTGGAATTTATTAATCGTTGCATTGAAATAATACGTTTTTCGGAAGATGAAAAACGTTGCGCAGCGTACAAGAATTTAGTATTCCGCATGATGAATAAAATTGTAAAAAAAAATATAGGAAATTATTTAAATCTAACACGAGCGGTTTATAATAAAAATCTGATACCGACGAACAACGAATTGATAGCAGAATGTTATTTAGTTTTTGATAAATGTTTAGAACGATACATTATAGACCCGAATAATAATTTTTATTTTTATTACAATAAAAGTTTGTCAAGGAACTTCTACAGGGAATACCAACGGTTACTTAAAACAAATAAAAACGTAGAAATAACAGATTATTTAATACATAATGAAAAAAATTTACATAGTGACGCTGAAGCAGATTTAAATGCTATCAAACATGTGATTGAAATTTTAGGATTTAATGATGTAGAAAAACGTATTTGTTTTTCCAAAGTAGAAGGTCAAAAAACAGCCGTTTTTTTAGAACAAAACAAAGATATTACAAACGNACAATATAATAAGGGATTGAAACGTGTAAAAGAAGTTTTAAGTTTTTATCATAAAAAAGGAGAAATATAAAATGCAAATGAACAATTTTCAACAAGCTATAGAAGTCCTAAATGAGGAAGGATATAGCATTTTGCAAATACAAGTCAACGATAGCGGTGAATATATGTTTTTTATAGCATATCGTTTCCAAGAAGCTTATTTTAATTCGGCTCAATCGGTAGATTTCAATACTGTAGAAGGAATTAATATAACCAATTTTTTAATGCAAAATGCGTCGTTATCAAACAATAGAGCTAATTTTTTGGGAATTTTGAAAAAAATTTTAGTTGAAAGAATCGTCATTCGTCTTACATTTAGTAAAAACATAAAATGGTATAAATGGGACGCCGCCAATACAGGTAAGAAAATATTCTAATGAAACCGTCAAAGAATCAAAAAATAATTTATAAAACTTTTCAATTAACAACACGTAATTTAAGCATAGAAGCTGTTGCGGGCAGTGGTAAAACTACTGTATTGGAAAACTTATTAAAGTTTGTTCCTGAGGATAAAAACGCTTTGTTTCTTGCTTTTAACAATAGTGTAGTAGAAGAACTGAAGCGGCGGATACCACCAAAGAAAAATATTGCTATAAAAACATTGCATTCGTGCGGTTGGCATTTGATTTTACAAAATTACGGCAAACACGCAAAAATGAATCCTAATAAATCAATAGCGAAAACCGAAATATTATTGAGACGAGGAGAAATCAATGAACGACGGCAAGGATATTATTTTTACGTAGTATCACGAATGCTGGATTTATTACGTTGTAATGTTTGTTGTAATAATGAAAAGGATATTATGGCTGTTGCCGACCGTTATGGTATAAACGTAGAGGAAAAGGATATTGCTATCATACAACANGCNNTNCAANTNTCCNNNCAAGATAAAAGNCAATTTGATTTTATGGATATGNTATANGTTCCTGTTACGGATGAGCGCATACGGTTTCAAAAATTTGATTATGTGTTTTGCGACGAAAGTCAAGATTTTTCTTTATTACAACAAGTATTTATCAAGAATTGTTTGAATCGTGCAGGGCGATTAATAACCGTTGGCGACCCTCATCAGGCAATATATGGTTTTGCTGGTGCCGATGCTGAAAGCTATACCCATTTGCGTGATTTGAATGGCAAATGCATTAAACTTCCTTTGAGCGTTTCGTATCGTTGTGCTAAAAATATTGTAATAGAAGCGCAAAAAATAGTTCCACAAATAACGGCAGCACCCAATGCGGTTGACGGCATTGTACGTGCAGCAAGTTTGACCGAAGTAAGGGATGGTGATTGGATACTTTGTCGTAATTTGAAACCATTAGTACAAGTGTATATTTGGTTATTAAAAAATAAAATAAAAAGCAAGATACGAGGAAAAGAAATAGGGGAAGGAATATTAGCATTAATTAACAAAACCAAAGCAAATACCTTAGATCAATTAGACAATAAGTTACAACAAGAGCAAGGCAATTTGTTAAACAAATTAAAAAATAAAGGTGTTAAAAAACCATTATCCCACCCACGCATGGAATTATTACAAGAACAAATAGACGTTATCCAATGTTTGGCGGAGGAAGCAAAAACTTTAACAGACTTAAAAAANACATTAAGGAATATTTTTTCCAACGATACCAAAGGAATTTTATTGAGTACAATACATAAGGCAAAAGGATTGGAAAATGAACGTATATTTTTCCTTTGTCCCGAATTAATACCAAGTCGTTTTGCCGTTCAACCGTGGGAGTTCGAACAAGAAGAAAATTTGCGTTATGTGGCCGTAACAAGAGCAAAAAAGGAATTATTGTACGTTTACAATGATATTTTCTTGGAAGATATAAAAACAAAGTTTTTTATAAAAAAATAAAACCAAAAAGGAAGGATAACAAGATGAAAGTAAAAGTATTACAAACGTATTTACAACAATACGACAAGGACGTTAACATTGTTAAAGACGATTTAATGTCCTTTCGTGTTTTTATTTACCGACAGGGGGCAAAAAAATCAATAACAAGTTTCATAGATAGACAAAAGGATATGAGGATAGAAAAAATTTCGGATTATCCTAAACACTGTAAGAGTGCTGGACGTTTTCCTGTTTGTGTCGTACGTGTACGTCATTTGCGTACCAAACGAACAACGCCAAACCGAAACAAAAGCACAAAATAACCATATATAAAACAAATATAATAGTAATGTATGGTTACCAAAAATAAAAAGTAATAAAAATGGAAAGACTGAAAAATATTCCTGAGGATGTTGTAAATGTAAAACAATACAAGAAAATGGTAGCGTTACAGAATCATCCTTTGTTACGCAATTCGATTTACATAGCTTCGGATGGTAGTGAAATAAATTTTGCTATGCTACCACATCGACTGAAAAAATTCATNGAACANCTGAGTCCCAAGGAACAAGAACATGTAATGGAATTAAAACGGCAGTACAATGTTATCCGAGCCAAGATTACAAGCGCAACAGCAGCAGCTTATGGGCGTTCGGGAAGTTACGGTGGATTAAAACGCCAAGAATACAAGGCAAAACGTTTAACCCCATTCGAGGAGGACATTGTAGAGCTTTTAGGACGTCTTTTTACTACAACAGAGGTGGTGAAAATAATGGGTGAAGATTATGGTATAGAAGTTGAAGAAAAAGAGGTTAAACGTATATTTAAAAAACATATAACGGAAATCGAACGCAAGCGTGAAGAATTCCGTAATCGTGTTACCGATGTACGGTTATACAGTAAGCGACCACGTTTGGAAGAATTGGCTTGGATGTATGGTAAAATGAAAACACGTTATGTAGCATTAAACAATGTTGAATCGTACAATGCTATGTTACGTACGTTGGAACAAATACGGAAGGAAGCCGAAGGCGATATTTTAAACATAAACAGCGTGTTGGATGTAAACGTAGAAGTAGAAATACAAAATCGTATTCAACAGGAAATATTAAAGACCATAAATTTGAAAGAAATCATATTGAGCCGTGTAGCGGCACGTATGAATTACGACCCCTATAAACTCATTGCAGGATTACATAATTCTTATTATTCGAAATTCGTTGTTATTTCGGGTGATTACGATCCTAATGCCGCTATGCAATATCCTTCTGCAGTGGATTATGACTTTACCAAAATCGAACAACAAACCGACCAAACAACAGTACAATTAGCACCCGAACCCTTACCAGAAAAAGAATTGGTATCCGCCCAAAGGACCAAAGAATTATTCTTGGAAAAAATACGTCAACAAAAACAAAAAGAGGAAGCACGCCAGGCAGGTTGGGATTTCGATGCCGAGCGAAAGCGTTTAAAAGCAGAAGATGAAGAAATCTTTAATCGAGAAAAGAAGGGTCGTGGTAAAGATAAAATACCACCATCCCAAACAAAAGCGGGGCAGTATAAGCAACGCAATAGGGATTATCGTACAGG
>JGI24707J26582_10002723_pt1 | contig 13096 bp, 12 predicted proteins | sample BioPla1DNA1_FD_26582 | JGI IMG/M metagenome (IMG submission 26582) | reverse complement strand
ACTTTTTTTCGGAAAATGAAACCAACCATAAAAGGCGTCTACCGAATAATTAAAACCTTCTTGAGCAACACATTCACGGGCTTTTGTCATTAAATTTGGCAACTGATTGACCACTGTTTCCCTAGCCTCACCTAAATCTTGCAAATCCCCTAATTCCTTTTGCAATAAACAAATTATTTCATCCCGCACCCGATATTTTAAGGCCTGATCAATTTCACTATTACTATGTGCCAAAATATGCAGCCTAATCACAGGTGGTGTACTTGGCCACAGCAATAACACTCCCAAGCCTACTAATAAAATAAAACCGAGCAAGATTTTTTTCACAAACACCACCCTCTCTCTACCTCTAGTCTGACCCAATTCAAAACATTTTAATCATTAAAAAGACCAGCCACCTCAGGTCAAAGCCTGATTGTGACTGGTTTCTTTTTAACCTAAACCCGGACAGGGTACTTTAATTACTTGCCCCACGGAAAGTGTATTAGGATCGGCAATTCCCGGATTAACGGCCATAATTTGCTGCACTGTAACCCCATGTTGTGTGGCAATAGTAAAGAGTGTATCCCCTCTTTGAACTACATAATCAAAAGTTTCTCCAGGGGGACAGATCGCCGGTTCCTCAAGGGGTCTTACTGCGGTTACCACGGTAATTTCCTCCGAAGCAGTAACTCTAGCCCTAATTTCCAAAACCGCCGTCTGCCGCCATCTACAGGTGGGAGTCTTTTCTTTAGCCTCCACATTAACATATTCGATACGACCAGAGACACTTACGGCATCACCTTCCTGAGCCCCGTCCAAATGAATAAACTCCGTAAAAGGTTCATCCAAGGACAGTTCCCGCAGTTGATTATCCATAGAAGAAACATAATAAATTTGTTTATGAAGTGTCCCTTTGACAATTATTTTGTTAGGTATGGCTTTACCTTCTAAATCCCTTAATTCTGCGTCTACCTTGCTAATTTTACGAGCTTCAGTGGGTGTGAAAATACTAGCCAAAACATTAACTTGCCGCTCCGCAACACCAATCGCATTTTCAATTACTAAAGTTCTGGTATCTACTTCAGCACCTAATACTGCGGTAACAATGTTGAGAGTCAGGCGTTCACTTACACTGGCTCTTAATTTAATAACCACGGTTTCTCGAACAAATTTGCGGCAGTCTCTAGTAATCAATTCACTATCAATATATTCAATTTCAATATCAGTAGAAATATTAGCTCCTTTACGTGCCCCTTCCACTGGTACAAAAACAGTAAAAGGAACATCAACCGACATTTCCTTTACCTCACCACAAGGACTAAGTACATAATAAATTTGTTTGTGCAAATTCCCTTTAACAATAACTTTCCCGGGAATAACCTTTTCCTCAATATCTTCTATTTCTGCGTCAATACTTTTAATCTTTTTTGTGGCTGCCGGTAGTTCCACTAAACTATCACTAATATTATGCTGTTTTACCCCAACCCCAATAATATTATCGATGGTTACCGTGGCAAAGGTAGGCTCAATCCCTTCCCCAAGCACATTAGTGACTACATCAATTTCAACCATTTCAATTACTCTTACCTTTATTTTTAAAATACAGGTTTGCTGAAACTGACGATAACATTTTTTACTATCTCGTAAATAAACACCTTCTACATCACAATATTCTATGGAAACACTTACCCTTGCATCCATTCCCGGTACAGCACCTTTTAGGTGCACAAATTCGGTAACCTTTTCCGTAGGTACAGTATATTCCTGTACATGCCCAGAATAACACTCTACATAATAAACCTGTTTTTTAAGATCTGCCTCCACAACTATTTTATTATCAATAATCTTATGCTTCACATTTTCAATTTTGGCATCAATACTTTCAATCTTTTTCGCCTTTACGGGCAAGGTAATATTACGAACGACATTCACCTGTTTAACAGCTTCCCCAACAACATTTTCCACCTTTAAACGACGCGTTTCAACGGTAATATCCATGCTGACACGACCTCCTTTTCAACTAAATATCTGTGCCTTACAATTATTTTATTACTTTATGATATGAAAAGTCGGTCTTTATTGTGTCTCAACCAGTAAACAGTTGGGTAAACATTTGGCCATAGGGCCCACCCTTTACAATCCCAATTCCTAAGTGCGTAAAATTAGGATTAAGAATATTTTTTCGATGTCCAGGTGAAGCCATCAAATTCTGATGAGCTATCTCTACAGTGGGGCTACCTGCCAAATTTTCCCCAGCATAATTATAGGTAATACCAAATGATTTTAACATCACAAAAGGATCCCCATATGTAGGTGAATGATGACTAAAATAATTATGAGTAATCAGATCAGCTGATTTCAAACAGGCCACTTCTGCCAAGCCTTCATCAAACTCCACAGGCGGCACACCAGCCTTAGCCCTTTCCGCATTAACCAATTCCCACATTTTTATTTCTTCTGAGTCCGCCACTTCCGGAATTTCCTCATCCCGAAGTAGTGGTTCCTTGTGTGAAATTTCCGGCACTATTTCTACCAGAGGTTTAATTTGACGTGCTTTTTTAAAATTTGTTGCCCAAACATTGGCCAAACCCTCAGCCGTAGAATTATTAGCCAAATAATCAGCCGCGGTTACCGTAAGTAATAATTGTTCATCAAGCAAAATTACATAATTCCCCTGCCAAACAGCTACTTTAATTTCACCCTGGGATAACGCCTGACCAAAATTATTTACCCTTTCCCAAAGAACCAAAGCCCGTTCTGAGGCACTTAAACCCTGAGACATCGTACGATAACGCATTACTACTTGTTCATTAAACAAGAATTCATAAACCTCTTGATCCTTTTCATTAGGACGAATTTGCACCACATCTTTACCAAGTACCAAGGTGCGGTAAACTAAATTCTCGGCATAAACCGGAATTACATCCCAACTGCAGAAAAGGAGCATCCCCAACAAAAAGAAACCCAGGCCTTTAAATAAACGCTGTTTCATCGTCCACCTCGCCCCCTTAAATAGATTAATCATCTTAATTTTACGCCTTTGTTTTCTCCCCAGACAAACCCGCAATCTTTTCCTTAAAGATGCTTCCCACCGCGGGAAGCTGCTTAAACATTAAAAAAACCCCTTTTTAATAGAATTTAAGGGGTGTGGCAAAATATGACTAAAAAAACCGCTGATAATTAAAAACCATCAGCGGTTATTCTAATATTTTTGTCACCATCAAAAACAGTTACTTGTACCGTATCTGTTAAGATATCAGCATAAGTAAAGGAAATGCGGCGTTTAACCTGTTTCTCATCTACACAAACCACAAAAATATTGGGATAAATATTTTCCAAGACACCTATTTTTTCTATAATTCTTCGACGACCGCGATTAGCCTTTAGTTTAATTTTATTACCGACAAATGGCTCCAAACCACGTTTAATTTCCGCGAAAACCCTTTTTGCTGACAAAACACCACCCTCTTTCATTAATCAACAAACCAATTATAACATGAGACTAGAGCCTTGTCAAACAAACTAATAATTATACTAAACCGCTTTAGTGCTTGTCAATCGAAAAATCATTTTTTTCCAAGAAAATTTAAATTAATGAAGATTAATAAGGTGATTGGGGATAACCCAAACGCAAACACCCCCTTGTTTCAATACCTCCCACTCCATCTAAACCAGTAATCGTATTATTTAAAACATCTTTAACACATATAGTCTCGTAAATAGAACTATAGGCTAGTTTTTCCGCAATAAAAACCGGATCAAAAGCATGAATAAAAATCCTCTGAGGTGAACTAGCAAAATTAGCACCAGCGGCAATTAAAGCCTCATAATGTGACTGACAGGCCCCGGCAAAAATAATTAAATCATCACGACTCGGTTCATATTCACGGGCTTTGCGAACTGCTTTAAAAAAATAAGCCGAATTACGATAATTACACAAATCTTTAAAGTCTGTAGCATTTTTCAAGAAACCATCATGACCTGTCAAAACTAAAATATTGGGAGCATATTCTTCCAAATATTTTCCTACTAATTCTGGTTGTTTTTTTTCTGGTACTTCAAATCCATCCATTTTAATGTTTAATTGTGCATAAGTAGTTTTACATAACTGCAAATAATCTTTATCACCATCTAAATGTAAAACGCGACCGGGAATTTCATAATAACTAAAACCATTAAGTTGATTTTTTTTTAAATCAGAGCTTCTTTTCAAAAAAAAATTAGTTTTTTCCTCCAAACGGCGTTCAAAAATACGACGCAAGCAGGCAGAATTTTTTTTAATATATTCCTGCCTATATCTGCTGATCTCGGACAAAATTTTTTTCTCTAAATCACACAATGGTGCATCAGCATACAACCTAATATCCACACCTCTTAAAAAAGCCTTTTCCTCATTACCTTCGTGAACAATTTTAACGATACGAAACAAAATATCACTACCATGGGATTTACGGCCTACAATATCGCCTATTTGCAAATGTTCTCGCATTTGTCATCTCCCCATCTTGCGGATTTATTAATCCGCACAATTAGTCCTTTCATTATCATTATAGGTTTAAAAGGGAAATATGGTTCTAAAAAATTGCACCTCATAGGTCTACAATACATAGCATAGAACAAGCTACCACAAAAGGAGGAAAATAAATGCAAATAGCCGTTATCCCTGCTTATAATGAGGCAAAAAACATTGCCTTTGTTCTTAAAAATTTACAATCCTGTAATTTACAGCAACTTATTTTTGTGGCTAATGGCTGTACAGATTGTACCGAAAATAAAATCCTACAAATAAATTCCCCGCAAAACATTGACTTAATCTCCTTTCCCGTCCCCTTAGGTTTAGATATACCTAGGGCCGTGGGAGCTGCATATGCTAAACAATACAAGCCCACAGCCCTACTTTTTCTTGATGGTGATATGTGTGGTCCACTTGGTTCTACATTACAAAATTTACTTAAAGGAATTAAACAAGGGTTAGATTTAGCCTTAACCAATTGTTATCCTACTCCCGCCACCACTGATCTAGCCAACCTAGTTTTAAAATATCGCTATAAAGTCAATAAAAAACTGGGGCTAGTACCCCAAATTGGTTTAGCTACTCCCAGTCATGGCCCACATGCAATTTCCGGAAAATTATTAACTTCCATACCCTTGAAAACATTAGCCATTCCTCCCCTAGCCCTAGCTTGGACTGCTGAAAACAAATTCCGAATTGGACTGGGGGCCACCATTTCCCACCACCAATTAGGATCACCCTTACGGACAATGACCCATACCCAAAATATTGCTGCCACAATTATCGGAGATTGCCAACAAGCCCTCCACTATTTAGAAGGTACACCTCTTAAAGAAATTTGGCAAACCCCTCAAAACCATACCCCCTATCGCCGACAGCGCCGTTTCGATCTTCTTGAACAATTTCTATCTCACTACTCCTGATTTAAATGCCGCTGCCGCCACAGCCTCTGCCAAAACAGTACTTACACGAGAATCAAACACCTTAGGCAAAAGCCTAGTTTTACTAGGTACAATTATTTGAGCTAAGGCCCGTGCTGCCTCCAAAAGCATCAGTTCATTAATTTCCTTAGCCTGCACAGCCAAGGCACCGCGAAAAATACCGGGAAAGGCCAATAAATTATTAATTTGATTGGGATAATCCGAACGACCTGTACCCACAATAAAGGCCCCAGCGGCCAAAGCTTCCTCAGGTTTAATCTCTGGCAAAGGATTAGCCAAGGCAAAGATGATGGGCTGTGAATTCATCTTGCGAATCATTTCTCTGTTTAAAACCTGCGGCCCGGAGACACCGATGAAAACATCGGCTCCACTGAGCACCTCTGATAATTTACCTTTTTCTCGCTCCGGATTAGTACTTTTAGCTAAACGAAACTGCTCTTCATCTAATTTTTGTGGACAACCCGGATAAAGGGCCCCCTCCCGTGTACATAAAATTAACTTTTGTAAACCTGCAGCTTTTAAAAGTTCCGCAATACCTATACCAGCTGCTCCCACACCATTAATCACTATTTCCAATTGTCTTAAATCTCGCTTTAAAATCTGAGCAGCATTAATTAAAGCCGCCAAGACGACTACAGCCGTACCTTGACAGTCATCATGAAAAACGGGGATACTTAATTTTTGTTTTAATTTCCTTAAAATTGCAAAACAGCGGGGACTGCTAATATCTTCTAAATTGATGCCGCCAAAAGTAGGGGCTAGATGAATAATTGTTTCCACAATTTCATCAACATCAGTTGTCCCCAAACAAAGTGGCAAAGCATCAATGTCAGCAAATTCCTTGAATAAAAAACATTTACCTTCGATTACCGGCAGAGCTGCCTCTGGGCCAAGATTCCCTAAGCCTAAAACTGCTGTACCATCAGTAACCACCGCCAAAAGATTACCTTTAGCAGTATACTGATAAGCCAATTCTTTATTCTGGGCTATCAATTTACAAGGTTCAGCAACCCCAGGAGTATAAACTAAAGCCAAATCAGCTTCATTCTGTAAATTAATTTTATTATAAATCCCTATTTTCCCCCGCAAACGCTGATGTAATTCCAAAGCTTTTTGCCGATAATCCACTAGATTTCGCTCCTTTTTAAACCATTTTTTCTGGTTGAACATATTCTTTAAACTTCGCCTCAGTTAACACCTCTAAAGCAGCAGTTTTAAGAGTTAAATTTTCCCGGATAGCTTTATTAACAATCACAGCCGTTTTTTCATATCCCAAATGCCGACTCAAGGCTGTAGCCAACATTAGGGAATTATCCACATAAAATTGCATTTGTTGCACACACGGTTTTAAACCTCGTAAACAATGCTGCTCAAAAGAAGCTAAACCACTACTTAATAAATCCAAAGATTGCAAGAAATTATAAGCACAAACCGGCATAAAGGTATTTAACTGCAACTGACCTTGACTGGCAGCAAGGGAAATACTTAAATCATTTCCCATTACCTGACAGGCAACCATAGTTATCGCCTCACATTGTGTGGGATTAATCTTACCCGGCATCATGGAACTACCAGGCTCATTAGCTGGTAATTCTATTTCACCCAAACCACAACGCGGACCACTAGCCAACCAGCTAAGATCATTGGCCATTTTCATTATATCGGCAGCCAAGGCTTTTAAAATTCCATGTACAATTACCAGAGGGGACTGGCTAGTCAAGGCATAAAATTTATTAGAAGCAACAGCTAATTTCTTTCCAGTTGCTTTTTGTAATAATCTCACTACTTTAGCGGCAAATTCCGGGTGTGTACCATAACCTGTGCCTACCGCGGTACCACCAATCGCTAGTTCCCGCAAACAATTCAAATTCTCTTTTAAACATTTCAAATGCTTACTAAAGATCAGCATCCATGCACTTATTTCTTGCCCAAAAGTAAGTGGCAAAGCATCCTGTAAATGTGTACGTCCCAATTTTAACACCTGATTATAGGCTTGGCTTTTTTGGTTTAAGGTTTTTTCTAATTTTTCTAGAACCGGAATCAAGCGATCTTCCACAGCCACTACTCCCGCTAAATGTATTGCAGTAGGGAAAACATCATTAGAACTCTGACCCAAATTAACGTGGTCATGGGGATCGACCAAATTTTCACCTAAAATTTGGTTGGCCCGGTAAGCAATGACCTCATTAACATTCATATTGGTTTGGGTACCACTGCCTGTTTGCCAAACCATTAAAGGGAAATTATCGGCAAAATGACCTGCTAAAACTTCTTGACAAGCCTGCACAATCGCCACAGCAATTTCCTCAGTCAATAAATCCAAAGCNGCATTTGCCTCAGCAGCAGCCTTTTTAATCAACACTAAGGCCCTAATTATTTCCAAAGGCATTTTTTCTTGACCGATCTTAAATTTTTCCAAACTTCTTTGAGTTTGGGCTCCCCATAATTTCCCCTTAGGAACCAATACCTCCCCTAAAAAATCCTTAACTACCCGATAACCCATTACAACCACCCCTGGTAAAAAGAATACTGGAAATTAACCTTTAAGTCCAGCCCCATTAAAAAGCTCCCATTTCCCCACAACAAGGAAATGGGAGCTTTACAGCTAAAATAATTTCAAATCCCAAAAACATGATTACCGATTCTGTTAATTATTGTTCGCGACCAAATCCACTTACTAGTGGCTTTAACCGGATTCCAATAATATAAGGCACCCCCAGAGGGATCAACCCCGACTAAGGCCTCACGTGCAGCTTTATAAGCAGTAGCATTTGGTGTTAAATTAATCTGACCATCAGCAACTGCGGTAAAAGCCAAAGGTTGAAAAATAACACCCCAAACAGTATTGGGAAATCCCGAATCAAAGACACGATTAAGTACAACAGCAGCAACCGCTACCTGACCAGCATAAGGTTCCCCACGTGCCTCACTATAAACTACGCGGGCCAGCCAATCAATATCCTCCTGAGTAAACACTCTACCAGCACGTGATACTCGAATCCCCCCCTTAGTGGGAATTCTTAATACTTGTCCAATGAATATTAAATCTGATTTTAAACCATTGGCACTCTTTAGTTCTGCAAGGGAAACCCCATAATGACGACTTAACTTATATAATGTATCCCCCTTTTGTACCTGATGAGTTACTGCCGCCTGTAAAGGCCAAGCTACTAAAAACAACAACAAACATAAACCTACTAACCAACATTTTCGACTCATTATTTCGCCTCCTCCGGCAACTTAAATACATTTTTTTGTAGTAAGTTGTCAGCCGCACCGTTATTATAAATCGTTCCCCTAATGGGTTCTAGTAGTAAAAAAACCCAAAAAAAGTAACAGGGTAAGTGTACCCTGTTTTTCCTTTTTTTATACCTGCCAACAATTTGCCAAAGCGGCAAATTGCTCCAGGCTCAATTCCTCCCCCCTTTGAGAAGGATTTATCGCGGCTTTTAATAATATGTCGTGCAATCTTGGTTTAGTTAAAGTAGGTTCAACAGTTAACAGTGAATTAAGTAATATTTTACGCCGCTGACCAAAGGCCGCTTTAACAATTTTAAAAAGAAGCTGTTCATCCCTTACCTCAACAGGCGGTTTTTTCCTACGCCTTAGATGTACCAAACAGGAATCTACCCGCGGTACTGGTTGAAAAACATCTCGGGGAACAGTAAAAAGAATTTCCACACAAGCATGATACTGAACCTTTAAAGTAAGAGCCCCATAAGCCTTAGTACCGGGTTTAGCCTTTAACCTAGCGGCTACCTCTTTTTGCATCATTAAAACCATAATTTGACTATTAATGGCCTCTTCCAATAATTTAATTAACAAAGGAGTGGTAAGATAATAAGGCAAATTGGCTACTACCTTGTAATCACCCTGCCAACCATAACGAGCAGCCAATTCCGTTAAATTTAATTTTAAAACATCACCTTGAATAAGCACGACCGCTTCATCTACCATAAGTTTTTCCAAAAGAACACATAAAGCTGGATCAATTTCAATAGCGATAACCTCGGCCCCACTGGTCAATAATTCTCGGGTTAAGGTACCAATACCAGCACCAATTTCCATCACCTTATCACCAGGCACTATTGCCGCAGCCCGAGCAATCTTGGCTAATAAATTGGAGTCAAAAATAAAATTTTGACCCCATTTTTTTTTATAATAAAAATTGTGTTTTTTAAGTAGTTTTTTCAATATCAAACAGCCTCATTCCATTAATTCGCGTAGCCTCAGCTACTTCAGCCACAGTAATTCCTTTAATTGCGGCTATTTTTTTAGCAACTTGAACCAAATAAGCTGGTTCATTCCTTTGGCCGCGATATGGCTCTGGAGTTAAATAAGGACAATCAGTTTCCAATAATAAATGCTCCAAAGGTATTTCACGGGCCACCTCCACGGCCTTACGGGCATTATGAAAAGTAACCACACCACCTAAAGCAATCTTAAAACCTAATTTAATTATTTCCTGTGCCAAAGGCCAACTGCCCGAATAACAATGAAAAACACCACCCACCTGATTACCTTTTTCTTTTTTAAGAATTTGCAAAAGGTCCTGATGGGCTTGGCGGCAGTGAATGATTAACGGTAATCCCAATTCCCGAGCCAGTGAAATCATTTCCCGAAAAACCTTTTGCTGTTGGGGGCGTGGTGAAAAATCATAATGATAATCCAAACCTACTTCACCAATAGCCCGCACACGCGGTCTTTGGGCTAATTCAAATAATTGAGCGGCAGTTTCTTGATTATAATTACGTGCATCGTGAGGATGTAAACCCACCGCCGCATAAATAAAATCATATTTTGCAATCAAGGCTTGATTATACCACGTAGAAGGTTCACTACAGCCAATATTCATAATTAAATTAACACCAGAAGTTTTGGCCCGCTCAATTACTTCCTGCTGATCATTTTTAAAACGCGAATCATCTAAATGTGCATGAGTATCAAAATACATTAAGTTAATTAACCTCACTTCCCGCGGGAAAGTCTTCCGAAACGGTTAATACTTCCAAACGCCCTTTATTGGAGGCTGTCAAAAGCATTCCTTCCGATAAAACCCCACGCAATTTAACCGGTTTTAAATTAGTAACCACAATAATCTTTCTACCTACTAATTCTTCAGGCTGATAGTTTTGGGCAATTCCCGAAACAATAGTTTTTATTTTTTCACCAATTTTTACCGTTAATTTCAAAAGCTTATCCGCTTTTTCTATTTTTTCGCAGGTAATCACTTCAGCTACACGCAAATCAATTTTTTCAAATTCCTGAAAACTAATTTCCGGCACAGATTTCTCAACCTTCTTCTCCTGTTTCATTTCCAAACGCGGAAAAAGGGGTTTGCCCCTTACTACTTTTTGCCCAGGCGTAATTTTACCCCAATGGGTATCTTCCCACGTAAGTTCTGGCTGTTCTTCCCAACCAAGTTGTGCAAAAACCTTCCCTGGCAAAGCCGGCATTACCGGGGATAAAAGCACGCTGACCAGCCGAATCACCTCTACTAAATGATACAAAACTGTAGCTAATTTACCTTTTTTATTCTCCATTTTTGCCAAAGCCCAAGGTTCAGTTTCATCAATATATTTATTAGCCCGTTTTACCAAATCACTAACCCGTTCCAGAGCCCGAGCAAAATCCAAACGATCAAAATATTGGGCTACTTCTTTAGTAACTTGGGCAGCCAAGGTCACTAATTCCTGTTCAAGTAGATCCTGTTCTTGAGGAATAGGTATTTTACCGTCAAAATATTTTTCAACCATAACAATACTCCGAGAAACAAGATTTCCAAAATCATTAGCCAAATCAGTATTAAATCTTCGCCTTAAATTTGCCTCATCATAATAACCATCTGAGCCATAAGGCATTTCACGTAACAAAAAATAACGGACAGCATCTGCACCATATTTTTCAATTAAAACTAGTGGATCAACAACATTCCCTTTTGATTTTGATATTTTCCCAGAATCCAATAATAACCAACCATGTCCAAAAACTTGCCGCGGCAAAGGCAAACCAGCTGCCAACAAAATCGTGGGCCAAATCACAGTATGAAATCGAACAATATCTTTACCTACCAAATGCAAATCAGCTGGCCAGTATTTTTGAAATAATTCATCTTCGCGAGTGCTATAACCTAAAGCACTAATATAATTTACTAAAGCGTCAAACCAAACATAAATAACGTGTTTTTGATTAAAGGGCACCGGTATACCCCATTGAAAAGTTGTCCGCGAAACACATAAATCCTCCAACCCACTAGTAATAAAATTAATCATCTCCTTACGCCGCGAGATGGGCTGAATAAATTCAGGGTTTTCACGGATATGCTCCAATAAAGGCTGAGCATATTTTGACATCCTAAAAAAATAGGCCTCTTCTTTGATTAATTCCACTTCTCGCTGACAATCTGGACATAAATTGCCTGCAAGCAATTGTCTTTGTGTAAAAAAGGTTTCACAAGGAGTACAATACCAACCTTCATAAGTAGAAAGATAAATATCCCCTTGTTCATATATTTTGCGAAATAAAGCTTGTACTACCTGATGGTGTCTTTTTTCTGTGGTACGAATAAAATCATCATAGGAAATCATTAATTTTTCCCATAAATCCTTAAAACCAGCCACAATTTTATCCACATATTCCTGTGGTTCTTCTCCAGCTTCACGTGCACTTTGCTCAATTTTTAAACCATGTTCATCTGAACCAGTTAAAAAATATGTCGAAAAACCTTGTAAACGCTTGAAACGTACCAAGGCATCGGCCATTACAGTTGTTAAAGCATGACCAATATGTAAATCTGCACTTGGATAATAAATTGGGGTAGTAAGATAAAATGTTTCTTTTTCCATTTTAATAGCACTTCCTCATCCACTATTTTACAAACAGTATAAGCAACCTTTTCAGGGCTTGTCAAGCAGCCCAAAAGAAAAGAGGTAATCTCAAAATTATTAATAAAAAATATATTTAGCATTGACTTTTAATGGCATAATTGTTATCATTTAGCTGAGTGCAATTGTCGAATTTTGACGAAGAAAGGAGATGCTGAGATGCGGTCAACTGGTATCGTAAGAAAAGTAGATGAATTAGGACGTATTGTCATTCCCATTGAATTAAGACGAACCTTAGGTATCGAAGAAAAAGACGCTCTGGAGATTTATGTTGATCGAGAAAAAATTATTCTCAAAAAATATGAACCAGCTTGTGNCTTTTGTGGTAGTGCCGATAATGTGCAATATTTCCGCGGCAAATTAGTTTGCCAAGAATGTGCACAAGCCATGTCTGCCAATGCATAATTAATACATAATGGGGGCTTATTTAGCCCCATTTTTGTTTTGATGAACAAGCCTATAGATTTCACGTTTAGCAACCCCTAGAAGCTTTGCGGCCTCCCGTAAGGCTTCTTTTTGATTTAGCCCCTCACGGCGAAAAAACAAATAAACTGCCCAAATTTCCTGAGGAGTAATTTCCTGTGTAGAAACATTTTCCCTCCCGGAAACTATTAATGTAAATTCCCCTCTGGGAGGACGTTTTTCCCAATAATTAATTAAATCAGCAAAAAAACCATATTGATATTCCTCAAATTTTTTGGTCAATTCTCTACCTAAACAACACCTTCGTTCCCCGAAAAATTCCTTTAGGGTTTTTAAAGTAGCTAACAAATGAT
>JGI24707J26582_10002721_pt1 | contig 13101 bp, 9 predicted proteins | sample BioPla1DNA1_FD_26582 | JGI IMG/M metagenome (IMG submission 26582) | reverse complement strand
TCTATTGGAAGAAAAATTAAAACAGACTTGGTATAGAAACAATGACACTCACATTCTATACATTGCTGAAATAACCAAATTATTAAAAAGAGTTAAGGGTAACTAAATTAATTACTTGATACTAAAAACCATGGATTTAGGGACAATATATTACACCTATATTCCATGGTTTTTTATAAAGATAACTCAATTATAGTTTCTCTATTCATTCAAACATATTTTATTAAAGCTATTTTATATCTGTATTTTTAAATGCAATTATACCTATAACAGTTGATAGCACCAAAAAGGCAATTCCTACAATAATGGATCGTATTATATCATCCATAGGAGGTGCTATATCTAAACGATATAACCCTATATTATATTGTAGACTATATTGTGAAAATTTAACTTTATTTTTAAATATCAATTCTAAAAGCTGATATATCAAGGTTCCAAATAGTGAAACACCTATAATGCTACCTGCTATGGAACCACCATTATTTCTAATTACCATTGCAATCATAGCAAATACCGAGGCTAATGCGATATGTAGCAATGTTTCTATGCCAACTACCCGCATTACTTCCCATAAATAAGTGCCAGTAAAGGTCCCTAATTTACCTGTAATAATGGTAACTGCAATGGTCCCGCTTAAAAACCCAACGATTAACATGATTAATGTCATAATAACCATTGTGATTAATTTTGATAAGTATATCTTAGGTCTCTGGTATCCCTTTGAAACAATATTTTTCATGGTACCATAAGAAAATTCTGCTGTTATAAAAATTGAAATTACAATGGCTAATAATATCTGNATTGTGCCATCACTAAGACTTGAAATTCCATAGGAAATGCCGTCTTTAAATAAGGTTTCTGCAGTGGTTTGTATGGTTATTGTCTCTCCTACTATTGCCTCTTGGTTACTCTCTATAACCTTAAATGACCAATTCATCAAAAAAGCAGAGCCTGAGATTAGCACAGCATATATTATCATACATATATAAAAGGCTTTACTCCTAAATAGCCGGTATAAATCTGATCTTAATAGTTTTATCATAAAATCTCTTTCCTTTCGTTCCAAATTAATTGTTAGACAAATAGATTAAAACTTATCAAATTGCTATTTCTCTGTTTCTTAATTACTTTGCTCCATAAGCCCCATAAAATAATCTTCTAAATCCGTTCCCACAATAGAACTTGAGAATACAATGACGCTGTTTTTTGCTAGCTCTGTATTAATAGTTCCTGCCAGTTCAAGATTTTGGCTGATATGAATTGTGCTATCATCAGAAACCTTATAATCCATAATTCCTAAGTTGTTTTCTAAGATATCTACTGCTTTATCTACATCACTCACCTTAATTTGCAATTCTCTACTACAGCGTTCTTCTAGTTCCTCCTTAGAGAATTCATCCACCAGTATTCCGTTATTGATAATACCATAGCAGGTGGCTATTTTAGATAGTTCACCAAGGATATGGCTTGAAATCAATATGGTTATATTTCTTTCTTTATTTAATCTTAAAACCAACTCTCGAACCTCTCTGATTCCTGAAGGATCAAGACCGTTGATTGGTTCATCTAACATTAAAAATTCAGGATCACCCAATAGGGCTATGGCTATGGCCAAGCGCTGCTTCATACCTAGGGAGAAGTTCTTTGCCTTTTTCTTACCAGTATCACTTAAGCCAACTAATGCCAGTGTACTATCAATTGTAGCACTAGGATCAATTCCTAATAACCTACAGTAATAGTACAAATTCTGCTTTGCTGTAAGATTGGGATATATAGCAGGATTTTCTATCAAAGTTCCAGTTTTAACCCTTTGCTCATCTAAATTGTTACTATTAAAAAGTTTGATACTTCCTTCAGTAGGTTTTGCAAGTCCAGCTACCATACGAATTAGTGTAGTTTTTCCAGCACCATTTTTACCGATAAAGCCATATATTTCACCTTTTTTTACATTCATATTAACTTTGTTTACAGCTGGTTTATTACGGAAATTCTTAGTCAAATCATAGGTTTGTAATACGTAATCCATTTTTCCTCCTTTTTTAGTAACATAATTGTATTTTTAGGTATACTTTACCATTAACAAATTAAAAAGTCATTAGAAAATGATAAAATCTCCTTTAATATTGACTGATAAGCATATAATATTTTTGGCCTTGTATTTTTTTTAGAAATATAGTAGCTTAATATTAGGAAAAAATATCAACTGATGAAAGGCATAGGTTATGATTAGATTTTCAGATGTGAAGAAAAACGAAACTATAAGAGCATATATAAAAAAAGCTGATGAAGCCTTAATCGCTATGGGTTACACAGAACATAGCTTTGCCCACGTATCTAGGGTGGCGAAAATATCTAAATATATCTTAGAAACTTTAAATTATCCAGAGCGGGATATAGAGCTAGTTCAGATTGCTAGTTTTATGCACGATATTGGAAATGTTATTAATCGCAAGGATCATGCCCAAAGTGGAGCTGTAATGGCCTTTCGCCTGCTGGATCAATTAGGAGTAGAGCCTGAGGATAATGCAACCATAATATCAGCGATTGGTAACCATGACGAAGCTACAGCTGTACCTGTTAATCATATTGCAGCCGCCCTTATATTAGCAGATAAAACCGATGTACGCCGTAGTAGAGTTCGTAATAGGGATCTAGCCACTTTTGATATCCATGACAGGGTTAATTATGCTGTGGAAGATTCCACAGTTAAAATTATCAATGATAAGACTATATTCCAGTTATCCCTAACAATTGATACCTCAATTAGCCCTGTCATAGATTATTTTGAAATATTTCTAGATCGAATGTTATTATGTACAAAGGCATCCAAGAAGCTAGATATGACCTTTGAACTAATGATCAATAATCAAAAAGTATTATGATAATGTATAATATATTCATGCATCTCTAAAGATTGCGAACCCATGTACCTGCCAGTGATATCCAAGTGGTACATTCTTGCTGAACACCATTACCAGAAGCGCTCATGGTCTCTTCGTTGGCAAGGGCTAGACCATGACCTCCTCTGGGATAGATATGAAGTTCAAATGGAACATTACATTTTCTAAGGGCAGATGCAAATAATAATGAATTTTCAACCGGTACTGCACCATCTTCAAAGGTATGCCATAAAAATGTTGGAGGTGTCAGTTCTGATACTTGCTTTTCTAATGACACCTTCTCTAAAAGTTCATCCTTGTTTTCTGATAATAATGACTGGAAGGATCCTCTATGGGCAAATTCACCGGAAGTTATAACAGGATAAGAAAGAATTAAACCATTTGGTTTATATTGCTTCTCAGGTACCCCCATTATCTCATTTAGAAACTCTTCATGCCAAAAGGTTCCTAAACTAGCAGCTAAATGGCCACCAGCTGAGAAGCCTGCTACAATAATTTTATCCTTTAATACATTCATATCTTCATGATTATCCCTAATATAAGCAACAGCTTTTGACAGTTGCACTAAAGCTGTCGGAAATTTTGCAGGGGCAACGCTATATCTTAAAATAGCTGCATGGAAGCCCATAGCAAGCATTTGTATTGCGATAGGCTCTGCTTCTCTAGCCGAAACAAAACCATATCCCCCTCCTGGACATATGAGTATCATGGGACGCTTTCTGTTAATGTCCATCTCCTTAAAATTATCAAGCAAATATGTGGTCAGTGTAGCTGTATAACCATCTACTTCAATATTTCTTACTTTATGTTGCATCTTCTAACCTCCCTAATATATTTAAAATTATATAAGAAACACCTATAGACATTGCCGCAGGCTGATATCTTCTACTTTGCTTTTATATAATAATATCTTACATATAAAATCACTTTTATACAAGACCACGTCTCCTTACTAAACTCTATTACTTGCATAGAAGGAATTTCCTATATCGAATCAGTTTCCCATTGAATAAAAAAGCCCCGATGATGTAGCTGTTAAGATACAATCATCAGGGTAAGTCTTAACTNTGTTGATACTCAATCCTAACCATCTTAGTTCTGCTTTCATGTAATGCTTTAACTTGAGCAATACCGCTCTCAACAAAATGTAGTATGGCATCCATAACTTTAAAACAGATATCAACTATATAAAAGATATCATCCTTAATTTCTTTTAAAACACTTAGATATTCCTTATGGGTATTCTCTATAAATTGAATTACATCATCGATGGTTTTAATTTCTTGGTTCTTTTCCCTTTCTCTTTGTGTATCTTCTCTAAGCACATATTCTTTTAATGAGTACTTTAATTGCTTTTCATAAATACAATGCTCTTTTATGGTGCCAGTAAAAATTGAATTATGGGGAAAAGTACAATAGTCAGCTAAATAGTGGGTAATAACACCTAAACGCCTTGCAAAATAGCTGTTTATTCCTTTATTAAAATCATAGTCAATTGTTATCTTTCTAATTTCATTAAGCAAAACTTCAAATGTTTCTTCTATAGTATGTCTCTTGGTTAAGAATGAGAATTTTAAGTCTGGTAAAATACTTCCTAAGTAGAAAGCCTTCTTATGTACATTTAAATCATCTACTTTCATATTCTCTATCAAGAACTTAGCTAGTGATATATGAGATTTCTTCCTCATTATTATTCCTCCATCAAAGGACACAAGTCGACCATATGATTAGCAAATCAAAATTCAAACTCCACCTGATTTATAATAAATCCACCATCTACCTGGTACATGAGGTGAGGACTTTTATTGCTGATTAAACTTGTTTTTAAAAATGCTACAGATTAAATAATACACTATTTTTCCGTAAATAACAATAGAAAACCTTATGATTATCCATAGCATATTTTTGCCTTAAAACAGTATAAATGAAGCTTTTTTCGGTTTCTTCTAAACAATAAAATAATTACTTTAAAACATACTATTAATATTAGTGTGACTTTGAAAAATATTCCAGTAGACTTGACATTATAGTCCCCATAAGGTAAGATTTACAATAATAATATAATTAATATTCATAAACAGGAGATGATGAATTGGATCCTAGTGATGCCACGCAGCTGATTATATTGTTTGTTATACTCATCTTAACCGCCTTATTTACTGCATCAGAAACTGCTCTGTCTGCGGTAACAAAACTTCAGATGCAAAGTTTAGCAGATGAGAATATTAGAGGTGCAAAAACTGTATGCAGATTGATTGAAGATCCAACTATAATACTACGTAGAATCCTTATAGGAAAAGTCATTTTTTATTTGACTGCTTCCACTCTTACTATAACTATGACTACAAGGATATTAGGTAATAGATGGAACCTACTAGCAGTTATTTTGCTATTTATATTCTTTATTATTATGGGTGAGAGCATACCCAAATCTGTCGCAGCGGCAAAGTCAGAGAAGGTAGCCTTAGGTGTTTCATACTTTATAAGCTTTCTTACATCACTATTAGTACCAATTGATTTTATTGTTTGCAAGATTAATAGTGCTATACTACTTATCTTTGATATTGATCCTAATATAAGGACCTTCGGCTTAACCCAAAGTGAGCTTCGAGCAATTCTTGAAAATAGCCATGATGAAGGCGGTATAGAGAGTGAAGAACGCAGAATGATAACCAATGTAGTGGATTTTGGTGATGCATTAACGAAGGATGTCATGGTACCACGAATAGATATGGCATTCGTAAATGTAGAGTTTTCCTATGAAGAATTGGTCCAAGCCTTTTCTGAAGAGAAATATACGAGAATGCCCGTTTACTCTGAAACCCGTGACAATGTAATTGGAATTGTAAATCTGAAGGATGTTTTCTTTTACAATGGTAAAATAGAGGATTTTAATATCAAGGATATCATGAGAGATCCTTTCTTTACCTATGAATATAAGAAAACTTCTGAATTATTAATAGAAATGCGAAAAGAATCTATACCCATGGCCATCGTATTAGATGAATACGGCGCAACAGCTGGTTTGATTACAATTGAAGATCTTTTAGAAGAAATCGTCGGAGAAATCCGTGATGAATATGACTACGACGAAGAAGATTGCATTCGTGAATTAAATGAAAATGAATATATAGTTGATGGTAATACAAAATTGGATGAAATTAATGAACTTCTGAATTTAAACCTAGAATCCAAAGACTATGATTCTATCGCAGGCCATATCATTTCTATTTTAGACCACCTACCAGTGGAAGGCGAAACCGTTACAGAGCAAAATGTAACTTTTACAGTGGCTTCCGTTGATAAAAATAGAATCGATAAAGTTCACGTCCTAATAAATATGGAAAATGAAGACGCAGAGCCTACGACTGAAGATTAATAAAACAATAAGAGCACCCTAGTGCATGTTCCCTAACATCATATAAACTGATATAAGAGGGTTTAAGCTAGGACTGCTCTTTTTTTAGTTATTAAAATAGACTTCTTTACTAACGCTAGGACTAATTTGCTTCTAAAACATAATTAAGTACAACATCTCTCCCACTTTTAAAATCTTCAATCGTAGGCCTAATTGTAATATCTGGTAGAAATGTTCCAACCCCATCATTTTTATACTTAAAGGATTTAGTAAACTCAAAGTATTTTGTACTATAACTTATCGGAATTTGAGTATTGGGTAATTCCATTATTTTAACCTCACCAAAGCAATCCAGGGCTCCACCGGTAGGTTCTCCTACAGAAATAGCTTGTGGGACTGCTTCCTTTATTCTATAAATTGCAAACATGCCAGATGAAAAAGTGTTACGCCCTACTAGTGTATAGACTTTAACATCAGAATTTTTCTTAATATAACTCTTAAGACTCTTTGTAAAAGGATTGAGTATCTCTGAATTTCCACCAGTGTTACTTCGTAAATCTACAACAATCTTATCGATAGCATTTTCTTCAATTGTATTAAACATTTCCTTATTAAAATCTTTAAATATTAAATCATCCATATTCGCACATACATTGTATTGAAAATATATAGCCTTACTATCAGGTATAAGGTCATAATAATAATTTTTTTCGAATTCTCCAATTATAGGGTTATTCTTAATCTGGTCAACATAATTAGCTTCTTGATCAAACTCAAGGGGAGTTACAGTAAAGTCCTGAACTGTTCCATCATCCTTTAGTACTGTAAAGACAGCCTCTTGTTCATTCTCTATAATCCCTAAACCATACATAAAAACTGGCCACTGAAGATATCTGGGAAGCCTCGCAAGTAACCAACTCTCATTTTCATAGGAGATAAGAGAAGTCAGCTGTTTAACAACTTCATCAATATCTACTCCATCTATTTTTAAAACCTGGGAATACATCATTTCCTCAAGACTGGTATCTGCATTAATAATATAGACCTCATCTTCAAATATCCAAAATTTAAGAGGGTAACTGTATCCATCCCAGTAATTAATATTTGTATGGGCATCTCCTATAGATGCAATTATCTTGTTAAGCTCTGTATAAACCTGAGTATCATTTAAATTCTCTATATTCTCAATTAATTTTTCTATTGCATCATTAAATTCTTCCTTAGTAATCTTGGTAAACATATTTTTATGTCTTTTGGGAAGTTCTTTTTTAACAAACAATAGGCTCTCAGTAAGCATTTGAGTATGATCTTCTTGGGAATAATTACTGGTACTATCATTGTGTTTATTACTTGACTTTTCCATGGTATCCTCCTCTTTTACAGAACATGCCGTCATTAAAATTAATGAAAGCAAAATACTGGTCAATAGGATAAGGAATTTTGCACGCATTTTACATCTCCTTTTTTTGCTTTTATACTAACACATTAAGACATAATAACAATTAAATTACTAGTGATTCAACAATACAATAATCTCATTGTTGATCCCCTTTACAAAATAGTAAACTGAAAAACTCAGTTTTCAATTTTTAAAAGCTGATAAAGTGTTGGTTTAAAATTAAAATCCTTGATAATAGCATGTATTTCTTCCAAAGCTGCGTCACTTACCTTTTTAGGTGTTGATTGGCGCTTGATTGCCCTAATCAAAATATTCTTAGGAGTATGGGTAAAATCAACAAATTCTAAAAGCTGTGTTTTATAGCCACAATACTCCAATAGATTGCCCCTTATTGCATCAGTAGCCAGTGCCGAAAATCTTTCTTTAATTATTCCGTAACGGGTCAAAATTGATAAGGTTTCCGCATGGATTTGCTTATTTAGTTCATGTTGACAACATGGAACAGAAAATATCATCTTGGCCTTCCATTGAATAGCATTATACAGGGCATAGTCTGTTGCTACATCACATGCGTGTAATGTTAAAACTATATCAACATCAAATGGAGCTTTAAATCCATTAATGTCGCCTAATTCAAAACGCAATCCACTGTAATTATATTTATGGGCAGCTAGATTACAGTTCTTAATAACATCTTCTTTCAAGTCAAGGCCAATAATATTAGCCTCAATTTTCCTTATCTCAGTTAAATAATAATAAACCACAAAAGTTAAATAAGATTTCCCACAGCCAAAATCAATAATATTTATTTTTTGCACAGTTAATTTTGAGATTTCATCATCTAGAATTTCAATAAAACGATTAATCTGCTTATATTTGTCATACATGGAATTAACCACTTTTCCCTCTTTGGTGAAAATCCCCATATCTATTAAAGGTTCTATTGCAATTCCTTCTTTTAATATATAGTTTTTTCTTCTATTATGTTCATTGCTGGCAGTTGCTCTGATTGGCATAGCATCAGTTCTTTTAACCTTATAGCTACAAGATCCATTTTTAGATATTAAGATTATATGCTCACCCTTAGTTGACCAACCGTTTACTTGCCGATAATGATTGACTGTCATATCTATACAACGATTAACAACTTCTGGATAATTAAGATTTTCATGAAATACCTGCTTTTCAGTATACTTAGATATTTGATAGCCACTACCCTTTTTTTCTACAACAATTTTTTTATAATCTTCCTCTTTATTTCTGGGCTTACTAATGATTATTTTTGATAGATCAGATGCAAACATTGATGAGAAATAATTTACTAGTTCATTCATAAATCCGTCTCCTACATAATTAAATATTCTTAATTTAAAGGCATACATACAGAATGATTAATACATAAACACCTTTTGTACAAGCCTAAACCATATCATTATTTATTTAGAATATAGATATATATTTTATCCTTTAGCTTCTATTAAAAATAGCTGAAATCAAAATATATAAATGACCATAAAGTATTATTGGCCTAATTTTAAATTTCTCTGCATAGGTATTATATCATATGTATTATGACATGTATAATGGATTGAACAATAATTGAATTAAGGTATGTATGGGGCAAAACATAAACTATCGGTATTAAATAGGAGCACAAAACCACTAACTATACATATACTTATATTATTGGAGGTTAGAGTATGAATGATTGCGAGTTAATATCTTATATAACAGCAGTTGCCTGTGCCATGATTAAGTGTTTACCTGATGATGATCTAGAATTGCTTTCCGCAGCTCTTACTCAATTAGCCGATACACTAGCAACCTACCTCACCCAGAAAAGTATTAAGGAAAGTAAAACTCAAGATGATAATGACTATAAATGTAATAATAACCATGAAAAAGATACAGTGTTTTAAGCTGTGTCTTTTATATTACTGTTTAGAAAAGGAGCAACCCTTTCAAACTAAGGATAACTTATTAATAAATGGCCCCAGCGGAATAATCATCACTGGCTCTTTTACCTATATCATAGATAAAGAAATCACCGGCATAAAATTTAAATTTTGCTCCATCTTCATTGGTTTTCTCCAGTGGTGGACCTTCCATTACCCACATAGAGCAATGGCCATTATCTTTATAGTTGATTGGATTGATATAACTTAAACGGGTTACTCCATCCCTATCTACGGTTTCTATCTTAAGGTTTATTATTATATAACCATCCTTTAGCCAAAAATCTTCATGATAATCAATACCATGTTTTTGAGAATAACCTATTACATCATATCCCTTAGGAGCTGCATATACATAGTTAGGTAAATAATAAGCCCCATACCAACGCTGTGTCCTTTTTATTATATTTTCATCTGTTATTCCGTTTGCTACTACATCTGTATAGGAGGGCAAGGATTTTATCTTACTAGCATAATCACTACCTATAAAGGTACGAAATACATCTGAAAGTCTTATTTGTGAAAATGTAAACATCGAGTCACGTCTCCAAAATACTTCTTGAAATCTTTTATCCAGTACCTTAGCCGTCTGTTCTATTTCTACTTTAGGAATNCCATGATTTAAATCTCCCATTGTCATTGATTTCATATTAATTTTATCCCTAGCACTTCCTACCTTAACTAGCCTTTGATATTCTTTATTAAACTCTTCATTGTAATAAAGATCTACTGCTTGTCTGTTCTGTCCATTTCTATCCACAAAGTAAAAACTAGGTTCTATACTTATAATATCTGCACCGGTATACATATAACCAGTGGTTTCTAGGGAGAAACGGATCATATATCCAGTCTTTAGGATACCCATATTTTTATATAATGGGTGACTGCCATTAACCAAAGGAAATGTATATTTGATATTTCTTCCTGTATCATTACCATATTGGTCATTGGTACCTAAGGTGTAGTCATAGGAGTAACCCTTGTTATAAGTGCTTTTGTTAGTTCCATCAGGGTATTTAGCCCTCTCATATTTCTTGAAATTATTAGAGTTAGGTACTCGAAATGCTTCTTCCCATATCGGATAGTCAGTTAGGTCATATATTGTTAGCCCATAAATTCTACCAGATACTTGGAATTTAACAGTATTAGTCGCCACATAGTTTGCTCTTTGTGTGTTTTTTTCACGCTCTGTCATCTGTATCTTATCCACAATTGAAGAACCTTTTATCTTTCCTACAGCATTTACTGCAATGGTTCTAAATTCTGCTTCATATATACCTTCTTCTACCCACATAGGAAGATAAAATCTGGCTGTATTTCTTCCTAGAACTATCCATGTTCCTGCCTTTATGTAATCGTCATTGCTGATATCTCCATCACTGCCTACATCCACATATACATCAAAGGGGAACTTAACTTCATTTCTAAGAAGACCTCCTTTACTAGCTATATAAGATACATTCTCTGGATCAATTAAGGATCTTGAGAAATCCCTTGTAAAATAACCTAATCTACTGGTATGGTCTCCTGTATTGGATATCTTTACAGTAAAATCATTTAAGCTAGATTCAGAGTCTATTACCAGCTGTATTGCATCCAAGTCTGGATTTACTAATTGTACATACTTATCATTATCTGCCTTAACTATTGGCTTACATACAACTGGTGTATGAATAATCACATTATCAAGGCCACTTATACCAAACTTTAAGGGACCAGCTCCCATGGTTGATACACTGGTAGTTAGACATTCATACTGTATTGTTCCATTGGAAGCATACTCTCCGTTTTCCTTGGTTGCTTCTATTACTTGTCCGCTTTTATATAAAGCTGATGAATTTGTCATAGAAGGTGATCGGTTAATGGCTCCAATATTAAGACTAGGTGCCTCAGTATCATATAAACCATCATCCATAACGGTTACACCGTTAAATACTACCCTATCACTTTTAACCATTATATTACCTGTTCTTACATATGCTTCATACTTAAAAAATGCATCCTCATTAGGTATCCTTGGTTTCTCTGTACCTCCTGTAATAGTCTCTGATGCTAAGGTTATCCCACTTTCTACTTCCTTAGGAGCAATTAAGTGGCTATCTCTATTGCCATTATGAGAATAACTTATACTGGGTATGGAATAATAAGAAGAATTAGGATATAAGGTAACCTTGCCATCAGGCAGGGCATAGTTATTTAGGGTTGCAGATTGGATTTTATAATAGTCTAAATAGTCTATGGCCCAATATCCATATACCCTTGGAACCATAATAATCTTTTTTACCTCAACACTCTCTTCTTGCAACTTTGCTCCACCGGCACTATCAGGGGTAGCACTATACCATTGAAGGTTATAAGTTTTTCTTACTTCTATTGGATAATAGATAGTACCTACTTTCTTAGAAAATCTATATCCTAAGATATATTCCGTAGCTATGACTTCTCCATATAGACTCTCGGTTGTTGGAATACCTAGTCTTGCATTAAATCTCTGCTGAGAACGTAAATCCGCCTCTATCTTACCCTTGGCTGTTATATTATTAGATGATTTTTGTATAACTTCTGGTTTAGGCTCTACCGGTACTGGTGGTTCAGGTACTGGTGTGGGTGTTACTCCTGGTGTTGGAGTTACTGTTGGCACATTTGGATCTGTTGAATAGATTAACTGAAACACAGCAGTTATTCCCTCTTTAGCAAAGGGCATTCTCTGAGATATACTACTTCCACTGCCGTATATAGTTTGTTCTTCATCCTGCAAAGTTGTAAAGGTAAATTCCCAACCATTAGTATAATAATACTTATCATGTAGTACCTTATCCTTATCTGAAAGGGTAAAAGTATAGGTATCTCCAGGATATACCTGCTGAGATGAACTAAGGGTTGCTATATGTTTACCACTGGTATCAACCGCCTCTACTTCAACATTATAAGGTTTAGGCGGATTAGTAGGCTTATATTTTAGATAAATGGTCAGTGAACTAGCATCAGGCATAGAGCCTATGGATATCGACTGACCAGAACCACCCATATCATACTCCCTGCCGTCTTTTCTTCCTACATAGGAGTAGGACCAGGTATTTTCATACTTATATGTAATACCATTAACTGTTATGTTCTCTGTGGATACACTTGGGGAGAATGAGTCCTTATACATAGATGTATCAGTTAGCAAGGTTTGAAGCACATTATTATCACTATCTACTGCTACTACATCCACTGGATATGTGGCTGCTGTAGTAAGGGTATAGGGTATATTGTAATAATAGGGAAGATTGTTTTGCGTAGTCAGGCTCCAGCCACCATATCCTAATCTCCTAGGAGCATCCATAACCTCATCCAAGGTCATAAGGCCACTAAGCTTTACTTCATTATTTAAATAGATATCAAAGATGCTACTAAGGTATACCGTATATGTGCCCCCGTTATTTACTATATCTTCTGATGAAATTCCAAGCTCATTAGCAGCATCCATAAAATCATCTCTGA
>JGI24707J26582_10002720_pt1 | contig 13101 bp, 7 predicted proteins | sample BioPla1DNA1_FD_26582 | JGI IMG/M metagenome (IMG submission 26582) | reverse complement strand
TTGCATAGCTTTGGACTAGCACGACCAAAGGAAGTGTACAAATTTGCAATGTTCGACTGCAAATACTGCCAGTCTCAGAATGACATAAAGCTGAAATCTAGAATGACATTTTTCACACAGCCTGCCGTCCCCATGTGTCCCAAAAAGGAGGTGTTTTCCCTAGTGACAAGTGCAATCGATGTAAAGAAAGAAATAGTAGCTGAAATTACCGACAAATTCCAAAGGTCTGTAGCAACTGTTTTAGTAGACTATAGAGGTTTAAAGGTAGGGGAAGTTACGGAGCTTAGGAGACGATGCAGAGAACAGGATCTTGAATACAAAGTTTACAAGAATACCTTGATGAGGATGGCTGCTAAAAATGCAGGAATGGATGAACTTGTAGAGGAGTTAGTAGGTCCCAATGCAATTTTATTCAGCTATGAGGATCCGGTAGCTGCGGCCAAGGTAGCCAACGAATTTGCGAGAACCCATAAAAATCTGGAGTTAAAAGTAGGATTTGTGGAGGGCACATTCTACGATGAAGAAAAACTCAAGGAATTTGCTTTGATACCTTCGAGAGAGGAACTCATTGCAAAACTTCTTGGCAGTCTGAGGGCTCCCCTATCGAATTTTGCTTACTTATTGCAGTCAGTAATCGATAAGAGGGAAGCGGAAGGTGAGGCATAAATTCAGAAACATGAATAATGATATGAGAGTATTAAATAAAAGATAGAGGTGTTTATAATGACAATTGAAGAAATTTTAGAAGCGATTGAAAATATGAAGGTTTTGGAACTGAACGAGCTGGTTAAAGCAGCCGAAGAAAAATTCGGAGTATCGGCATCAGCACCTGTAGTAGTAGGCGGAGCGGTAGCCGGTGGAGAAGCAGAAGAAGAGCAGACCGAATTTGACGTTGTACTTGAAGAAGCCGGTCAATCAAAAATTGCTGTAATCAAAATAGTAAGAGAGATTACAAGTCTCGGACTGAAGGATGCTAAAGATGTTGTAGACAGTGCTCCAAAGGCAGTTAAAGAAGGAGTAGATAAGGAAGAGGCAGAGCAAATCAAAGCCAAATTGGAAGAAGCGGGAGCTACTGTTTCACTTAAATAATACTAGAGAAAGTTAACCTAAGGTTAACTTTCTTTTCCGTTTGTAACAGGCGGTCAAAAACCGCCTCTGCATATACCGTAAAGATGGCATTATAGCAGATTGTCGGGGCGACTTTCAGTCGCCCGCATATTGCCTGCATATTAACAATGAAATAAATGTAGGGGCGACCTTTGGTTGCCCGCACCTTGCCCCACATCCCGTAAAAAAATATTTCGCATATTCTATAAAAAATTCTACATGTCCCACGAAAATTCTACATGTCCCTTAAAAATAACCTATTGACAGGTCAGCAACTATGTGATAGACTTATAAATTGCATACCATATTTTATCATTAAGTTGTATATGGCCATTTAGTAACGTTATGAAGTATTTCTAAGGAGGTAATTTGAAATTTTTAAACATTTGAAAATCTTTCAAACAAAATTAAAGAATCTTTGATGCTATACGAGTCGGTGTAATATATTCAGACGAATTTTTGTTATTCAAAAGGTAGTATAAAAGGAAACAAAAAGGCAATAGTATAAAAGATAGTCATATAAGAAAAATAAGCCAAAAGCTACAAAAAGCTTTGGGTATTTTTATTATTAAAATTTTATAAAGACAACTTAGAATTTGAATATTACAAGGGGTGAATTATATGATGCCACATCCTGTCCAACTCGGTAAAAAGATCAGAATGAGTTATTCCCAAATAGATGAGGTTCTAGAAATGCCTAACCTTATTGAATTACAGAGCGAATCATATCAATGGTTTTTAAACGAAGGGCTAAAAGAGGTTTTCAATGATGTTTCACCAATTGAAGACTATACAGGGAATCTTATCTTAGAATTTGTTGATTACTCACTTGATGAAAAACCAAAATATAATGTTGAAGATTCAAAAGAGAGAGATGTCACATATGCGGCACCGTTGAAAGTAAAGGTCAGGCTTATAAACAGGCCCACCGGGGAAGTCAAGGAACAGGAAGTATTTATGGGAGATTTTCCTCTGATGACCAAAACCGGTACATTTATCATTAATGGAGCCGAAAGAGTGATAGTGAGCCAGCTTGTACGTTCGCCAAGTGTTTATTATAAAAGAGAATTTGACAAAACCGGAAAACAACTTTTTTCCGCCACTGTAATCCCCAACAGGGGAGCGTGGCTCGAATATGAAACAGACTTTAAAGAAATTGTATCTGTTAGAATCGATCGTACACGTAAACAGCCTATCACCATACTTTTAAGAGCACTGGGTTACAGTTCGGATGCTCAAATAAAGGAATTATTAGGCGAAGATGAACGATTATCAATCACATTAGAAAAGGACAATACCGAAACAACGGACGAGGCCTTATTAGAAATATATAAAAAATTACGTCCCGGAGAACCGCCTACAGTTGAAAATGCAAAATCCTTGTTGGAAACCCTGCTTTTTGATCCTAAGAGGTATGATTTAGCCAGGGTAGGCAGATATAAATTTAACAAGAAACTGTCGTTGGCCAACAGGATCACGGGCAAGAAAGCGGCAACCGATATAGTGGATCCGAACACGGGAGAGGTATTAGTAGAAAAAGGGACAAAAATTGATCGTGATACCTCCAGAATTGTTCAGGATTCCGGGGTAAATGAAGCACTAATTTATACGGAAGATAATAAAATAATAAAGGTTCTGGGAAATCATTTTGTTGATATTCATAAACATGTACCATTTAATATAGATGAATTAAAAATTACCGAAAAAGTTTATTATCCTGTACTCAAGGAAATTTTAGATACATTTGATACGGAGGATGAAGTTAAAAAAGCAATTAAAGAGCGAATTAGGGAGCTTTCTCCCAGACATATTATAGTGGCGGACATTGTAGCGTCCATAAGCTATATATTTAATTTAGCTCATAACGTCGGAAATATAGATGATATAGATCATTTAGGAAATAGAAGATTGCGTTCTGTCGGGGAATTATTACAAAATCAATTCAGAATCGGACTTTCCCGAATGGAAAGGGTAGTAAAAGAGCGCATGACAATACAAGACGTCGATTTAGCGACTCCTCAGGCTCTTATTAATATAAGGCCTGTGTCGGCTGCAATTAAAGAATTTTTCGGCAGTTCCCAATTATCTCAGTTTATGGACCAAACCAATCCTTTAGCGGAATTAACCCATAAACGAAGATTATCGGCTTTGGGTCCCGGAGGACTTTCAAGGGAGAGAGCGGGTTTTGAGGTTCGTGATGTTCACCATTCCCATTATGGACGTATGTGTCCTATAGAAACCCCTGAGGGACCTAATATAGGGCTTATCAACTCCCTGGGAACCTATGCACGGATTAATGAATATGGATTTATTGAGACACCTTATAGGAAGGTTGATAAAAAAAGAAGCGTTGTAACCAACAATATAGAATATTTAACTGCCGATGAGGAAGACCTGCTCATCATAGCACAAGCCAACGAACCCTTAGATGAAGAGGGAAGATTCGTAAACAAAAGGGTAACGTGTAGGACCTACTTTGGCGGTATAGATGTGGTACCGGCCGACGAAGTGGACTATATGGACGTGTCCCCTAAACAGGTTGTGTCGGTAGCTACGGCTATGATTCCTTTTCTCGAGAATGATGACGCTAACCGTGCTTTGATGGGTGCAAATATGCAGCGTCAAGCTGTTCCGCTCCTTGTCACCGATTCACCGATTATCGGTACGGGAATGGAATATCAGTCCGCAAAAGATTCGGGGGTTGTAGTTATAGCTAAGAACAACGGTATTGTAGAGAATGTATCTGCGGACAAAATTGTTATTAGGGGAGAACTTGGACAGAAAGATGTTTATAAGTTATTAAAATTTAAACGTTCCAACCAGGGAACATGCATAAACCAACGTCCTATCGTAAAGAAAGGCGAAATGGTTAATGCAGGTGATGTAATAGCAGACGGTCCTTCCACAAACCAAGGTGAAATTTCTTTGGGAAGGAATTGCCTGATAGGATTTATGGCTTGGGAAGGATATAACTACGAAGATGCTATATTAATCAACGAAAAACTCGTTAAAGAGGATGCGCTGACCTCTATACACATTGAAGAGTACGAATCGGAGGCCAGGGATACAAAATTGGGCCCCGAAGAAATTACGAGAGACATCCCGAATGTAGGGGAAGATGCGTTAAAAGACCTGGACGAGAGAGGAATCATCTACGTCGGTGCGGAAGTACGTTCGGGAGATATTTTAGTAGGCAAAGTTACGCCGAAAGGAGAGACTGAACTTACTGCCGAGGAGAGACTTTTGAGGGCGATTTTCGGAGAAAAGGCAAGAGAAGTGAGGGATACTTCCTTAAGGGTGCCTCACGGCGAATCCGGAATTATTGTAGATATCAAGGTGTTTACTCGTGAAAACGGGGATGAACTGTTACCGGGAGTAAACGAACTTGTAAGGGTATATGTTGCCAAGAAACGAAAAATCAGTGTGGGCGACAAGATGGCCGGACGCCACGGCAACAAAGGCGTTATTTCTAAGGTGCTTCCTGCTGAGGATATGCCGTTTTTAGAGGACGGAACTCCTTTAGAAATAGTATTAAACCCGCTGGGCGTACCTTCCCGAATGAACATTGGCCAAGTACTTGAGGTTCATCTGGGGTTGGCAGCCAAGATGCTGGGTTGGCAAATTGCCACACCCGTGTTCGACGGGGCCAACGAATTCGATATTATGGATGCTTTGGAGTTGGCAGGTGCCTCGAGAAGCGGTAAGGTGAAATTATATGACGGAAGAACCGGGGAACCCTTTGACAATGAGGTAACCGTGGGATATATGTATATGCTCAAGCTCCACCATCTTGTGGACGACAAAATCCATGCAAGGAGTACAGGGCCTTATTCCCTTGTGACCCAACAGCCTTTAGGCGGTAAAGCACAATTTGGGGGCCAAAGATTCGGGGAGATGGAGGTTTGGGCTCTGGAAGCATACGGTGCAGCCCATACGCTACAGGAAATTCTGACGGTAAAATCCGATGATGTGATCGGTCGGGTCAAAACCTATGAATGCATCGTAAAGGGTGAAAATATACCTGAACCCGGCATACCGGAATCCTTTAAGGTTCTGATTAAGGAATTGCAAAGTCTATGCTTGGATGTAAAAGTGTTCACCGAGGAGGATGCGGAGATCGAAATCAAGGAGTCCGTAGATGAGGAAGATAGCGAACTCGATATGGAATATGCGGATTATAGCAGTGAAATGGAGGGTGTACTTCCTGAGGAAAGTGATGAACCTGAAGAAGATGAAGACCTGGACATCGATTACATTATAGAAGGGGATTTAGAGGACTCGGATGAAGACTTGGAGGATTCCGATGATGATCTGGGGGACATGGAAGAGGACCTGGGAAACCTGGAAGAAGATTTGGGAGATTCAGGGGAGGATATAAAGATAAAGGATAAATATTTACTGAAGAGACAATTTTAATTCCTATGGTATTTTTCAATAGTAGGTTAGATTAACCTGACAATTAACGGTAAGGAAGCCTAGTAGACTATTATGGAAGGGAGAGAAACTCCTTGTATGAATTAAACAATTTTGAATCGATTAGAATATCTCTAGCTTCTCCAGAAAAGATTAGACAATTGTCTAGGGGGGAGGTAAAAAAACCCGAAACTATTAACTATAGGACATTGAAGCCGGAAAAAGAAGGTTTGTTTTGTGAAAAAATATTTGGGCCTACCAAAGACTGGGAATGCCATTGCGGAAAATATAAAAGGGTCAGATATAAAGGAGTAGTATGTGACCGCTGCGGGGTGGAAGTGACAAAATCTAAGGTAAGAAGGGAAAGAATGGGGCACATAGAGCTGGCTGCCCCGGTTTCTCATATTTGGTATTTTAAAGGAATACCCAGCAGGATGGGTTTAATTTTAGACATGTCCCCGAGAGCCCTGGAAAAGGTGCTGTACTTTGCCGCTTATATCGTAATTGATCCCGGTGAAACCGATTTAGCGGAAAAACAGGTTTTAACAGAGAGAGAATATGTAGAAGCGGTGGAGAAATACGGTAGTGGAAGTTTTAAAGCGGGCATGGGCGCGGAAGCAGTTAAACAACTCCTAAAGAATATAGACTTGGATGAGTTATATACCGACTTGAGACAGAGGTTAAAAGAAAGCAAGGGTCAGAAAAGAATCCGTACTATCAGGATACTGGAAGTAGTCGATGCATTCAGAAATTCGGGAAACAGACCTGAATGGATAATACTGGATGTAATTCCCGTTATTCCGCCTGATTTAAGACCTATGGTCCAGCTGGACGGTGGGCGTTTTGCTACCTCCGATTTAAACGATTTATACAGAAGAGTAATCAACCGTAACAACAGACTGAAGAGATTATTAGATCTGGGAGCACCGGATATTATAGTAAGAAATGAAAAGAGAATGCTACAGGAAGCCGTAGATGCACTTATAGATAACGGAAGAAGGGGAAAACCCGTCACGGGACCCGGAAACAGGCCGCTGAAATCACTTTCAGATATGTTAAAAGGCAAGCAAGGCCGTTTTCGTCAAAATCTACTGGGAAAACGTGTAGATTATTCGGGACGTTCCGTTATAGTTGTAGGACCCGAGCTGAAATTTTATCAGTGCGGGTTGCCTAAAAAAATGGCTCTCGAGCTGTTTAAACCCTTTGTTATGAAAAAATTGGTTGAGGGCAATTATGCACACAATATCAAGAGTGCCAAGAGGATGGTGGAAAAGGTTAAGCCGGAGGTTTGGGACGTTCTTGAGGAAGTGATAAGTGAACATCCCGTACTTTTAAACCGTGCTCCTACACTCCACAGACTGGGCATCCAAGCCTTTGAACCTGTATTGGTAGAGGGGAAAGCCATTAATCTTCACCCGTTGGTTTGTACTGCATACAATGCGGACTTCGACGGCGACCAGATGGCGGTTCACGTGCCTTTATCCGTGGAAGCACAGGCGGAAGCAAGGTTTTTGATGTTGGCCACCAATAATATTTTGGCACCTAAAGACGGCCAACCGATTACCACACCGACCCAGGATATGGTGTTGGGTGCGTATTACTTGACCATAGGATTGGAAAACATTAAAGGCGAAGGCATGATATTCAGGGATTATGAAGAAATGTTGATGGCATACAATAACGGAATAGTCGGTTTGCATGCCAAGGTAAAAGTCAGGAAAAAATTGAGTGAAGAAGATAGAGGAAAGTTAATTGAAAGTACTGTGGGCAGATTTATATTCAACGAACATATCCCTCAGGATTTAGGATTTGTAGACAGGACAAAAGATCCCTATTCATTAGAAGTGGATTTCTTATGTGATAAAAGTGCATTAGGGAAAATTATAGACAGATGTTTCAGAAAACACAGAAATACACTGACATCCATAATGCTTGACCATATTAAACAAATCGGTTTTAAATATGCCACCCGAGGCGCCGTTACCATAGCAGTAGGTGATATGGAAGTTCCAAAGGAAAAATCAGAACTCATATCACATGCGGAAGAAAGGGTAGACAAATATGAAAAAGCCTTTAGAAGAGGATTAATTTCCGATGAAGAAAGATACGGAAAGGTTATCGAAACCTGGAATGAAATTACCGAAGAAGTAACCGGTGCCTTGATGAAGGGCTTAGATCCTATGAACAATATGTTTATAATGGCCCAATCCGGTGCCAGGGGCAGTAAGAACCAAATTCGTCAGCTGGGCGGAATGCGCGGATTGATGGCAAACGCCACGGGTAGAACACTGGAAATTCCCATTAAAGCAAACTTCCGCGAAGGGCTCACAGTTTTGGAATACTTTATTTCCACCCATGGTGCCAGAAAAGGTTTGGCGGACACGGCACTGCGTACTGCGGACTCAGGATATTTGACAAGAAGATTAGTCGATGTCAGCCAGGATGTGATAATAAGGGAAGAAGATTGCGGTACCACAAAGGGCAGTCTTGTAGGAGCGTTCAAAGATGGGAACGAAATAATAGAGGATTTATATGACCGTATAGTGGGAAGATATGTATTGGAAGATGTAGTTAATCCCGAAACAGGGGAAGTCATTGTTCCAAGCGGCCAAATGGTGCTGGAAGATATGGCGGAAGAAATTCAAAGACTGGGTATCGAAAAGGTCAATATCCGTTCCACCCTATGCTGTAACACGGAACACGGAATTTGTGCAAAATGTTACGGCAGAAATCTGGCAACGGGTGAACCTGTTAAAGTCGGGGAAGCGGTGGGCATCATAGCGGCCCAATCCATAGGCGAGCCGGGCACACAGCTTACAATGCGTACATTCCACACAGGCGGAGTGGCGGGTGCCGATATTACCCAAGGTCTTCCCAGGGTTGAGGAGCTGTTTGAAGCCAGAAAACCAAAAGGTCTGGCCATTGTCAGTGAAACCGGGGGAACCGTAGAAATTGTGAACACCAAGAAAAAACGAGAAGTCATAGTTAGGGACGAAAACGGTGAAGAAACATCCTATACCATTCCATACGGTTCCAGACTGAAGGTAAAGGACGGGGATATTCTGGAATCAGGTGACGAAATCACCGACGGTTCTGTTAACCCCCATGATATATTAAGAATAAAGGGCATTGACGGTGTCCAAAACTATATACTCAAAGAAGTTCAGAGGGTATATAGATTACAGGGTGTCGATATTAACGATAAACACATTGAAGTGATTGTACGTCAAATGCTTAATAAGGTTAAAATTGAAGATGCCGGGGATACAAATCTGTTGCCGGGCAGTCTGGTTTCCACATTTGCATATGAGGAAGAGAACAACAGGATAGTTGCCGAGGGCGGTGAAAAGGCCAAGGGTCAACCGGCGTTACTGGGGATTACCAAAGCGTCCCTTGCTACAGAATCATTCTTATCCGCCGCTTCCTTCCAGGAAACTACCAGGGTGTTGACGGAAGCCACAATAAAGGGGAAGGAAGATCATTTAATCGGGCTTAAAGAAAACGTAATCATCGGCAAACTGATACCTGCCGGAACAGGCATGAAAAGGTATAAATCTATTACACTGGACACCGAAAAGGTCGATGACAAAGATGATGAAATTGAAGAAGAAACTGATGAAATAATCGAAAATGTGATATTTGATAAGGTGGTACAGATACAAAAGTAATTTTTAGAGGCCAAGGGCGGGCGATTTTGCCCGCCTACCAATAAGTGGATTCTTGATGTTATCATGAAATAGCAACAAATTTCAAATAAATAGGTTGACACGGATTTTAACAAATGTTAAAATATTAAGGTGTGCTAATCAAAAGTTGACTTTTTTATAGGTCGGGAGATGGCATTATTTCCCGGATATTTAAAAGGGAGGATACTTTTATGTTGGGGATTTTATCAAGGGAGCAGAATAAAATTATCGGAATAAAACAAACCACTAAGGCATTGAACCATAACAAGGTCAAAACCTTGTTTATATCGGAAGATGCAGAAAAACACTTAGTTGAACATATAGAACAGATTGCAAAAGAGAAAAATATCGAAATAGTTTATGTGGATTCGATGAAGGACTTGGGCAAGGCTTGCGGCATTAATGTAGGCGCAGCTGTAGCCGCGGTCTTAAAATAATTAAAAAGGAGGTGCAACATGCCAACAATTAACCAATTAGTACGCCATGGAAGAAAAAGAGAAACCCGTACTTCTGCAGCTCCCGCATTGCAAAAAGGAATGAACTCCTTGAAAAAGAGAACAACATCAAATGTTAATTCACCGCAAAAGAGGGGAGTTTGTACTGCGGTTTATACTGTTACACCTAAAAAACCTAACTCGGCACTGAGAAAGGTGGCAAGGGTCAGATTGACAAACGGTATAGTAGTATCTGCTTACATTCCGGGAATCGGACACAATTTGCAAGAACACAGTGTTGTTCTGATCAGAGGCGGAAGAATAAAGGACCTGCCCGGGGTAAGGTATCATATAGTAAGGGGTGCATTGGATACAGCCGGAGTGGCCGAAAGAAAACAATCAAGGTCCAAATACGGAGCCAAGAAACCTAAAGAAGCAAGATAATTGACGCGCCCGAACAGTCAGTACTGCAAATTTATTATATATTTTAACATAGCGGTGTGCGGATATAATATATAGATAGCGCACAGCGGCAGCTGTTCGGCTGTCGAGTACCGATGAAGAACTTTATTTGTTACAAGGAGGGAAGAAAGGTGCCTAGAAAAGGAAGCGTACCAAAAAGAGAAGTGCTGCCGGACCCGATATATGGTAGCAAGGTAATTACAAAATTAATTAACGGTATTATGCTGGATGGTAAAAAGGGTGTGGCCCAAAAAATTGTTTATAACGCTTTAAAAGATGTAGAAGAGAAAACCGGCCAAGACGGGCTGGAGGTATTTGAAAAAGCAATGAACAACATTATGCCTGTGCTGGAAGTTAAAGCCAGACGTGTAGGTGGGGCTAACTACCAGGTACCCATTGAGGTAAGGCCGGAAAGAAGACAAACACTGGGAATCAGATGGCTTGTAAACTATGCCAGAGCCAGAGGCGAAAAAACCATGGTGGAAAGATTATCCAAAGAAATTATGGATGCATCGAATAATGTCGGTGCAACAGTTAAGAGGAAAGAAGAAACACACAAAATGGCAGAAGCCAATAAAGCCTTTGCACATTACAGATGGTAAAAAAATATTTAAGGGGTATTTCTATATACTGTTACAAATCTGCATGAAAGGAGGATTACTGTGTCAAGGAAATTTCCATTGGAAAAGACAAGAAATATTGGCATAATGGCACATATAGATGCTGGAAAAACCACAACTTCAGAGAGAATCCTGTTCTATGCAGGTAAAATTCGTAAAGTAGGGGAAACGCATGATGGCGGGTCCCAGATGGACTGGATGGAACAAGAAAAGGAGAGGGGTATCACAATAACCTCGGCGGCTACTACATGTCAATGGAACAACCATAAAATTAACATTATTGACACGCCAGGCCACGTGGACTTCACAGTAGAGGTAGAACGTTCACTTAGGGTACTTGATGGTGCCGTTGCATTATTTTGCGCTAAAGGCGGAGTAGAGCCCCAATCCGAAACAGTCTGGAGACAAGCCGACAAATATAGGGTGCCGAGGCTGGCATTTATTAATAAAATGGATATCGTAGGTGCTGATTTTTTCCAAGCCGTAAAAATGATGAGGGACAGATTGGGAAGTAATGCAATACCGGTGCAGTTGCCGGTGGGCAAAGAAGACACATTTATAGGCATTGTGGACTTGGTTAAAATGAAAGCAGTAATTTATTTGGACGATATAGGAAAAGAAATGGAAGTCAGGGATATTCCGGAGGATATGGTGGAGTTGGCCTCCGAATACAGAGAAAAAATGATCGAAGCAATAGCCGAAACCGATGAAGAATTGATGATAAAGTATTTGGAAGGCGAAAAATTGACAGAAGAAGAAATCATCAGCGGTATCAGAAACGCGACAATTGATGTTCAAATTACACCCGTATTCTGCGGTTCTTCTTATAAAAACAAAGGTGTACAGTTACTTCTGGACGCTATAGTAGCGTATATGCCTTCTCCACTGGACATTCCGGCCATTACAGGTATAGACATGGACACGGGGGATGAGGAGATTAAAAGACATGCTGACGATAACGAACCCTTTTCCGCCCTGGCCTTTAAAATCATGGCGGACCCTTATGTAGGAAAGCTGGCATTTTTCAGGGTATATTCCGGAAAGCTTGAGACCGGATCATATGTCCTAAATTCTATAAAAGATAAAAAGGAAAGAATAGGACGTATCCTTCAAATGCATGCTAACACGAGGGAAGAAATTAATACTGTCTATGCAGGAGATATTGCTGCGGCCGTAGGGCTTAGGGATATAGGTACCGGGGATACATTATGCGACCCGAACAATCCTGTTGTATTGGAATCCATAACCTTTCCGGAACCGGTTATTCATGTTGCTATAGAACCCAGAACAGAAGCAGCACAAGAAAAAATGAGCATCGCTCTGCAGAAACTTGCTGAAGAAGATCCCACATTTAAGACCTATACCGACCAGGAAACAGGTCAAGTAATCATAGCGGGCATGGGTGAGCTTCATTTGGAAATAATCGTAGACAGACTTTTGAGGGAATTCAAGGTGGAAGCAAATGTAGGCAAACCACAGGTTGCATATAAAGAAACAATTACGGAAACAGTGGAAACCGAATCCAGGTATGTACGCCAAACCGGTGGCCGGGGACAATATGGTCATGTCAAGCTTCGTCTGATACCTCAGGAACCCGGAAAAGGTTACGAGTTTGTCAACAGTGTTGTAGGGGGTGCTATTCCCGGAGAATACATTTCCGCTGTTGATGTGGGTATTCGAGGAGCAATGGAGAGCGGTATTCTCGGCGGTTACCAGGTTGTCGATGTTAAAGCCGAACTTTATGACGGTTCCCATCATGAAGTGGATTCTTCCGAAATGGCATTTAAAATTGCCGGTTCAATGGCATTCAAAGACGGCATGAAAAAAGCGAAACCGGTACTGTTGGAGCCATATATGAAAGTTGAGGTTACCACACCTGAGGATTATATGGGCGATGTTATAGGTGACCTTCAGGCAAGGCGGGGCAAAATCGAGGGAATGGACCAGAGAACAGGCGGAATACAAATTATTAAATCATTTGTTCCGCTGGCTGAAATGTTCGGTTATGCAACGGACCTTCGGTCCAGAACACAAGGCCGTGCAACCTACTCAATGCACTTTGATTGTTTTGAACCTGTGCCGACAAATATAGTCGAAAAGATAATTAACATTATATAGACAGTAGGATTTGCCGATAATAGAATAGCAGAAAACATCATCTGCTGTTTTAAAATACATGTCCGATATTCCGTTTGGAAAACTTGTGTTTTTTCCCAGCTAATTAACGGAATGTCAGGATAAAATAATTTTTAAATTATATATTTAAGGAGGATTTAGCAATGGCTAAGGCAAAATTTGAAAGAACAAAACCACATATTAATATTGGGACAATAGGTCACGTAGACCACGGTAAAACAACACTTACGGCTGCGATTACAA